>Ga0265293_10007954_pt1 | contig 16016 bp, 30 predicted proteins | sample Munlanlewell138R_FD_192505 | JGI IMG/M metagenome (GOLD analysis project Ga0265293, IMG submission 192505) | Leachate microbial communities from a municipal landfill in Southern Ontario, Canada - Leachate well 138R | ecosystem: Engineered > Solid waste > Landfill > Unclassified | place: Canada...
AAATAATAAGACTGTCAACTTTACTGAAATCAAAAAAGTTTAAGGCTAAAAGATGATAATAGGTATAGACCCCGGATTAACAGGAGCTATTGCTTGCTTAGAAGACGATTTAACCTTTATATCTGTTTTTGATATGCCAGTAATGGCTCTTACCAAAGGCAGAAATCAGGTAAACGCTTCACAGTTAGCAAAAATCATAGCTACTATAAAAGCCCAAAATAAAAAAACCGTTGTATATCTTGAAAAAGTTCAAGCTATGCCCGGACAAGGCGTAAGTTCAATGTTTTCATTCGGTCAGTCTTTTGGGATTATACTAGGCGTAGTTGCTACCCTGGAGCTGCCTTTAGTTCTAGTAACTCCTTTATTCTGGAAAAAGAATGCAGGGTTAATTCATACAGAAAAAGATAAGGCAAGAACATTGGCACAGCAATTATATCCGGAAGCCCCTTTGGGTAAAAAAGGAGATATTGGTAAAGCCGACGCTATTTTAATTGCAAGGTTTGGTCGTTGACCTTAATTTGTAATCACTGCCATACTTCTACCATTCTATATGATGACGAGGATGGTAATTTAAAATGTTTGATATGCGGTAGGGTTATTTTTTACAAAATAGATGAAAAAAGCGAGATAAGAATTGGCGAAACACAAACGCAAAGGCTTACAGAAAAAACGCCTAAGGAGAAGGAAAGAGAATGCCTCAAAAATGCTCATATTGCCAGTCCCAGCTATTACTAATGAGAAACTGGAATGAAAAATACCATTTAACTACATGCGACAATCAAGGATGTAAAAAATACAGGAATCCGGTAACTCCTATATTAATATCGTTAGTAAAGCAAAACTCTAAAGACAAAAAAGAATTAACTGATACAGAAATCATTGATAATTATGATTCGTATATGGAGAAAAACAAATGAAATTAATCCTTGAACCTATGGATATTTTATTAAGCAAGACTAAAGATACTAACTGGTTTTACAAACTCAAAAGATATTTTATAGGTAATCATGACCACGTTTTTGTTTACATGGGCAAATGGAAAGACGTGCATATGCTGTTTGAAAGCAACGGCAGGGGCGTTGTATTGCAATCTTTAAATACTAGGTATGGTGAAAACGTATGCGTACTTAGGTTGAAACACGATTTTAACGATAAAAAGAAATCGGTTTTTAATGAAGCTATCGCATTAGCTTCTGACCCTCAAGCTACTTATGATTATTGGGCAGTAGTTAAATATATCATACCGCAGGCTATATTACGTAAGTTGCATTTGGATAAATTTATTCCTGTTGGGTGGGAAAGAGATATAAGGCATATATGTTCAGAGGCTGTATTTGAAGTTTTTGTTAGAGGAGGCATAAAAAACTTATTGCCGAATTCAGAAGCTTTAGCATCTCTTTTGAATATAAATTTTGAATATTTATGGAGGAAGATTAGTCATATAAAAACTAAAAAACCATTAAAGTGTCCCATACCGGAAGACTTTATAACAAGCCCTTGTTTACAAGTGCTGGGTGATATAATTTTAACAGGAAAAAATATTAAGGAGTAATAAATGCCGCTTGTATTAATATGTAACAAATGCAAAAAAACAACCACGAAGAAAACATGGACAAATGAAGATTTTGCAAGTCCGATTTATTTATGCGATGAGTGTATACCAAAGTATATCACATGGACTAGTATGCCCGAAGGACAAAACCAAGAAGGAAAAGTGTTACAGGAATATATAGACCTTTGCCAGCAATATAATTTCTTTGCATTAGCTGACAAAGGTTTTAACGAGAAAAGAGATGAATTATTTAAAAAGTACGGGGTTAAAATGCCGGATAAGGCTACTAAGCGTAGATTACGCTTAGAAATGATTTTCAGGTTTATATCAGCTTATAATGCTTTCACTTTTGATAACCAAATAGAAACAGATAAATTAACTGAAGAAGTTTCATTTGGTAAAGAAAAGGAGTAACTAAAATGGTCAAAGGTAGATTTTGTTATATTGAGAAAAATAGATTTTGTCATGAATTATGTTGCGAAAATTGCGAACTCTACCTTCAGGACCAGGAACATAAAGCAAAAATAAATAATTATGCTCGTAAATATGTTAAAAAACCTTGGCTGGGCAAGAAGGAAGGTGAAATATTATTTAAACAACTTGATGATATAAAAAATAGAACAACTAAAAAATAGAAGGAAAAAAGGAAAAAGGAAAAAATGAAAAAACTTATTATCTCAATTTTTCTATCACTATTAATAATATTTGGCAGTGCCAGTTCCGTTATGGCGTGTAATCCAGATGTCGGGCCTCAAGGTCCAGTCGGGCCTCAAGGTCCAGTCGGGCCTCAAGGTCCAGTCGGGCCTCAAGGTCCTCAAGGTGACACTGGGTCTAATGGTCAAGATGGTACTAATGGTACTAACGGTATTGATGGCAAGGACGGGACTTTGATTTATGTAGGGACTGAAATACCTTCGGTCAATACAGGAGTTGATAATGATATCTATATACAAAGTACCGGCGACCTGTGGCTTAAAATTAATGGTGAATGGGTAAAGCAATTCTCTATTAAAGGTGAACAAGGGGTTGCTGGAGTAGCTGGCATTAATGGTATTAATGGGCAAGATGGTATTAATGGTGCTGACGGTATTAACGGCACTGATGGTGAAGGAGTTAATAATTCGTTATTGTATCTTAATGGGCTAAGTATAATTTTAGTCCTTATTCTTTGCCTTATTCTTTCTATCAAAATTAACAAGATGCAGAAAATTATTGATAATACTGAATTGAGACTCGATTTATTGCATAACAATATTGAGCGTTTAAAAAGAAGTATTAGTCACTAATGCACATTCCCGATTCGTCTAACGGTAGGACACGAAGTTTTGGCCTTCGTAATGTGAGTTCGACTCTTACATTGGGAACTTTTTTTGTAGGTTTAAACTTGGCAGATGCCTTTCTAACCAACGCTATTATAACTATGGGAACAGGCATAGAAGGCAATCCTGTAACAGTAGGGTACGGGGCTAGTGTAATTACTAAGGTTATAATAGCAATAGCCGTAGTTATTATTCTAGCTCTGTTTAAAAAACTAAAACTGCTTAAAGTTTTAAATTGGTGCTTTACGGTAGTAGTGCTTTGGAATTTATCAATATATATTTTGGGGGTTATTAATGGATTATAATATAAAAGACTCTGGTCAGAGACAAGATTTTGAAACAGGAGCAAAGCGCGATATAGAAACTGGCAAGGGACGCTACGACTTAATTCCTTTTGAGTTATTAAGGCAACAAGCAATCCATTGCGAAAAAGGAGCAATGAAATACGGACTAAGGAATTGGGAAAAAGGTATTCCTTTATCAAGATTTCTTAGTAGCTCCATGAGACATTTATCTCAAGCCATAGATGGGCAAGAGGACGAAGACCACATAGCAGCTGCTTCGTGGAATTTAGCTTGTTATACAGCTACTAAAGAAAGGATTAAAAATGGAGAACTGCCAGTAACACTCGATGATGTTAGCCCAAATTGGGAAGAAAGAAAACATAGGAGACAATCTTGAAAACACCGTTATATTTCGCCCCTTGCGCCGTAGCTTGTAGCGAGTTTACCGATATTAATGGTAAGACTTTTAAACGAGATGTTGCATTTTCCCCTGTTCGTATAAATGGCAACGAAGAAGAAGAAATAAAGATTTCATATGGATGCAACTTATGGAAATCTTGTTATAATTTAGAATGCCAGTTTAGTTCAAGCAGGAATAAAGAAGAATTTAATAGCCCTAAAATAAAAGGGATTCCTAAACTTTAAGAAAGAAGAAATAATATGGAACATGAAATTTATTTTCAATCAGTTGTCGGGCCTTGTACTGAATTTGTGGGTGGTGATGGGCAAAAGAAGAAAATAACAGCCGTAATAAGTCCTTTTAAGATTATTCAGAAAGACGAAATGACAACTATAAAATCAAATTGTAATCATTATTTGGCTTGTAAAAACCCCGAATGTAGTTTCAGTAAAGAAAGTTTTCCTAAAAACTAAACTAGTTATTGTGATATATAAAAGGGGCGGTATTTCTACCGTCCCTTTTATATATTCTTTTACTTTGGGGGAATTCCGGGTTCTATTTAATTACTTGCAGGAATTAACAGCGGAACGCCAAGCAGCAATCTGACCAACCCGATTACCCGGTTTCTGACCACTAAGCTGTTTGCCCATACACCGAGCAAATTTGCCGGTATGCCCTTTAACATGAACACCCAAGATAGTCCGGGCAGCGCCAAGACCATTTACGCCATTCATATATTGCTTCATAATGTTTTCACCTCTTTTTATTTTTTTATATTTCGTTATTTCTAATATTCCCCCGGATAATTGAATTCTATTTATATTTTAAAAGAATGTCAATCTCTATAACTCTGGGCAGCGCAGTCTATTTCAAGAAGTTTTGCCTTAACGTTTTCAGGCACTCTGGTTTTAATATCATCAAGCAGCTCGGCGGCCTTTTCACCGTCCTGGTCCTTCCATATATCTTGTAAGCCTTTAGCTTCAGCAACTAAATTGTTTTCTTCGAGAATACCCAAATAAAAACTTCCAAGCGGAGCAAGTAAGCAAGGTGGGCAATTTTCTCCAAGTTCGTTTTTAGTTTTACCAGCAGCTAACCAATCTTTTATAGGCTTGATTTCTTTCAGAGTGCATTTAAATTCTTCGTCAGGCATGTTTTTCTCCTTTACATTTTTCAACGCTTTGCTTAAAAGTTTCTTTCCTATCGGAGTTTTTAGAAGCTAATAATTCATTATGCATACATTGATTAAAAACTGTTTTCCTTCTTTTATATTTAAGGTTAAACAGTCTGGGTATACTGCGGTTATTTATTCCAGGTATTATTTCAGCCATTTTGGTTACAACACTTTTCTAGGGCTATTTTAATAGCAAGGTCAAAATTTTCAATTTCAGGTTTTAACTCTTTTATCATACAGGCGGTTAAATCCTTTTTACTAACCTTGCATTTTCTGCCCTTAGATTTGGTTTCTACAGGGCGGTTTTTACACAGTTCAACAGCTTCCATTTTGGTTTTAGCTTTACCAGTGCATAGTTTAGCTCCCATGCACATATTATTTCCCCGTTCTTCACGGGTCATCTTGCCTTGCATATATTGTTTCATGCATTGGTTATATTCGGCTTTATCCATTTTTATTTTTTCTCCTCGTCTTCAGCTTCTTGGAGTTTTTTATCCAAACTATCCCTTACAAGAGTTTTATCACTTTCTGATAACTTGGAGTTTGCAATCTTTTCTTCAAACCATTCGCGAGCAATAACTTTTCTGCTATTTTGGGCTTTAGCAGCTAGTATTTCAAGTTCTTCTGGGGTAGATAGGTTTTCAAGACCGTGTCTTATATCACGGGAATCTTTTAGGGTTCTTATAGCCAACTTTTTAATATTACCTTCAAGGTTAACTGTCATTTCGGGCCTAAGGTCAACACGTTCCAGGGCATTAAATTCGTCAATAGCAGAAGAAACCCTATCGATTACATCGGAGCTCATACCATCTTTATTAGCAAACCTAATAGCCTCATTGAGCAGACCGGAAGCAGTTGAGAAATGGCCTAAACTGCAAGGGACACATCCGGTAGCTATAGCAGTTGCTTTTTCGGAGTTATGGTTTTGTTCTTCCTCGATAGGTTCTTCTTCAGTAATAGTTATTCTATTAATAGTAGGAGAGCCGGAAGCTCTAAGTTTAAAGTTCTTTTCGTCAATATCATCAGCTATTGCCATTAAGCGTGTATAGTCTGCAAGGGGAGGTGGCTCTGGCATTTTAATTTCGCTTATTTGCATTTTAAGTTCAGATTCTTTAATTCTGTTCTTAATTTGCTGGTTTTTTATAAGTTCTGACATAAGTTGTGTTCCGCCTTGAACAATGGCAGTGATTGTTTGAATGTTTATCTGCATAATACACCTCGCTTCTCTTATGATAAGTTTAAGGACTTTGTTAGTCAAGATAATTATTGACAACTACTAAATTGTATGTTATTACTTCTTTAACAGAACTCTTAAACATGTAAAGAGGGGTATATGAGCGAAAAAGAGCAATCAAACGATGGTTATGCTTGTTCGTGTGGTTTTAGAGCAAAAACAATAACTGAATACAAGCAACACCAATGCTGGGTTTCAAGAGAAGTTCGTAAAGGAAATGAAAAACAGACAGAGCATAAATCTTTAGGAAGATTTGATTTACTGACCGGCGAAATAACCATGCCTCCTTATCCTAAACGTACAAAACTAGAAAAAGAAATGTCACGTTATGCTAAGAAGAATAATAAACCAGTGCTCTCTGGTCCGATAGAAATTCCAGCTTCTCAATATTCTTCATCAGAGGAGCTCTTTCCAGATGAAGAAAATGGGACGAGTAAAAATGGTAATTTAGCTTCAGATAATGATAAAAATAAACAGCCTTTATCAAGAAATACATCCGACCCTAATGTTGCTACAGTAATTAAGGTAATTCCCAGGGTTTTAACAATGGATTACACTCCAATTATGCATATGGCGCAAACAGCAGCGATAAGGGAATTTCATTGGCGGTCAGATATGCCGTTACCGAATTTTATTGACACTGTAATGTATTTATTTTTCAAAGAGCATGGAATAATATTAGCTGGATATATAAAGGAGGAGGACAATTAAATGCCAGTTGAAGATGTCAATGTACCACGCAGATTATTAACACTTGACCCTAAAAGTGCAACTACAAAGGACGAATCAGAAGGAGACGAATATTGGGAGAAAAAAGCAAAAGCTACCAGGGCTAAAAGAGAATACATAGCAGAACAGGCTGCTATAGAATCAATAACAAGACCTACTGTTGCGGAGTCCCCATTTCAAGTAAAAGGTTCGGTAAACTTAGGTAATTTTGATATAACCGAGCAGGCTCGTGTTGCTTCCGAGAGGGAAGAAAAAGTAAGACAGGAAGCTTACGAAAGAGAAAAACAATTAACATCTAGGCTTGGAGAGGTTGAAAGGGAATTGGCAGAAAGCAAAATGAGCCAAGCATTAAGGGATATTGCTGGTCAGTTTGATAATAAACTCAGTGAAATTAACAGTAAGCTAAATAGCGCAAAAACAGGGGATACTAATAATATTGATAGTGTCTTATCGCAGCTTGATAGCCTTACTGCCCTTGCCGGTAAGCTAGGTTATCAAAAGTATTCACCATCTGCCAGTAATGGGGTAGGCGAAACTGCCGAGTCAATCAGATTAAAGATTGAACTTTCTCGTCTTGAAGCTGAAAATTTGCAAAGACAAAGACAGTACGAGCTTGATATGGAAAAATTCAGATATGAAATGAAAACGAATGACGAAGAAAGAAAACGACAGTATGAGCTGAAGCAGGAAGAAATGAAGGCTAAACAAAAACAGGATGATATGTTTGCGTCTTTGCCCATGATAATAGGACAAGGAATAGCTTCTGGTTTAAAATCAGCCCCAGACCCTAAGCCGGAGGCAAACACAAGGCAAATAAGTTCACAAGCTAAGCCTGTTCAAATGAATAAAAACGCACAAAAAGCTAATGTTCAAGAACAAATGCAGCATATAGAGTGTGAAGAAGGTGACGAAGGTCAAATCCCTTGTTCAAAATGTAATTCTCCTATTATCATATCAGAAGATACAACGGTAGCAGTTTGCGGTAATTGTGGTAAACGTATGAAAATAATACGCAGACCTAAAAACAACAATATCGCTAAAGAAGAAAGTTCTGAATACGCTACTGAAGAAAACGATAACGAGGATTCGAATGAGTAACGATTTTCTAAGTTCTTTTAAAAACGGGCTAATGAGTGCATTTGGACCAGGAGTAGCTAAAGGGGCTTTGGTAAAATTCTTAAAAGATACAGATTTTAAGTCAATTACTGAAATGATTAAAAATAATGATAGGATTTGGGATTATATTCCCGAATTACAGCAAAATAAAGTAATTGAGATGGCGCAGGCTTCAGATTTTTCATGGCTTACTGTTGACTGGCTTTTGGAAGCCGTACAAAAAGAGATGCCTTATTTGGTTAGTTATTTTTTAAGTTCCAAAAAAGCTATGGACTGGCTGGTTTTTCAACTTGATGATATAAAGCGAGAAGTCGGGTTGGAATAATTTCCCCAAAGTAATTCTTTTTGAAGCCTCGTAATTTTAATCTACGGGGCTTCAGCTTTATTCCTTGACAAATAATTGCATTGTATTAAAATGACTAATAGAGGAGATAGAAAATTATGTATATGGAAATAGTTGATAATCAGCCTATATCTGCTCGTTTCTTTGGTGAGGGACGCTGGCTTACAGAATTTATAACTCCTAATAATCTTGATGTTACTCAATTATATAATCAAATAACTAATGGCGCTTTTGACAGGATTGAAAGAATTACCAGGCTTCGCGGTTGGGTTACTGATAAAATTAAATATAAACCTTTTATCTCAGGTACATTACGTATAGAAAATAATGTCCAAACCAATAGGGATGTCTGGATGGATTCTGCCCTTACAATTCGCACTAGGGTTGGCAATTGTGCCAATAAGGCTTTTCTTTTAGCTAGTCTTTTACGCAGAGAACTTTCGGACACTGAAGTATTCTGCGTATTTGGGAATTTATATAATTCTCCAAACTCTGACCAAGCTGGCGGTCATGCGTGGGTACAAGTACTTTATGATGATAATTTTTACATATTGGAAAGCACTACTAAAAAAGTTCCGCCCATGGTGTTAGCTGAACGTGCTACTCGCTATGAGGCGGTACATCTTTTTAATGACCAGCGTGTTTATGTAGTCCCAGGTAGAACAGCACTGCAACCCTTCTCTGCTGTTTATTCTCAATGGCTAGAAAATTATTTGGACTATGCATATATTGAAGGGAACAAATAAAAAGAGGTGTTATATGGGCTGCATAACTAACGATGTAAAAGAACATTTAGCTAAAGTTATTGAAAAAGGCTGCCCCGAAAATGCTTCGGGTATAAAATTCTTTTTAGATGTTATACCTGAATGCGACCCATCGATGTTCAAGGCTGCCGTTAAGGAAGGTAGCTCCAGAAGCGCACCTACTCCGTGGGGAGCTTCCGCAACGTATGTTGATAAAGATGGTAAAAAAACTGAATACAGTTCGCCTTCTAATCTGGTAAAGGCTTTAGGATTAAAAATGAGTGGTAGCCAGCAGATTTGTGATGGTACTTCATGCAAAGCTGCCAGTGTTATAGATATACTTCAATTAAACGGTTACACTGTTTGGGGTGATGGTTCTGATATACCGGTTGAAAAGGGTAAAACTACCCATATAACCGTATTCCGGGCTGCTCCTGCTGTTGAAAAAACTCCTAAAAAGGAAAAATAAATGAATATCAATATAAAGTTTATTGACCCTATAAGCGGTGAAGTTTATGAATATCATAATACAGCAGAATTAGCTAGAAGCATAGGTATGCCAGAAGATGATATTCAAGTTTCAGAACTCACGAAAAGGGGATTTAAAGTAGTTAATTCAGGCGGGACGTATTTTATATCTCCTGATATAGATGTTATTCCGTTAAGCATTAATACAGAAGAAAAAAATCCTAGTGATTTTGAACAAGAAATATCAGATGATATTGAAAATCTTGAGAAAAGTTTTGACGAAGAAGTAAAAGCTGCCGATATATACAAGGAAAGGGCAAATGATACTCACGATGAAGGTTTGAAAAATCTTTATCATCATATAGCCAACGAAGAACTTGAACATAAGTCTGAATTTTTAGAAGCTGCCGGTAAAATAACCAACGGTGAAAAAATAATAGTTAATTCTCCCAAAAAAGAATGTGTTTCACTTGTGCTTGATGCTCTTTCTTCGAAGCTCGGTAATGGCGAGGAAGCTTTTAAGCGCCGTATTGAAGCTCTTAATAGCAAATGTGATTGCAAATTAAATGCTAACCAACTTTGGGAACAAGATAGCATTTCGTCCATGATTTTTGAAATGAATAAAATCTTTAACAAATAATTCCGGGGAGGGATAAAATGCCAGATATAAAAACTCCACTAGGTAATATAACAATTAAAACCGGTGGTACTAACGTAGCCCTGATAGCTTTAGGCGTGGCAGCCGCAGGCGCAGGTGGCTATCTGATTTATAAGAAATTCACTGGAAATAGCGGACAGGTATTAACCAGCAAAACTGTTAATGTAAAGATTAAAAAACTGACTGGCGGAAGTTCAGATGATATATATGGGCCATATTATGTTGACTTAAAACCTAATAATGGCTTAAGCGCTAACCCGACTAAAGAATATTATGAAAGGGGTGAAGAAATAACAGTTTTGGCAAAAACGACTATGGACAACTGGATGGCTTCTCCAAAATATTTCATAATAAATGGCGCAAGGTATGAAATAGATTACAGCAAACAAAGCCGTGCAACAGCCCAGAAGGTGACTGGCCCGACTGGTGTTGAATATTATATTTGGGGTTCTAAATCAGGCAATAACAAGGCGTGGGTTTCGTTCCATGCTCTTGAAAATACTCACATTGATTGTGAGCATAGTTTCGTTATTAGCGCTAAGTACAACGCCAATGAGTTATTGGTAGAACCTATATATACCTTGTCAACCCCCCCGGCTTTTGCTGAAAATGAAGATGTTAATCTGAAAATATCTTACACTATAACTCGTGATAGCCGCCCAATGCCATTTCAGGGCTGGTGGTCTGTTTTAAGAATTCGTGACCTTGATACTAATGAAATTATATGGCAGAGACAGCTTGGGGATTGGGGCATATTGAATGACCCGACCCAGCAGGTAGGCCATGGCGATTGGCCAGGTTACGGTGATTTTGAAGATGAAATTATAGCCAATATTGGCAGTTATACATTCGAAGATAATACTACTGAAATTGTTAAACGTTTCAGGGCTGAAGTAGTAGCCGGAGAAACGATTGTAGGTTAAGATGGCTAATCCTAATAAAGATGAAAAAACAGCCAACTACATAGGTATGGTAATTGCCAGTACGACTGCTATTGTTTTCTCGTACTGGATTATTGAAAAGTTTTTTAAGAAAAAGTCTTGACAAAATTTTTTAATATATGTTTAATCATAGTCAGACAACCTCAGCTAGACAAGCGAGAAAAAAGGAACTAGCAGGTCGATTGAGGTCAAGTTTAGCAAAAAGTGAGGTGTTTTAAGATGATTAAGGTTGTTAACGATATTGGTGCTCCTGTCGCTGTCGTAGCTGCTGACCTTATTTCTGAAAGCTTCGTTCCTCAGTACAATGAAGCTATCGCTTATGTGGCTACTCTGGGTGGTTATATGGCTGCCTGGCAAGGTAAAGGTGGAGATTTTGCGAAAAATATTGCCATCGCTTCCCTTCCTTGGGCTGCTAAGAAAATTTATACCCGTGTTAAAGGTATGGGTGGGAATGCCCCTATTTCGAGAAAAGCTTCAAGTATTTCTCGGAATTATCAACCCGAATTCAAGGATGTTACCGCTTACTAAAATTTTTTAGTAGTAAGTGGAATGAACCAAAGGAGGTATTAACTCGATGGGTTCAAGAAATTATATTCTCCCTATTGATGGTCTTTCTCTTAGTCAGCAAGCCGAATACAAAATGAAGGCTATTGCTGCTGCTCTGGCTCGTGCCACCGAAAAAGGCATAGGCTCTATTGGTAGTGATGAAATTCCCGGATATAATACTTTGGGTACTACTTCCGCTCGGAAAGTAGCCATTCTTAATAAACTTAGGGATGGTTGGATTCCCAAGTCAATGGATATTCGTGATTTTCAAAACATCCTGGACGCCGGTACTGCTTTGGACCAGTGGCTTACTGCTGCTTTGGCGGTTGTAGGTACTCCCTATTCCTGCTTTCAGGCTGTTGCTGCTCCGACTATGGGTAACAACAAACTTGCAGTATTCTATGGCGTATCCATAGAAAGCGTTCCCGGCCCTGTTTCCCGGTTGACCTTCCGCTCCGGCGGTGGTAATAACCTTGCCATGTTTGACCTTGAGCCTTTGTATACTCAGGACAGACAGTCCGGGTTCTTTACCGAACCTGTGGTTATCGACCCGACTATTACCTTCTCGGCAGTAGTCACGGCCCGTATCGTAGCTGCTGCTTCACGTGTCCAGCTCGGTGCATTTATAGTTGAACCTGCTGGTCAGACCATAGCTTAACTTGTGAGGCTTTAGGGGGCGAGCCTGAAATCACCCCCTATTCAGCGTATTTCGTGGATGGAGGAGGAGAAGAAAAATGGCTGATGTATTTACTCGTGGTATTTTCAAAACTGTTCAAGGTGAACAGATACGTTACAATCTAGCTCCCGCTGCTGTTGGCGATGGTACTGGCGGTGTGGCTTTGACTGTAGGCGCTGGTCCTGCTTGGGGTGCTTATGCGGACTTAGCTGCTGCTGGGGCTATCGCTACCGATTTCTGGATTTGTGGTCTTGGTGCTTATACGGCTACTGGTGTCGGTATATTCCAGGTCCAGTTGGCTAACTCAACCCCGACCAAACTTGCCGATTTCGGTCCTTTCGATTTTACTGCTGTAACTTTGAACGTTACTCCCCAAATGCTCACCTTCCCTATAAAGATGGCTGCTGGTTCTCAGGTTCAAGGGCGCGCTGGTGGTTCTGCTGTTAAAGCTATTAGCTGCCAGATGATTTACGCAGTAGGTCTGTAAGGAGTAGCGATGCTAGAAGCGTTAATTAGGTTAGATGAAGTACAAAAGGGGTTTGATGGCGCTGCTTCTTATCTAGAAAAAGAACTTAAAACTCCTATTTGCACAGGTTGCGGTAAGTGTTGTGAAAATAATACTCCCGTATCCTCAACAATTGAAGCCATTAACGCTGTATCTATCCTTACCGGAAATGGGAAGCTAGGCGAAGCCCTTAAAATGGCTAACGCCTGGCTTCTCGAAAGGGATAACAAAGCTACCAGCTATGAAGGGTTAATTGCTGGTAGCTTTGTTCCTGCTAAAATAATGGATGAATACAGCAATCTGCTTGTTTCGCAATGTCCTTTTTACACACATGAAAAAACTTGTTTTATTCATGAAGTACGCCCATTTGCTTGTAGGGCGTTTGGAGTAACAAAATCAAATACTGGTTTTTGTAATAGACCAGAAGGAATAGGTGAGTCTTTAACAAAACATTTATATGTAAACAGTCCTGACCTTATGAATGTTCATAAGAAACTTAAGGATATGTGTTACAAGAAAAATAAATCATGGATGGTAACTGGATTATTCCCCACTTTGCTTTATAGGGCAGCTATGCAAAAAGAATTCTACGAGCTGGTAAAAGATAATAAAATTCCTAGTGCTAAGATTATAGGGGCAGACATTGACACTGCTTTACTATGGGAAGTTCAAAAAGAAGCCATTGACGCAGGGATAAACCCTGATTTGGTTGCTTGTGGTATTTACAAAAACTTCTAAAAGAATTAGAATCTAAATAATAGCTCTCTGAATAGAGAGAAAAGGAGAGAAAAAATGGGCAACGGATTGCATGTATTCAAGTCTGCTGTAGGTATGTTTGAACCCTTGGCGCTTCAGGACCAATATGTCTGTTTGCATTACATGGCAGCCAAATATTATAGGAAAGTTGATTTCCTTGAGGCGCTCCCGCCTTTTCAGGGTGGCGATGTAGGTGCTTTGGCAGCCAACACTACCAGTCCTAGAACTAACCTGACAAACCTCGATATGCCCGATGACGAGTTTTGTTTGCTTAGATGGTATCCCATTGATGCAATACAGGTTAGAATGTTTCTGCCTGCCGGTATTGCTAAATTTCAATTGAAAAATATTCAGATACCGATTGATTACAAGATTTTTGATAAAGACCCCAATTTGGTTTCTACAGAATTTGCTATCTGGGAAGATAACCGTCCTGCTGTAGAAGTTACAAATATGACCGCTTATGCCTTAGGTGCTACCAGAATGATATTTATGGGTTACCGTTTTCACACTACTGAAGTAACAGATAAACTGTTGCTTGATAATTTGAAAATCCGTAAAGAACCCGTAACTGATGTCTGGTGTACCGGTAGGTCTGTATAAAAGGAGGGATGTAAGAAATGTCATTACTTGGAAATGCCCCTAACGAATTGGAAATTGTTGCTCCTGTTGTGAACTTAGCTGCTGCCGGTGCAGCTAATGCTACTGCTCTGTTCACCTTCCCTTCTGCTGCCAGTGTTCTTGGAAACGAATCGTTGAAGCTTAAGAAGATACGGCTAGCTGATAATGGTACAGGCGGTACTTTGCTACATATAGGGACGGGGGTTGCCGGTGCTTTTGCAGCTCTTGTTCCTCCTATTAGAACAATATCTGGTTTTGACTTAGATATTGATTTACCGCCAATAGAATCTTTTGCTACCATTACAGCTTACCCGGATGCAGTAGGTGGCAATTCAATTGATGCTCAATTGATAGTTACCGAAAAGATATAGGAGGCTGAAAATGCCGACTAGTGATAACATCAAAAAGGGTGTAGTTTTGGCTGGCGTCGCAGGGTTAGCAGGCTTAGGGATTAGTAATCTAAAACCTAAGTCTGCTTCTGCTCAAGGATTTGAGAATATCGAGGAAGATTATAACAATATGGATTTAAAAGATATATTGGAAAAATTACTCGAAACAGAAAGAAGTATGCTTTCTATTTTACAAGGTAAAGCTTCTGCTAATAATCCTAATATTGTGCCAAACGCTAACAATATAAGGGCAATGCGAGTGCCTATTACAGTAGGTATAGCTACCCAACTGCCCACTTTGTTTGTGCCAGACGAAATGGAATTAAAAATTAAGGCTGGCTGGGCAAATGGTGGGCAAATATATATAGGAGAATCTTCACAAGCAGCTCTTAACCAAAATCAGGCTGAACCACTAATAAGAAGTGAGTTTACTACGTACAGAATCAAAAACGCCGATGCATTGTATATAACTGGTACAGTTGCTGGCGATTTTGTAACTATCGTAGCTGAACAAAGGAGTTAATGATGGCTGGTGGCGGTGGTATATCTCCCAATATGGCCCTAAAACGTTCTGCTCAATCAGGAACTAAAGTTTTAACTAATGTGTGGCAGGTGGTTTTTACTGACAGTGATAATCAGTCTTATTTGTTTGGCGGTGCTTCAGTGGATTTAAGCACTATGGCTTTGGCAGATAGCATAGATATTCGAATAAGCAAAAAACTTTCTGCTACCGGTTCTTGGGTCGTACACGATATGATAACTTATTCGGATGTTCAGCCTACCAACCATATGAATGTAAAGACTGGTACAATCCCTGACACTTATGGTATCAAGATGGAAATGCGTCAAACTGCGGGGGTGTTGCGGACAATCCCGTGTGAGTTTTTCGTAGCTAAATTTTAAAATGATTAAGGGGCTGAATAAGCCCCTTAAAACTAAGTGGGGATAAATATATGGTAACTTTAATTTCTACTCCTGCTCAATTACAGGGAATTAATTTGAATTCAACTACGTTAGCTGGTGATTATGAACTTGCTAACGATATAGATATGTCTGGTTTTATATTCACTTCTATAGGCAGTCAATTGCATGGTGAATTTACAGGCTCTTTGGATGGTAAAGGATTTACTATATCTAATCTTTCTTTCACGACCCCTAGACAAGAATATTTTGGATTGTTTGGAAAGATTTTAAATGCAACTTTAAAAAATATAAATATGACAAACTTTGCCATAACCAATACCTACGGAAGCTCTATAATTGGAGGATTAGTAGGCAGAAACGATAATAGTCTTATTGAATATTGCAACATAGAAGGTGTAATTAATGATAGCGGTCCTTGCGTATACCTCGGTGGGTTGCTAGGATATGGCGACGGAGTTTCTTGTATCGTAAGATATTCATCTGCGAATGTGATAATTAATACTAGTACTAATGGTAATATGGGTGGCTTTGTAGGTAATTTTCTCCAAGGAACTATTAAAGAGTGTTTCTCCGAAGGAAGTGTAAATATAACAGGTAGTGACCAATATAATCCTGGTGGCTTTGCCGGACATATAGGCTGG
>Ga0265293_10007955_pt1 | contig 16015 bp, 15 predicted proteins | sample Munlanlewell138R_FD_192505 | JGI IMG/M metagenome (GOLD analysis project Ga0265293, IMG submission 192505) | Leachate microbial communities from a municipal landfill in Southern Ontario, Canada - Leachate well 138R | ecosystem: Engineered > Solid waste > Landfill > Unclassified | place: Canada...
ATCAGTGTCAACGATAGAGAAAATACGAAAAAATAGCGGTAGCGAACCGCCGCCAGCGACTTGTCAACCTTTACTTCAGTCAAAACAACCCCTGACTCGAATGGCACTGATTTAGGTTCTCAATAAAATTCGGGTTTTTAAGAAAAAACCGCTCTAGCAGAGTCATTAATGGGTACGGTACAGGCTGGCATAAACTCAGCTTTCATCGCAGGTTAACCCTTGCAACCTCCGGTACCAGACGGTCGCTTTCAGCGCTGATCGTGCGGTAGCACTCGCAACTGAGCTGCTCCAGCCGGGCGCGGTCAAGCACCCTGATCTTGCCGCGACTGTACTCAATGATTCCCGCCTTCTGCAGCTTTCCCGCCGCTTCCGTTATTCCTTCGCGGCGCACTCCCAGCAAGTTGGCGATCAGTTCCTGGGTCATGGTCAGCTCATTTCCATAAAGTCGATCGAGTGACAACAGTAGTCTGCGGCACAATTGCTGTTCGATTGTGTGATGGCGATTGCAGACCGCTATCTGGGCCATTTGGGTAATTAGCGATTGTGTGTAACGCAGCATCCGTGTCAGCAGCTCGTCATGGCGGCTAATTTCGTCACTCAGTCGGCTCGCCGGTAATCGTGACGCGGTGCCAGCACTGTGAACCACCGCCCGGCTCGGCGGGCCTTCGCCGCCCATAAAGAGGGAATAGCCGACAAGACCATCATTGCCGACCACAGCAATTTCCATCGAGGTGCCGCTTTCCAGGTCAAGCAGCAGCGAGACGATGGCGTCGATGGGAAAATAGATGTGGCGCAACTCACTACCCGATTCATAGAGCACCTTGCCGAAAGGGAGGTACACCAACTCAATATGCGGAAACAAACGGTTTTTTATGTCAGCACAAAGGCTCGACAGGAGACGGTTTTGCCGCGTATCGTGGGACGAAGGAATGGAGCGGGTCATAGGTAACCCTCGCAACGGACAATAGTTCCAACTCCTGGCGAGACGGTACGCAGCCTGTCCCAAGCTGCGGTACGGTGCTCCACAGGCCCCGTGGATGTAAACCTGCGATATGCCCGTTGAATTCCTTAAAATCTGTTTTCAGGCGTCGGACCACTGGATAGAGCCCGCGCAAGGGCTAATACATCACTCTCACATCAAAAAAATGACATAGCCGCCCCCGATAACGGCGTCCGAGGTTGAAAAGAATAGGGGATCGACCAGCTGTCCCCCCGTTGCATGATCGAATAACACTCACAGCTCAGTTTTTCGATACCACCGCGATCGATGACCTTGACCATGCCACGGCGGCACTGGATGAGGCCAAGCTCCCTCATTCTGCCCGCAGCCTCGGTCACGCTTTCTCGACGGACACCAAGCATGGCGGCAATATGCTCCTGAGTTATAGCCAATTCGTCCGTGAATATCCGATCCAGCGATTGCAGAATCAGGCGACACAATTGCTGGTCGATACGATGGTAGCGATTACAGATCGCCGTTTGTGCCGTCTGGTGCATCAGCCCCTGGGTATAGCGCAGCAGCAGTGCCAGAAGTTCGCCATGTCGATCAAATTCATCGTGCAGGCGTCTGGCCAGAAGCCGGTACATGCGCCCGGCTTGCAGCACAACAGAGCAACTGGAACTGGTCTGCCCGCCCATAAAAATGGCAATACCGACCACCCCTTCCCTGCCGACGATGGAAACCTCACTGCTGGCGCCACTTTCGGTAGTGTTCATGATCGCGACAATGGCATCGACGGGAAAATAGGCATAACGCAATTTTTCACCTGCGTTATGAATCACTTTGTTACGGGGCACCTCGACCAGCTCGAGATAGGGAAGAAGGCGTTCACGGGCACCATCAGGTAACGCTTTCAACAATAAATTGTGTTCTAGCGGCGACGATGTTCTCAGGTCCCTCACGGCAGACCCTCCTGGTTCTTATCAAGCCTTTGTTTTATCGGCCAATTGTGTTTCAAGGCCAGCCTGTGTAACACACTGCGACAAGGTATATATAGATTAGTACTTTAGACTTAGTCAACTCCTTCTCAGTGTGCCAGCGCACATAACGCCTCGCTATAGCCCAAATATCGCCTTCGTGAATAAGCCAGCGACCCTTCACTATGTTGGCCATCACACAGACGGCATCGCCCTCGTCCCATAGGGTCCAACAACCGGGACAGCAGGTAAATTGAGGTGGAAGCAACAGCTAATTCCATACGCACCCTCGTACTGGATGGAGATATCGTACCGGCCCTCGCCGTCGCTCGCTCGCTGGTGAGGCAGCACCAGCAAGTCGACGTGGCCAGCGCCGCGCAGGCGCCGATCGCCTCCTATTCTCGGGGAGTGCGCGGGTGCTTTAGATATCCCGACCCGCTATCCCAGGCTGAGCAGTTCGTGAGCTGGCTGGAGGAGCACCTTGCAGCCCAACACTACGACCTGATCATTCCCGTCAGTGAGCGAACCCTGGTGCCCCTGTCACGCCAGCGCCAGCGCTTTGCAAATGTCATTATTGCCATGGCGGACGAGCGCAGCCTCGAGCAGGTGCTCGATAAAAATAAAACCTTCGCACTTGCACAACGTCTTGGCGTGGCCATCCCCAAAACCCATTACTTGGCCAACATCAATTTGCTTGACCAAATCAAGGATGAATTGAGTTATCCGGTGGTGGTCAAGCCCAGTCATTCCGTGGCAGGTGGAGCAACTGGCTTCAGCAAACGCAATGTCAGCTATGCCAGTAGTGAAACGGTGTTGCGCGCGCAATGCGAACGCTGTCTGGAACACTCGCCAGCGGTCTTGCAGGGTTATTTTAAGGGGTTGGGAGTAGGACTGGAGCTGATCGCCCAGCAAGGAAAAATTCTCTATGCGTTTCAACATTTACGCCTGCACGAGGTTCCCCTGACTGGCGGCGGCAGCAGTTTCAGAGTCAGCACAGAAATCGAGCCGGTTTTGCTGGAGGCAGCGGCAAAGCTGATCCGGGCATTGCAGTGGCACGGTGTCGCCATGGTGGAATTCAAGTGGAACCCATCGAGTGCTGAGTACTGTCTGATGGAGATCAATGGCCGTTTCTGGGGATCGCTGCCCCTGGCGCTGGCCGCAGGCGCGGACTTTCCGGCCATGCTGTCTGACCTGCTTCTCCAGGGCAGGCTCGGCGATTATCCGGCCTATCGGCGCGGGGTGTATTGCCGCAACCTGTCAAGTGACATGATGTGGCATGAGATGGTGTTGCGCGCGCGCCTGTCAGGCAAGGGCAGCTCCCCAAATGTAAACAAACTCCAGATCCCGACACTGAGTCGTATGTTCCGGGATCTTGCTCGAGTTTTCTCACCGCGACATCACTTTGACACCCAGAGTCTAAGAGATCCAGTGCCCGGCATGGTCGAAATAAAATGCCTGGCCAGAAGCTACGCTATTCGACTCAGAGAGGTGGTCACCGCAAAGCGCTTCGCCAGGCGCCAGCGCCGGCTATGGCGCAATGGTACCGTGCGGCAGAAAGTCCGCACTGCACGGACGGTGCTGTTCATCTGTTATGGCAACATCAATCGCAGTGCTGCTGCAGAAATTCTTATGAAAACCATGCTCCCCGTAGAGTGTGCAACACAGGTGCAATCGTGCGGATTTCATCGGGAACAGGCGCGACCAGCCGATGAAAGAATGCAGCGTATCGCTCGCGAAAATGGCTTTGACCTGTCTTGTTGCAGCTCCACCTGTCTCAGTGATGCCTTGATCAATGACAGCGACGTGATTTTTGTCATGGAAAAAAAACACTATGACGACTTGGTGTGTCGCAGCCCGGCCCTTGCCGACAAAATTTTTCTGCTCGGCGCTGGCGCCCTGACACCCGACAAGAACAGCGTTGAAATCCCCGACCCCTACAATCAGAGCGACGATGTTTACCGCGCCTGCTTTTCACAAATTCATCAGGCGGTTTCCCGCCTCATCGAGGCGCTCGGGGTGAGCCATGCCAGATAGCCCAGTACCACGATGCGCTGAAGCGGTCGCCGCCATAACCGCCCATGCCACGCCTTTCTTTTCGGTGATCATGCCTACCCGCAACCGTCCCGAATTACTGAAGCAGGCATTGGACTCCGTATTGAGTCAGTCTTTTCGAGACTTCGAAGTCATCGTTATCAACGATGGATCTGGGGAGGAGTACCTGCCCGCCTATCGAGCGCTGGAAGAGGCAAGCGACACCAGAGTGAGCTGGCTTCATCAGCCGCGACGACCCAATGGCCACGGTCCGAGTTACTCTATCAATAGCGGCGCCCAGGCAGCTCGGGGCCAATATCTGTGCATTCTCGACGATGACGACAGCTGGCAGGACCACAACCACCTGGCTACCGCCAGGGACGTGCTGGCCGCTGCCGAGCTGCCAGTGGATGTCTACTACAGCAACCAGAGGGCCTACACTGCCGATGGCAACCCTCTCGGCAAGTCGCTGTGGCTTGGCACACTCGCGAAAAAACTGCCATCGGCGCAGGCGGGCCTGCACGGAACCCACAAGGTGTCTGCAGAATTTCTACTCAGTTGTAATGGCTTCCCCCACCTCAATTGCACCATTATTCGTCGCGATCTCTACCTGAAAATTGGCGGCATGGACGAGGGCATTCGCTATGAATGCGAGGTCGACCTCTACCTGCGTACACTGGATGCAGCCTCGCAGATTATCTACAACCCAAAAGAGGTAGCCCGACACAATATTCCGGACCCTGTCAGCAAACGCAGTGTGTCAACTGCGGTTACTCAGCTACATAAACGCCTGTCCCAGATAAACGTCTATGAAAAAAACCTCGCACGAGCGCCCTCCCCGCTGATAAGAGACACCTGTGTACGCAGACTGGCCATGTTCTACCGCATGCTTGCTGAGCATTTTAAGCAACAACAGGAATATGCTACCGCCGCCGCTTACGCCAGGGTTGCGCTCGCCTACAGGAGCACACTCAAGTGGCGTTGTTACAGCTTGTATCTGCATTTGTTGGCCGCCACCAGAAAAGACGCTGCCAAAGAATAGAATCTGCAATCAACCTACGTTTTTCACTTGTACACCGCCTGCCAGGTACGCCAGGTCAGCAATGAGCTGCTCACCCATATCGATAAAGTGGTCTTCAATATCTTCTGCGAGCAGACAGCTTTTCGCGGTAGCCCACTGACTGACTGTGTACGTTACCGTACGGAGAGATAGGATTGTGCTCTCTAGGCTAGAGCCAGTAAATACTACTTGCGACCGAGTGAGTGACTGTGGAAATGGCTAACCGCTATTTGACTGTGAGCCGCGCCTGTGAAAGCTGAGCGGTTATCCAAAGCCTTGACCGAAAGGGGCGGACTCGCCATGCTCCCAAACACCCTGCACGCCCGTTTACACACTGACTTTGAGCACAGTCATAACCTGCCTGTTACTACGCTCAATGTCGCTTGCGACTACGGTGATGGTCCATCATTTATTTTGGCGCAGGATATCAAACAGCGGCCCGATGGTTTAACTGCTGCCATCATCGGCGATGCCAGGACAGCAACAAACCGCAGTAATAACTCAACGCCCCCTGTGGACGCCGATGAATTACTGACGCTTTACGACACCTGCGAACTGGAGTGTCTCAACGAGTTGCGCGGTGCCTGGGCGTTGATTATCGTTGACCCCGGCCGGCAGCGTATACTCGTCGCCACCGACCGCATGGGTCGACAACCGCTGTACTATCATGTTGATGGCGGCAGTACACTGATTGGCAGCAGTCTCGACAGCATCCGCAAACTGGGTGGCATTGTTGACCTCGACGCCCAGGCGCTTTATCAATACCTTTACTTTCATATGATTCCCGCACCCGCTGCTGTGATGGCGGGGTGCCAGAAACTGGGCCCGGCGACCGCCCTGGAAATAACAACTGAAGGTCAGCGTCTCTACCACTACTGGAGCCCGTCTTTCCAGGAAAGCAGACCTGGTTCCAAAATCAGCGCCTACGCCGAATTGCGCACTTGCCTGCGAACTGCAGTGGCGCGCTGTGCCAGCGATGTTGCACATAGCAACGCTGTCAGACACAGTAAAAATAGCGGCGACAGAGAACCCACCCGACAAAAAGTCGGTGCTTTTCTCAGCGGCGGGCTCGACAGTTCAACCGTCGCGGGCATACTCAGTGAGCTTCAAGGAGGCGGCAGCGAGGCTTATGCCATCGGCTTTGATGCGCAAGGTTATGATGAAATGCCCTATGCCCGCATCACTGCCGCCCATTTCGGACTGCACCTGCATGAGCGTTATGTCACGCCGGATGATGTGGTGGAGGCGCTGCCTAAAATCGCCACCGCGTTTGACGAACCCTTTGGCAACTCCTCTGCCCTCCCCGCCTACTTCTGCGCACGCATGGCCGTCGACGACGGCGTTGATGTTCTGCTTGCCGGCGATGGCGGCGATGAGCTCTTTGCCGGCAACATGCGTTATGCCTGGCAAACAATGTTCGAGCACTACTGCAATGCGCCGCAATGGCTCCGTACCCGTTTCATCGAACCGGCCCTGAACAGCCTGCCGCAAGCACTGCCGCTGTCTGGCAAAGCTCGCAGCTTTATTCGTCAGGCCAATACAGTGCTTCCTGACCGTTTGCACTACTACAGTTTTCTGGAGCAAAACCATCCCCAGGAAGTTTTTTCAGACGACTTTCTGGAGCATGTCGACAGGGATCAGCCGCTTGCATTATTGCGACAAATTTACCACCAGCCTGTCAAAGCCTCCGCACTGAACAGGATGTTGTACCTCGACTGGCAGATCACCCTGTCCGACAACGATTTGCGCAAGGTTAGCCAGGCCTGTGAGCTGGCGGGTGTCACGGTACGCTATCCGATGCTCGACGACGAACTGGTTACGTTTTCCACCACCATTCCCTCAGCCTGGAAACTGCCGGGCACCAGACTGTCCCAGCGCTTGGTAAAAGGCGATGGGTTGCGACATTTTTATAAGCAAGCCCTCTCCCAGTGGCTGCCAAAGGCCACTCTGCGGAAACATAAGCATGGTTTTGGGTTGCCCTTCGGGCTGTGGATGAAAACACATAAACCACTTCAGGAGCTTGCTTACGACAATATCGTAGGGTTGAAAGCAAGAGGCTTTTTCAAGCCGGAATTTCTTGATCGTGCCATAACCTTGCATCGAGATGGCCACGCCGCCTATTTTGGCGAATTAATATGGATACTGATGTCGCTGGAATTATGGCTGCAGGCAAAGCTCACTGACTATCGCTACACAGGTCAGCACCCATGAAAAAGCTGGCTAGCGGCGTATTGTTGTTATGTTTCTTCTGTACTGCCCTTGCCAGCGACAGCAGTGCCCCATGGCTCGGTGAGTCACTGCACGGCGCAGCCTGTCAAGGCCCGAGCGCTGGAAACTTTGGACCCTATGATTATCTCGTTCACAAGGACAAGTTACCATTGGTCGAAAGACGCCACTTTACCCTGCAGGTTGAACAGCTAGTACGCGGTGAAACCACCCAAAACGCCATGGGCGACGTCAGATACACACTGGTCAGATTTCCCAACCACCATCGGGCCCTGTATTCCGCGGTGAGATTCAGTCTCTCCTCCAGCGATGAAGCAATGCGGCGCCGCTACCCGGCGGAATGCTTCCTGCAGCGCGCCATCCATTTCAGCCCGCGAGATCCTGTGCCCCTCATGCTGTACGGCCTGTACTTGCATCGCCTCGGCAAACTGGACCAGTCACTGCAAAAATATCAACTCGCGGAAGAGCTGGCACCCAATGACACCAACCTGCTCTATAACCTCGGGCTGGTCCATTTTGATCGGAAAAACTACGACGTATCCCACCGCTACGCAGTCAAGGCTTATAGCCAGGGCATCGCCCTGCCCGGACTGAAGCGCAAACTGGAACAAGCAGGATACTGGAAATAACACAATCACGAGGAGTCAGTACCGTGAATGCTCTCGATCTCACCACCAAGCTTCTGCGGGCCTGCCTGCAACTAAGCCCCAGCGAACCTCTGTCACGAGAGACTGCCCTCTTGGGTGGCTTTCCCGAATTCAACTCGCTCACGATTACCACTCTGATTCTCGAGATCGAGGAAAGACTAGATTGCGAAATCGCGGACCACGAGCTGACCAGTGAGCTATTCGAAACCGTCGGCACACTGGCAGATTTCATCGACAGCAAAATGGTCCACGCATGAACGCACCCGCTATCGAAACGACGGCCGGGTTTGTCGACCCGGATCATCCCGCGTTTTTTCTGCACTTTATGCCTGCGCACACACCGCGTGCGCATATTGTGTATTTGCCCCCCTTTGGCGAAGAGATGAATCGCTGCCGTTCACTGGCCGCAGCGCAAGCGCGCTGGTTTTCCCATCAGGGAATATCCAGCGCGATTCTGGACTATCACGGTACTGGCGAAAGCCCAGGAGATCTTTGCAGCACAACACTGGCTGTGTGGCGTGACAACATCAATCATCTACTGGAGCAACTCCTGCGTCGTCATCACTGCCCTGTTCTACTCTGGGGTTTCCGCTTGGGTGCACTGCTTGCCATGGATTTCTCAACCATCAGACCGGGAAGAATAGACCAGCTGTTGCTGTGGCAACCCATCGTATCCGGCAGTACCTTCGTTACCCAATTGTTGCGACAACGTACCGCTACCCTGGTAAAAAACCAGGAGAAATCAGAAACCACCACCGACATGAAACTGCAACTGGCAGCCGGCCAGTCACTGGATGTGGGCGGCTACCGTCTCGGCGGCACCCTGATGACCGATCTCGACAAGCTTGAGATGACATCATTTAGCCAACCGGAGACACTTGACAAAAAGCTCTCTATTTTCTGGCTAGAACACAGTGCCGAAGAAGATGCCGGGCTCGGTGCCAAAAGTACCCGTGCCATTTCAGGTCTGCAACAAAAGGGTATACAGGTCGCTGCTACCACTTTCACCGGCGATCCCGTATGGCAGTTGCACAAACGCGGCAACTGCGATGACTTACTGCAGAAAACCCGGGAGTTGGCGCTGTGAAACAGACATACCAAACCGCAAGGGAAACAGCCTTTGCCTTCTCTTGCCAGGGAGACGAGTTAATCGGCTTCATTCACGAAGGCGATCACAACCGCCAGATTGGTGTACTCTCTCTGGTGGCAGGTGGCCCGCAATACCGCGGTGGTGTGGGACGACAGTTGCTGCGCCTGGGCCGTCGTCTCGCTACCGAAGGTATCACCATGATGCGCTTCGATCATCGTGGCATCGGCGATAGCGAGGGTTCCTACCGTGGCTTTCTCTACATTGAAGACGACATTGCCGCCGCTGTCGACGAATTCCGCAGGCGATCGCCCTGGATAACTGGCATTGTTCTCTGGGGTGGTTGCAGCGCTGCCACCGCAGCCCTGACTCATGCCCACAAAATTCCGGCGGTGGTCGGCATTATCGCCTGCAACCCGTTTGTTAATTCCCCGGCAATAACCGCCAAAGCAACGCGCAACCATTATGTGTCGAGCCTCACCAAAATGGCCTTCTGGCGCAAGCTGATCCATGGTGACTACTCGCTTCGTGACTATCTTTCACAGGGTAGACAAATGGTCAGCAAGAAGATCGGCAACGGTCTTAACAAATCACAGCAAACACTGCCCGATGGAGACAATGTCAGTTTTATTGATGAACTGCTGATCGGACTGAAACGCTTTGACGGCAAGGTGCTGTTCCTGATGGGCGACAGTTTTTTGCGCAGCGATGAATTCGACGTACTGATAACTTCGAGTCCGGAATGGCGCGCTACTTACGCCAAAAACAACCACGAGCGCATCGATATTCAGGGTGGCGACCAGGTGTTTGCAACGCTGACGGCACAAGAACGGCTATTCGACGCCGCCAGCGCCTGGTTACAACGTACATTTCCTGCACAATTATCGAACTACATACCGACGCCGCATCAAGACAATGACTCCTCAAGGGCCTGTCAATCATGAAAGTCGTTTATTTTCAGACACCGAAGAGCAACTTTGGAGATGAACTGAACCGCTGGCTGTGGCCGCGCCTGATCGGCGACGCCATATCAGGCTTCAGTCACCATGATGACAAGGCCGCTACCACTAGCGATCCTGACGAACTTTTGTTCTACGGTATCGGTACCATTCTTGACAACCGCATTCCCCAAGCCGGTGAGAAAATCATCTTTGGCAGCGGCTACGGTTATGGTGTAAAACCTGAAGATATTGCCAGCGCCAAAATCTTCTTTGTCAGGGGAAAGGATACAGCGAAGGCATTGAATCTCACACCCGACAAGGCACTAACCGATCCCGCTGTTCTGTTACGGCGCTTCTTTCCAGTGGTTGCCGAACAAGACAAGGTTCACGATATTGCCTTTATGCCTCATCACAGCTCGGTAAAAGGCAATTTCTGGCGCAAAGCCTGCCATGAACTGAATATCCATTACATTGACCCACAAAGTGCCGACATCGACGATGTTGTCAAACAGATTGCATCAAGTAAATGTCTTATCGCCGAGGCCATGCATGGCGCCATTGTCGCCGATACCTTCCGGGTGCCCTGGATCGCCATTAGTAGTGTCAAAGAAACCAATGATTTCAAATGGCGCGACTGGTGTGGAACCCTTGGCCTGGATTATGCCCCGATTCGCTTTATGGCTATCTACGATGCGCCCGCCAACAAGTCTTTCAAGCGGCTTTTAAACGCCATAAAGCTGAAAATAAGAAAGTATCAGTTGGCGCAGGTGGCGACAGCAGGAGGCCACAAAGCTATGCTCAGCGACGTCAAAGTACTGAACAGCCACCTAGAGGCGATGGATGAACAAGTAATTAAACTGGAGGCCTATCTTCATGAACGTGGCAACAGCGCATCTACACAGTCATCTCGTGCATAAACTGGCCTTTAAATTGCGGCGCCGCCGGAAAATACACTGTTTTTGTCTCGGTGCGGCAAAAACAGGCACCACGTCCTTCGCAGCGATGTTTCAAGAGTACTACCGGGCAGCCCACGAACCGCAGGCAGCGTCACTCACTGACGCAGTCGCGCTGATACTAGGCCAAGGCCTCTCTCCCCATCCCCCGGCAAAGGATATCTATGCATGGCTCAAGGCCAGGGATCGCGACCTCAATCTTGAGGTTGAGGCATCGCACCCCTTGGGCTATATGGCAGCCTGGCTGCCTAAGGCCTTTCCCGACGCCCGCTTTGTGATCACGCTGCGCGATCCGGCGAATTGGCTCAGATCACGACTTAATTTTCACTACTACAAGACGCCGCCGGAGTGGCAGAAATATCGGGATCTGATCTGGGCTCGCTGGCATACCGGCTACCATTCGGAAGAAACTGTACTTGAGGAGCACGGCCTGTATTCACTTGATGACTATTTGGCGCAATACTCAGAGCAGTATCAACTGCTTTTCAAGCATCTGCCTGAAGACAGGCGATTGATCGTCCGTACTGAAGCGCTGGATACAGCCTGTGCCGATATTGCCAAATTCCTCGACATCGACCCGGCAACGATCACACCTCAGCACGCCAATGCCTTTCCCTGTGAAGAGAGTATCGTTGACCTGCTACCCCAGGACTTCGTGGCCCAGCGTATCGACAAACATTGCCGGTGGCTGAGGGCCTATCTGTGACCACTGTGCCACGAACGTTTCGCGCAACACCCCAAGTGAGGCCAAGCGTCCTGCGGCAGATAAGGACGCCTAAGACCCTCAAGAACTGGCTTCTGCTTCTCGCCAAGTACAGCGGTCTGTTTACACTGGCAAGACAATTGACCAAAGGCAAATCACGCATCCTTGCTTATCACGGCATCTGGCTTGGCGACGGTAAATTCGGTAATTTTCTCTATATGAATGCCACTACCTTTTCCAGACGCATGGCGCTGTTGGCAGAATGGCAATATCCCATCGTACCGCTGTCCGCCCTTATTGATCCTGGTGGCGACCATCTACCCTGTGCCACCGCTATCACCATCGATGATGGCTGGCACGGTACCTGGTCTGCGATGCTACCCGTCCTCGAGCAGCATAATTATCCGGCGACGGTCTATCTGACGACGTATTACTGCCTGAACCAGAATCCTGTTATCGATGTTGCATTGCAGTACTGCTTTCATGTGGCCGCGAGCAGAAACATAGGCACAGTGCACCTTCCCCAATATCAATTTGGTCCCTTTTACATTAAATCTGAGGTCGTACCGCAAGATGCTTTTATGGCCGCGCTTGATACAGCCAAAGGACTGTCCAGCGATAGGGAGCGGCAGGAATTTCTAAAAACACTGTGCAGAGAATTGGGAATTAACTACGAAAAGATGTTGGTCGAACGCTGGTTTCACCTGATGAGCCCAGACGAAGTAAGAGATGCCGCAGCCCGCGGAGTCTCCTTTGAGTGCCACACTCACCATCACAGGACAACCCATCGAGGAGAGAGTAGCCTGGAACAGGAAATTATCATCAATAGCGAACATATTCAGCAGCTTACAGGGAAAGTACCTCAGCATTTTTGCTACCCGAGTGGCCATTACACCCAAAATATGTGGCCAATACTTGAGAACAATCGGCTGATATCAGCCACAACCACAGATATTGGCCTTGTGGATGGAAGTAATGACAGATACGCCCTGCCGCGGATTCTCGACGGCCAGGATGTATCAGAACTGGAGTTCGAAGCGGAGATGAGTGGCTTTATGGAACTGGTGCGACGCCTTCGCACCCTCTATGACAGATGAGTGGCAAGCGATGGAAGAAATACTCGAAGCAACCGTCCCTGCCAAGATAAAGTCGCCCTCGACTTTTGATGGCATCGCTCGTCAAACGCTGAAAAGAGCGCGACAGGGCCAATTGGGAATAGCGCGGCAGCTTGCGGAGATGGTGATTCTAAAGCTGGTGTATGGCTTGGGTCCTGGCTATTACCACAGCGCACGCTTGTGGCGCTCTGAGCTGCCATGGCACTTCAAAACAGGATTTTGGCCCTATAAAAAGTTCCGTCGTTTTATCGCTACGATAAACCCACCTGCATATCAGAAGCTCTCCCAGAACAAACTCTCTGAAAAAGCTATTCTAAATTTGGCCCATTTACCCACGGCAACCTTTATGGGTCATCTTCATCATCAATATGGCTTTGGTCTGTCAGGAAAAGAATTGAAAAATGCCGACCAGCTGGGTGAGCTGCTGATGGAACACTCCACCATCGACAAGCTGTGCTTCAAGCTGGTGGAAGGCTTTGGCGGCCAGGGTTTTCACGCCGCGCAAGTGATCCGAGACGGTGAAATAAGACTCCAACTACTCGATTCAGGACAGGTACTTACCCTTCACGACCTTGTGGAAAAGGTGTTACAGGTTTACAAGGGACAGAACTATATTATCGAAGAATATGTCCATCAGCACCCATTGCTGACTGCCTTGAATCCATCGAGCGTCAATACGCTGCGCGTGTGGGCAGCCTGCAGCGAGGGCGAGTCCTGGGTTATCGACGCCTTCCTCCGTGTCGGTCGCCGCGGCAGCCTTGTCGACAATACCAGCAGGGGCGCGCAGATCTTTCGCCTCAACCTCGCGTCCGGTGTTGTCGGCGAGGGTATATGCAAGGATATCTATAACGAAACCTATAACTGTCATGCAGACAGCGGCGAGCGAATCAGCGGTCGCGCCCTGCCCTTCTGGCAGGATGCCTTGATGCTGTCACAGAAAGCAGTGATGGCCTTTCCGCACATTACTTTTGCTGGCGTGGATATCGCATTTAGCGAAAATGGCCCGGTCATTATCGAACTGAACGTCGAGCCTGACCCAACCTCGGCAATCATCTTCGATCGATGCCATGAAGAACTTTTCTCGCGATTTTGAAGAACTATGAACGGTAAACCCATACACGCACACTGACATTACGGTACTCATTCCACATAACATATTTATTGTCTGCTGCTTGGCCTGCGAGCAGATTTCAGGAGCCGAATAATGCAAGGTTCGCGTCTACTAGCCACCCTACTGAGGCCCCCTGGGATTCTCCGTCCCTACGGGAATATAGTGCTGCTCAGCCATATTTTTGGAAGTAACCCTGAAGTGGAAGGCTATTACGAACTCCACATGGGCTATTACAGCTGGAAAAGTCTGCTGCGGCAAAAGCTGCGAGGTTACCCCCATATCGAGCTGCCAGAAGCACTGCTCATCCGTGCCAGAGATGCCTTCCAGGCCGCTCGCAATAGCCTGATCCAATGCCAGCACTCTCGTGAGAACATCCTCTTGGCACTGGGAGTGAAGGATGACCCTGCCCCTTGATTTGGAGCACACCTCACAAAATTTATATGCTATGTGAAGGGAGTAAAAAAATGTTAAAACTAATGACATTACAAGATTACATCAGAGGAATACGTACTGCTGCGAAAGGTCGGTTAGGCCGCTACCCTGCAGCAACTTATAGTGTGTTTCTATCTCGGTTCAGCTACGGTATTGGCCCTAGATATCACTCATTATTTAGGCTAATGGATGTGCCTAAGGAACAGTGGAACGACTATCTCTTGGATAAAAAGGGCCGAACTATCTTGAAGCAAATCAATCCTCCAACAGATCGCGAACTCGTCAATGATAAGTTTGCGTTTTATCGCCACTGTATCGCCAGCGATCTCGCTGTAATTCCAACACTCTGTGTCATTGATAAGAATGCAATCAATCCTGACAAAGCAGATGTTGTTGTGAACTCTAAGAAGGAGTGGGAAAAAAAGCTTCAGGATACGGATGATAAACTTTTTATCAAACTGATCGATGGGACCTACGGCATAGATGCTTTCTCGACATACAGAATAAATCAACAATGGCATTACTGTGGAGAAATTGGAACAGCTGCTGATCTTTATGAGTTCACCATACAGCGGCTTGGTGCAAGACGTGGATGGGTAGTTCAGCCTCTTATACGTGCCCATGGTGAGTTCGATCAAATTACATCATCAAACGCCCTCTGCACTATCAGGGCAGTGACACGCCTTGTCGATGGTATCACCCAGGTACTTTATGCTGTGTTACGGATACCGGTTGGCGATAATATCACTGATAATTTTTCCCACGGAACATCAGGAAATATCATTGCTCCGATCGACCTTAAAACAGGTAAACTTGGTATATGTAGAGGTTCAGTAAGCAGGGTTTGGCCGAACATTGTTGAAGTAGAAATGCACCCTGATACTGGCAATCCGATATTAGGTTTTAAAGTTCCCTTGTGGGATGATGTGCTGTCTCTTCTTGATCATGCTCAGAGAAGCTTTCAGGCTCTTAAAACCCTGGGCTGGGATATTGCAGTGACAGACAAGGGACCTATAATAGTAGAAGCTAATTCTACCTATGATGTGGATATTATACAGGTATCTCATCAAATCACTCTAGGTAAGATTTTTAGTGCTTGGATAGAGGAAAAAAATACTATATGAAGGGTAAATATGCTCCCTCATTTCCTTTGATTACTGCAAACCACGACGACACACAAGACTTAGCGCCGACCACTTTAGGACTCTTTGGACAATGAATGCGATAAGAGATCTGGTTCTTCTGTTTGGACAGCCCCGATCCGGTACTACCTGTATCAGCAAGGTATTCGACAGCTATCCCAGCATTCATAGCTCAAGTGCAACGCTCTAACAATGTCTGGATTACAGCACACCGGGGCCATCCCCCATCAACTTCGGAATAATATTCCTCACTCCTTGATTGGCGCACAATTGCAGCCCGATGGGATCGAACATGGGGTTGCCTTCGAGCACTACCGCACCGCAATCGGTCAGCACGATATCCCAACCCACTGCAGGGACTTGATCAAAGACCTGCGCACAGCGCCGTGCCAATGCCAGCACGGCATCAAGGTTTGGAAAATGGTAGTTACGAAGATCAGCGCCTGTATCTGGATGATGGGTGATTTCATGGAGCAGGCCATCGTTGAGTTTTCTCACTACCTGGAAGATACGTTGTGTATCCACGTTGATTGAGGCCAACATATTTCCGGAGCTACCACCAGAAAAGTTGTCACTGACTGAACCTATTACCGTCAGCTTTGCCCTTACGTAAGGAATGGCTATCGAGCCATCTGCATGTATGAAACTAT
>Ga0265293_10007956_pt1 | contig 16013 bp, 17 predicted proteins | sample Munlanlewell138R_FD_192505 | JGI IMG/M metagenome (GOLD analysis project Ga0265293, IMG submission 192505) | Leachate microbial communities from a municipal landfill in Southern Ontario, Canada - Leachate well 138R | ecosystem: Engineered > Solid waste > Landfill > Unclassified | place: Canada...
GGCCTTGGGCTGGATGCCGGACATATCGGCGCATCCGGCCAGGCATAGCGACGCGGCGACGACGGCAAGGGCTGTGCGTCCGCGTCCTTTGACAAGGGAAGAGGGCGATCGACCTGGCAAGGGATGAGTCATGGTGTGATGCGAGCGTGTCAGTCCGGCGTGGAGGACGGCTCTGTTTGCAAAGTTGTCAGAATGCGCCGCAGATAGCCTTTCAACTGCTCGGCTTCTTCCGGGCTGAAGCCCTTCAATGCGGATTGCTGGATGTCCTGGAGCACGGTCGGAATGACCTGCGCGACATCCCGGCCTTCGGGCGTCAACGCGATATGAACGACCCGCCTGTCGACTTCGGATCGCTGCCGCTGGCACAAGCCTTTGGCTTCGAGGCGATCCAGCAGGCGCGTCATGCCGCCGGTATCCTGCATGCATCCGCGCGCCAGTTCCGCCACCGTGTCCGCTTGGCCCACGTAAAGCTTGAACATCGGGTGCCATTGAGCATTGGTCAGGCCGTAAGGTTCGAGACCTTTTTCGACTTCCTGCCGCATGAGCGTCAAGACCGAACGCATGAGCCAGCCGAGACTATTCTGGTAGTCATAGCCGGAACCGGATGCAGGGGGAATGGTTTTCTCGCTCGTAGGCATAGGCGAATAGTATTTGACTAGGCAAATACTGTCAAGTCATCTTGTTATGCTGCCGCTCTTTCGATCCGTGGGGGCTCGGTCATCGGCTTGCATGTCAGTAGGTCGGGGTTTATCCCTAGGAGCAATGGCTTGTTCGTTCTTAAAAAAAACCGTATAGTCGGTTTTAAATTGGAGGAGATCATGAACGTCGAGTTGCAAGAGCGCGCGGACATCGAACAGGCAATGATTGCCCGCATCGGACGAGGCGATCTGATCGAAAGCCTCGACGACCTGACGCCCCGGTATCGCACCGCCTTGGAGCAAACGCTGACGATCGCGGCCCAGTCGGAGATCACCGTCTTGACGTGGGCGTATACGGCATACGACAAATGTCCGGATATCGGAGCCAAGATCGCGGTCTCTTCGTCTATCCAGGATGAAGTCGGGCATGCGCACCAGCAGGGCGCCTTGCTCGAGCGTTTCGGCATTTCGATGCGGGCGAAGACTTTCGAAGATTCTCCATATAGTTTCAAGACACTGATGATCATGGAGTTCCCGGTAAAGAACTACATCGAGTTCGTGGTCGCCCAGGCTCTTCTGGATCGCGCGGGGCTCTACACCACGAAAGACATCGAGCTCCATTGTTCCTTTGCGCCATATCGGCGCGCATTGAGAAAGATCAATTTTGAAGAGGCGTTTCACGTCAAGCATGGAACGCATTGGACCAAGTACTACTGGAATCAAAGCGAGGCGACGCGCAAGGCGGTTCAAGATGCGGTGGATTGGCTGTTTCCGCATGGCGTGCTGTGGTTCGGCGTGCCGGATGCCTTGAAGCGCAGGAAGGACCAGCTTACTTATCAGATCAGGAAGTGGTCCAACGACGACATGAGGAGGATGTGGTTGAAGTCAGCCTGCAATCTGGCCGAAGAAATCGGCTTCAAGGTGCCTGCGCATTTTTGCGCCGAGACAAACGAATACGTGATCGACCATCCCTTGCCGATGCTGTTGGATCCCGAAGCTATGACTTGGAGTTGGCGGCAAGCGTCCTGGGAAGAAATGGTGGCGCAGCTCAAATCCGGAGGGCCGATGCGGCCGTCCGCCTACGAGCGCATCCAGCGGGAAGAGTGGGGGGACGCGCTGTGGAGCTGAGTGACCGCACGGTGCGTGATGCCCTGAAGGCTGTGATCGATCCGCATTTCAGCGTGAGCATCGAGGATATGGGGATGCTGCGAGGCATCGAGTTTCCGGATGAAGGAGCGGTCCTGGTCAAGATCGTTGTCCCATGCATAGGCTGCCCGGCATGGAGCGTCATTCAAAGCGATATCAAGCAAGCCGTCATGGCGCTGCAAGGCGTGAAAAAAGTGTCCGTTAAAACGGATTGGGCCGGAGAATGGAAGAAGTCGGACATGTCGCCGCTCGTTTTCGAGAAGGCCGTTTCGCACGGATACAGAATCTAGATTGAGCGTCGCCGGCGGCGCCGCAAAGGAGGAAGTCATGAGTAGGCATGTCGAGTCCGATCAGCCCCTATATGCCGTTTTCGGTAGAGAGAAGCCCCAGGGCGCCCTATCGCATATCGGTGAAGTGCAGGCCGCCAATGTCAAGCTGGCGTTGGCCAGGGCAAGGATGATGTATTCGGAAAGACCTTGGGTCGAAATGTGCATCGCGCCGGCCTCCGCGTTTTCGGTCGTCGTCGGTCCTCATCCGGAGCGGCTTGCCTTTGCCTGAGAGCGGGAAATGAATGAAGACGGCGCGAAGGCGGGCAAGGGCGTGGAATGCGAGGAAAGCGTCGACGGCAAGCGGCGCGGCGTGACTTGCCCCTGGTGCGAATCGGACCGGCATAAGATGATCAGCCCCTATGGAGGAACCGTGTCGGAGATGCTGTTCTTGTGCACGGACTGCCGCAACGTGTTCGGATGGATGAAATGGGAAGGAAGGATTCCTGATTAAGCTATGAATGATCATATGAAAACGCACCGTGAGCTCTTGACCCGTGAGCTGTTATGCATCGCCGACACGTACTGGGTGCTTGGACACTGGTACATCAAGTGCATGCTGAATGGGCGCAGTATCGCGGATTTCAATTCCCTGGCCGGCTTCGCCCAGGATACCTTGGGCAACACGCGCGCCATCTTCAGCTTTCTGGAAGAAACCTACGACATGCCCGAGCACCAGCTCGAATTCGGTCGCGATGCATGGGCGATACAAAGCATGGGAACGCTGGATGCGGCGCCGGAAAGCTGGGGCGATTTCGTCATGACGGCGTACCTGGTGGAATGCGCGGTGTGGAAGGCGACCAAAACGATGCAGTCGGACGCTATTCCCGAAATCAAGATGCTGCTCCGGCGGCTCGGCGAATCCCTGTACTACCGCGAGATATATATCGAAGGCTGGATCGACGCTTTTTCGCGGGAAGAGCGTGACGATGCCGCCCGCGTAGCGTCCCGGCGCTTGAGCGAAACGTTTGCCTGGTTCGAGGGCGGCGTTCCCGACCCGCTCGTGGACGCGGGGATCAGAACGGGGTCTTTGGCGGATGCCAGGACGGCTTGGCTCGAGAAAATTCGGCCCGTCATGGCGTCGGCGACGGGCAAGGCGCTGGATGAATCGCGCCTGCCTGAATCCACGCCCGACGGATGGGATCGCGCCGCCAGGCGACCAGGCAGGCCCGTTCCAGCGGGCCTCTGGGAGTTCATGATGCCGAGTTCCGACGAGGCGCTGTTGGCGCGACGGCCTTTGGCGGTGAGTATTACCGACAACCTGGATCTGTTTTCAGAATCCGCCTGAGTCGCCACTATCCGACGGCCGGGCAAGCAGCCCCCATTTCCCATGCCCGATAACACATGGAGTATCCAGAAAACGTGAACGAGACATCCACGGCGGTGCGACAGGTTCCGCAACGAAAGAGAAAGCCGCAGGCAAGACATGAGATTACCAAGCGCGCTGTCGAAGACGCGGCGGAGGAGCTGTTCATCAAGCACGGCTTTGGCGGCGCGACGATCGATCAGATCGCGAAGCAGGCCGGCGTGACCAAGGGCGGGCTGTATTTTTGTTTCGCGGACAAGGAGTGCCTTCTTCTGAGGCTGCTCGAGCGAGCCGACGAAATGGTGCTCGATCCGATGCTGGAGTCGGTGGGAGGAATGTTGCAGGACCCATTGGAAGCCTTGGATGAATATGTGTACTGGTGGGCGCGAGTAGCGGTGTCGGAGTGGAGAAAGCTTCTTTTGCCCATCTTGATATCGCTGGAGTTCCTCAACCTCGACAATGCGCCGGCCGCCCACTTGCGCAAGCGATATGAAAAGCTCTACGGACTGGTGTCCTCGCTCATACGCAGCGGCCAAAAGAAAGGGGTATTTCGCACCGAAGAAAAGCCGGAGGAGCTTGCGATGGTGTTGGTGGCGATAACGGACGGCATGTTGCTCGAGTGGCTGCGCCACGGCATGCGGATCGATGGCCGCTCGCTCGTGCAGACGCTCAGGAGAACGTTGTTTTTCGGCATGGTCGTCAACACAAAACAGGACTAGCCTTATGAAAGCCCAACCTCTCTATGACGATTTTGAATTCATCCAGGTCGAACGCAGTGAAAGCATCTTGCGCCTGACCTTGAATCGGCCCGATGTGCTGAATGCGATCCACGGCCCGCTTCACGCGGAGCTGGCCCGGATATTCGAGCGAGTGGCCGTGGATCGGGATGCCAAGGTGGTGGTGCTGCGCGGAGCCGGCCGCGCATTTTGCGCCGGCGGCGAAATGGAATGGATACGTTCGTTTCGTCCAGGGATGGAATCAAACGAGGTTGCCGTGCATGCGAAGAAGATCATCCGGGATTTGCTCGATCTGCCGCAGCCCATCATTGCCGCGGTGCACGGGGTGTCGGCGGGACTGGGCACGTCGATTGCGCTGTGTTGCGATTACATCGCCATGGGGGAGTCGGCGCGTATAGGAGATCCGCATGTCAGGGTCGGCTTGGTCGCGGGGGACGGCGGCGCGTTGATATGGCCGCTATTGGTCGGCGTGGCCAAAGCCAAGGAATACCTCATGACGGGCGATCTGCTGACCGCGCGGGAAGCCGAACGGCTGGGCCTGGTCAATCGCGTCGTGCCGGACGACATGCTCATGGACGAGATTACGTCCTATGCAGAACGCTTGCTCGCCGGTTCGCAGCCGGCCATCCGGGGAACCAAAGCGGCGGTCAACCAGTTGCTGAAGCACCTGGCCGGATTGACCTTCGAGTACTCATTGCTGGCCGAGCAGGCGACCTTCGGCAGCGACGACGTGCAAGAAGGCACGCGCGCCATGGAAGAAAAACGCAAACCGGTTTTTCGAGACGGGTGGGCGGACGGCGCAACCGCGAGCTAACGCCCTGGAGAGCCAACAATGACACCGAAGCGTGTATTCAGGACGCCGGCTGATTTTCAAGGGTGCGTCGGCCAGGTAATCGGGAAGTCCGAGCCCTTGAGCATATCGCGTGAAGCGGTGGAGACGTTCTGCGCTTCGGTCGGAAACCGGGAATGGATCCATTGGGATGCGCAACGTTGCATCGCGGCGGGCCTGGGCGGGGTGATCGCGCCTGGATTCATGATGCCGGCGCTGTTCTCGAAAGCGTTCTTCGACTTGTTCGAGATTGAGGGCTTCGCGTCCATTCTTTTCTCGGGAACGGAGCGCATGAGATTGCTGGCGCCGGTTCCCGTTCCCGGGGATATCTTTTTCGAGATCGCCATCGATCGGGTCGAGCAACGAAACACGGGCATAGCCGTCTTTTACGGAGTCAAGTGGTTTCTCGTGTCCCAGTCCCAGCCCGCGGGAGTGGGCGTGTTCGTTATCCGATACCAGTAATGGAGTAAATGATGAGTCTGGATGCATTCTTTCGGCCGCAGGGCATCGCCGTCATTGGCGCGTCGGCGGATTTCAAGAAAATGCCCGGTCGTCCGATCGAATTCTTGCGCAGGCACGGATACAAGGGGGCGATCTACCCCGTCAATCCGAAATACGAGTCGCTCAATGGCATCCCCTGTTTTCCGTCCATCGCCGCCTTGCCCGATCGGGTCGATCTGGCATTGATCTCGATCGCGAACAAGGACGTGATCGCGCTGGCCCGTCAATGCGCGGAACGAGGCATCAAGGCGGTGACCATCTTGTCCGGCGGCTTCTCCGAAACCGGGCTTGCAGAAGGCCGGCAAATGGAAGAGGATTTGCGCCGCGTCTGCGAAACAACCGGGCTCCGGGTTTGCGGACCCAATGCCCAGGGGGGAGCGAATCTGTTCGACAACGTGATCGCCACGTATTCCGTTGCCGCGGATCGTCCCGCGCTGGTTTCCGGGCCGGTAGGCCTGATATCGCAAAGCGGCGTTTTCGGAGGGTTGCTGTTCAGCCTCGCCCAGGAAACCAAACAGGGGATAGGACTGGTCATCAGCACCGGAAACGAGCTGGATGTCGGATTCAGCGAGTGCGTGCGCTATATGGCGAGCGATGAGCGCGTCAAGCTGGTGGCGGGCTATGTCGAGAGCATCAAAGATAGCGCCCAGGATTTTTTTGGCGCGCTCGAAGAGGCGGCAAAGCGCGGCAAGCCGGTCGTCCTGTTGAAAACGGGGCGCACCGAACGCGGCCTGGATGCCGCTGCGTCGCATACGGGAGCGCTGGCCAGCGGAGACGATGGCTACGCGGCCGCGTTCAAACGCGCAGGGGTCGTCCGGGCGAACGACGACAATGAGCTGCGAGATCTGATCACCGGATTTTCCGCCGGACGTTTCCCCGCGGGTCCCAGGGTGGCGATCACGTCGATGTCGGGCGGCGCCGCTACGTTGTTGACGGACCAATGCTCGGACGCCGGCCTGGACGTGGTTGCGCAGCTCTGCGCCTCTACGCTCCAGGCGTTGAAAAACATGCTGCCGCCCATCGCGGGCATTTCGAATCCCATTGACGTGACCGCTCAGATGATGGCCGAACCCGATCTTCTTGCAAGGACGGCAAAAGCATTGGCGGACGACGAGCGGGTGGACATCGTGATCGTTTTTCTGGGGATGTGCCAAGTCATCCAGGCGCCGTTGGTTGAATCCCTGGCCGACATGTACGCCTCGACGAATAAGCCGGTGCTGGTCACGTGGCTTGCCGGCGATCCCAGTGTCTATGCGGAAATGCGTTCGCGGGGGATTCCCGTTTTTTCGGATACGCGCGGGTGCGTGGCGGCGGCGCGGGGACTGTTGGAGTACGCCGGCATGCGGCGCCGGCGGACGGAAACGGCGGCATCCGATGGCGAGGCGACCGAGGCGCTTACGCGAGTCCGACGTGTTTTGACGGATTGGCTGGATGACTACCCCGGTCCTGTGACCGAAGTCCAGGCGAAACGCTTATTGCGGGCGCTGGACATGCCGGTTCCCGAAGGCGACATCGCGCGCTCGGCGCAGGCCGCCAAAGCCATCGCGCGGGAGATCGGCCTGCCGGTGGTCATGAAGCTGCAGAGCCAGACAGTGCAGCATAAATCCGACGTGGGCGGGGTGCGGGTCGGCGTGCGCTCGGAAGAGGAGGTGCAAGAGGCCTTCGACAGCTTGATGGCGATAGAACCGGGGGCCGACGGCGTTCTGGTGGAGGCCATGGCCGGCGGCGGGGCGGAAATCATACTCGGCGCCAAGAACCATCCCGTTTTCGGTCCCATGATCATGGCGGGCATGGGCGGAATTTTCACCGAAGTCTATAAGGACGTTGCTTCACGCCTGGCTCCCATCACGTTGTCCGATGCCCAGGAAATGCTGGAGGAGCTGCGAGGCTACCCGATCCTGAGGGGCATGCGGGGCGCGACGCCGGTGGACATAGAAACATTGAAGCAACTTATGGTGCGGGTTTCCGTCCTGGCCAAGGCGGGAGAGGGCCGTATCGGCGAAATGGACCTGAATCCGGTGCGCGTTCTGCGCGAAGGGGACGGAGTGCAGATACTCGACGCGCTGATCGTGAAGGACACATTTTGAGTGCAATGGTTTGATCCAAAGGGGACGAGCAATATGTATGAGCACATACGTGCGGTGCAGGAAGAAAACATAGGCCGGATTACGTTCAATCGGCCGAAGGCGAAGAACGCGTTCATTCCGGAGATGCTGGCGGAGGTCTGCGACGCCGTTGAAACCTATGAGAAAAACGATTCCGTGCGCGCCATCGTGTTTACCGGAAACGGGGATGCGTTTTCGGCAGGCGGCGACCTGACCTTCCTGGATTCGTTGCGCGGTCTTACGGCATTCGAGATCCGTTCGGCGGTATATGAGTACTTCGGACGCGCGGCGCGAACGATCAAACTGTGCTCCAAGCCGACGATCGCGGCGGTCAACGGTCCCGCGGTAGGGGCGGGATGTGAAATGGCGCTGGCATGCGACTTCAGGGTCGCCAATGAGAACGCGATGTTCTGCGAGGCGTGGATCGGGCTTGGAACGATACCGCCGTTGGGCGGCATGTTCCTTCTGCCGCGCATAGTCGGACTTGGTCACGCCACCGACATGATATTACGGGGAACTCGCGTTGCGGCGAGCCGCGCGTTGGAAATCGGCCTGGCGCACCAGCTTGCCGAAGGCGAGGCTTTTGACGAGGCTGTCACGCTCTTGGCCAAGGAACTGGCCGCCGCGCCTCCCCTGGCCATGGCGATCGCCAAGGAAGGGTTGATCAGAGGAATGAATTCGACATTGGAATCTGAGTGGAGCTTCAACGTCTACGCCCAGAGCATGCTTCTGGACAGCGCGGACCACGCTGAAGCGCTGAAATCGCGTAAAGAAAGACGCGCGCCCAGCTTTGCCGGGAAATAAATCCGGCGCCTTGTTGGAGGCATCGGAACTATTAGAAATACAAGCCTAACGGTGGAAAATGGACAGGAGACAAACATGCTGGTTCGAATTACCTTATCGCTTTTTCTTTTCTTCGCAGCGGTGTCGACGGCCTCCATGGCGAGCGGGGCGGAGCGGGCATCCGATTATCCATCCAAGGCGGTGCGCATTATCGTGCCCACGCCGCCGGGAGGCGGACTGGATGTCATGGCCAGGGTGCTGGCGCAAGGGCTGCAAGAGCGCTGGAACCAGCCCGTGGTCATTCAGAACAAGCCCGGCGCCAGTATGACGATCGGCGCGGCCGACGTGGCGGAGTCCAAGCCGGACGGATACACCATCCTGTTCGGCATGGATGCGGTCTTCGTATCCAACACGCTGCTGCATGATTTGAGATACGACGCCGAAACGGACTTGGTTCCGGTTTCACTGCTTGCAAAAGGCGATCAGTTTATCGTGGCCAGCAAGGATCTGCAGGCCGATTCGCTGACGCAACTGCGCGATCTGGCAAAAAAGAAGTCGTCCACCATCAACTTCGGCAGCCATGCCTTGGGCAGTCCTACTCATATCGCCTTCGAGCTCATGAACAAGCATGAAGGCGTGGACATGCTGCATGTTCTGTATCAGGGTATCGCGCCCGTCATGAACGCTTTGCTGGCCGGCGAAATCCAGCTCTCGCTGGTCGGAGGATCGGTCGGCGGGAATCTGATCAGCGAAGGCCGGATCAAGGCGTTGGCATCGACAGGGGCGGAACGTTCGGAAATGTTCCCCGACGTTCCCACCGTCGCGGAGCAAGGTTTTCCCTATATGGCCAGCTCGGTCTGGTATGCCTTGGCGGTGTCGAAAGGCACGCCGAACGAGATCGTCGAGAAAATCAGTTCCACGGTGGCGGAAGTCGTGAAGGATCCCGATTTTGTGGAAAAGCATGTGGCTTCGAAGGGCATGGTTGCGGTGGGCAGCACCCCGAAGGAGCTTGACGACCTCATACACGCCGAAAGAAAGAGCACCCGCGACATGTTCCAGACCGCCGGCATCACGCGTGAATCGATACAGTAAGCATATGGCCAGCGAGCGCTTCAGCGAATCGACGACGGCGAGCGAGATCCTGGAGGGTCTCGTTGAGCTCGGGGTCGAGTATGTATTCGCCAATTTGGGCACCGACCACGCGCCGTTGCTCGAGGAAATGGCGCAGTGGGACAAGGCGGGAAGGCGCTATCCCGAATTGATTGTATGTCCGCACGAGAATCTGGCCATGCACATGGCGTTGGGTTACGCCATGGCGTCGGGCCGCGCTCAGGCTGTTCTGGTGCACGTCGACGTCGGCACCGCCAATGCCGCGCTGGGAGCGCACAATGCGCTGCGCACCCGCTTGCCGGTGCTGCTGATCGCCGGCCGAGCTCCCTATAGCAGCCACGACGAGTACCTGGGCACCCGGGACACCTATGTGCACTTCATCCAGGAGCCCTTCGACCAATCGGCCATCGTTCGCCCTTTTGCAAAATGGGAGCACAACCTGCCCGACGGCGCGTTGGCAAAGCAGGCTTTGCGCCGGGCCTATCTGATGGCCATGGACGAACCCAAAGGGGTGAGCTACATGACCATCGGGCGTGAAGTCCTGGCCCAGCGCGTATCCGTGCAGCGCAACTTGGCCCTGGAAGGCAGTATCGCCCCGGTCCGCCAACCAGGATTGATGCAAGCTGATGTCGATCGCATCATCGCGCGTCTGAAGCAGGCCGAGAATCCCTTGCTCGTTACCGCCTACAGCGGGCGTAATCGGCAAACTCCGGCGTTGCTGGGCAAGCTTGCGCAGCGCGCCGGCATACGAGTCGTGGAATTCAATCCCGTCTACCTGAATCTGGCCGCCGATCATCCGTGTCACGGCGGCCATGATGCCTTGCCGTTTCTTGCCGACGTGGATCTCGGCATCTTGTGCGACGTGGACGTGCCTTGGATACCGCGCCGGGAGAAGCTGCATCCGGATTCCTATTGGATCCAGATCGACAGCGATCCCGTCAAGCGCGATCTGCCCTTGTGGCCGTTCTTGGTGCATCAGCGGCATGCGGCCGACAGTCACGAAGCATTGTCGCAGTTGCTGGAGGCATGGGAGGGGGCGGGCGGCGATCGCGACGAACGTGTTCGGGCTCGCGTGGCTCGATTTGCAGACGAACGCGATCAACGCCTGAAGGCCTTGGATGACAGAGCGGGACGTGGCGGCTCGAAGGGGGCGATCGATCCTGATCATGCGTGCGCGCGTGTCCGGGCGCATCTCGACGGCTCCGTTCTGGTGATCAACGAAGGTGTGCGCCATGCGTACACGGTGCTGAATCAAATGCGCCTGTCGCAAGGCGGAAGCATGTACAGCACGGGCGGCGGCGGCCTGGGCTATTCCAGCGGCGTGGCGCTCGGCGCAAAATTGGCCAGGCCGGAGCAGATGGTCGTGCAGTATGTGGGGGATGGCGGCTTCTACTTCAACAACCCCATGGCCGCTCTTAGCGTTTCCCAGATGTACGGCATTCCGGTGCTGGTCGTCGTCTTGGACAACGGTGGATGGTCGGCGGTGAAGGAAGCGGCGCGACGGGTGTATCCCGACGGGCAAGCCGTGACGAGCGACCAGTTTCATGCGCGCTTGAATGCCTCCGTGAACTTCGCCCAGCTTGCGCATGCCGCGGGTTTGCACGGGCAGTACGTGGATGACCCGCGCGAGTTGGACGCCGGCATCGAAGCTGCCGTGACGGCGGTGCGGGCCGGGCGAACGGCGGTATTGCACATCAAGATCGCCTCTTTGTGATTGGATAACGGGTATGGAACCTGCATGGAATTGAACGGGAGCGGCTATCCTCGCGTGCAGCTTCTCGTAGGGGGGCGATGGATAAGCGAAGGCCGCGATCGCATCGTCGTGCGCAATCCCGCTACCGATGAGGTGCTGGGCGAACTGCCGATGGCGACGGAAGACGACGTCGATCATGCCGTCCTGGCCGCGGCCGCGGCATTCACCTCCTGGCGCTGCGCCACCCCGCACGAGCGAAGCGCGATCCTGCGCCGGGTGGCCGCGTTGCTGCGTGAGCGGCGGGATGTGCTGGCTCGAGTGCTCACGCTGGAGCAAGGCAAGCCTCTGCCCGACGCCCTCCTGGAAATAGCGGCATGCGCGGAAGTCTTCGAATGGATGGCCGAGGAAGCGCCCAGGGTGGGCGGCCGCATCATACCTTCGCGCGATCCATTGATCGAGCAGGCCGTTTATTACGAGCCGAAAGGGCCGGTGGCGGCTTTTACACCGTGGAATTTTCCCGCCGTATTGGCGGTGCGCAAGATTGCTCCGGCCTTGGCATCGGGTTGCGCGATCGTGATCAAGCCGCCCGAGGAGGCGCCCGCGACCGTGGCGATGATAGGCCGGATCTGCTCGGATGCGGGGGTGCCGCCCGGCGTGCTGGGCATCCTCTACGGATCGCCCGACATGATATCGGCCCGCTTGATAGAAAATGCGGCCATCCGCAAGGTGACGTTCACCGGATCGGTGGCCGTGGGCCGGATAGTGGGAGCCTCGGCGGGGCGCGCTCTCAAGAAAGTGACGCTGGAGCTTGGCGGCCATGCGCCCGTGGTGGTTTGCGGCGACGCCGATGCCGAGCGCGCGGCCGTACTGGGCGCATCGCGCAAGTTTCGCAATGCGGGGCAGTACTGCCATTGTCCCACCCGCTTCCTCGTGCACGAGTCGCTGTATGCGTCTTTTCTAGAGCGATTTGTGCTTGCCGCGCAAGCGGTTACGGTTGGCAATGGGCTTGACGATGCCGTCCAGATGGGGCCTTTGATCAGCAAGAGACGGGTTGCCGCCATGCAAGCGCTTTGCGAGGACGCGGTGGCCAAGGGGGCGAGAGTGAGGCTGGGCGGCAAGGTTCCTTCTTGGGCCCGAAGGGGGAACTTTTGGGAGCCGACCGTCTTGACGGATCTTCACAAGGATGTGGCCGCGATGAAAGAGGAGCCTTTCGGGCCGATCGCATTGATACAACCATTCTCTTCCCTGGACGAGGCCGTTTCGATGGCCAATGACGTTTCCGTGGGCTTGTGCGCGTATGCGTTCACCCGATCCACTGAAACGACGAGAAGGCTGCGCCGGGAGTTGGACGCCGGAGTCATTGCGTTCAATACGTTCCAGGTCACGGCGATGGAATTGCCTTTCGGCGGTGTGAAAGACAGTGGAGTCGGGTATGAAATGGGCGCCGAGGGGTTGCGGGAATACTATCGGCTCAAGACCGTGGTTCAAGGATAGAAGCTTCGTTTTGATGGCTGCTTTTCGGGCCGGTATCGCCGTTCTCCACCGCCGACCGCATCAGCCATTGTCTTGGCGGCGCGCCCATGCGCTGCCGGAACGCCCTGGACAAGGAAGCCGTGCCGGCGAAGCCGAGTTCCGCGGCGATCAGCTTCAGGGGGCGGCCCGTTCGCATCATCGACGTCGCCAGCGTCAGCCGCCAATCGGTCAGGTAGGCGGCCGGTGTGGTGCCTGTCGCCGTCTTGAATGCGGCGGCGAAGGCGCTGCGCGACATGCCGGCGATCGCCGCCATTCGTTCCAGCGGCCAGTCTTCCTGCGGCTCCCGGTGCAGCGCCACCAGTGATTTGGCCAGCCGCGAATCGGACAGGCCCATGATCAGGCCGCTGGCTACGCCGACTTCGGCGGGATGGTCGATGATCCAACGCAGAAGCTGTATCAGCACCACTTCGAACAGGCGATTGGCGAGCAAGCGCGAGCCGCAGCGCTCATGGTCGGCTTCCGCGAACAGCAAATCCAGCGTGGGCCGCAGTCCGTCGATCGCATCCAGCGGCACGCGGATGACGGAAGGCAGCGATTGCACGATGGGATTGTGCTCGCCGCCGTCGAAGTCCAATGTTGCGCAGGTGAAATCAGAGCCGTCTTGCGGCGGATTTACGAAGACGTGCCGCAGCGGCCTGGGGTAGAGGAGCAACGTGGGTTCGGCCAGGCGCAGGCTCTGCGCGCCGGCTTTCCCGGGCGCGTGCCGCACTTCCATTTCGCCCCGGCGCAGCACGTGCAAGAAGGCGCGGCCCGGCAGGGCTTCGAAGGTCTGGTTTCCGCACAGCGTGCCGGTGTGGAACAGCGAGGCCCGGACGCGAAAACGATCGAGCACCGTGGATAGCCGGTCTACCGACGGGGCTGGCGCGTCAATGCGAATCTTGGATTCCAGGTTAACTTTCATGGATTAATTTTATCCCAGTATCCAGAAATTTTACTTATTATTCCTCAGGCGCGCATCCCATTCATCGTTTTCAAGGAGTGTCATCATGTCCCGAGTTCCCCTTATCGAAACCGGCAATGCCGCCGGTGACCGTCGAGCGCTGCTGGCGCAGATCCACGGCGCTTTCGGCGCGACGCCCGCCATGTTCAAGGCAGTCGCCAATTCCACGGCAGCCCTCAAGAGCATGTGGGGCTCGTTCGGCTCCCTGGGCGGGGGCGTCATCGGCGCCAAGCTGGGCGAACAGATCGCCGTGGCCGTGGCCGACCGCAATGCCTGCGAATACTGCCTGGCCGCGCATACCGTGCTGGGCCGCAAGGCCGGCGCCACCACAGAAGAGCTTGCCGCGGCGCAGGCCGGAGAGTCGTCCGATCCCAAGACGGCTGCTGCGCTGCGTTTCGCGCTGAAGCTGGTCGAAGCGCGCGGCCAGGTGAGCGACGCCGACGTGCAGGCCGTGCGTGACGCAGGCTTCAACGACGAGGAGATCGTCGAAATACTTGCGCACGTGGCGCTGAATCTGTTCACGAACTACGTCAATATCGCTTTTGCCGTGCCTGTGGATTTTCCGGCGGTGGCGTTGCGCAAGGCTGGATAAGCATCGTGCGTAGCGGACGCTATTGGGTTGCCGGCCTCTTCACGCGGTAGCGCAAAGAGGCCGGCATCGGAGCCGGTAGAGCTGGCATGTAAAGCGGGATGAGGGATAATGTGAGCTGTTCGTCGAGCTCTAGGCCGCAAGGGCATGCTGACATACCTCGTATTTTTATCATTCGTCGCCATCGCCGTTTATGCCCAGGCGCTGACAGGCTTCGCGATGGCGTTGATATTGCTTGGCTTGATCGGAGCGACGGATATCGTGTCGCTGCCGGATGCGGCCAACGCCGTTACGGTGCTGGTCCTGATCAATGCGTTCATTTTCTTGTCTCGAAGAAAGGCCCTTAGGCTGGAGCGTTCGCTTTGGCGCGCCTTGGCCGCCAGTCTCGTGGGCGCCATCGTAGGGGTGGCGCTGCTGGTCTGGCTGGCCGGCTCGTCGTATCAAGTCCTGAGATTGGTGCTGGGCATCAGCATCGTGCTTTGCGCGCTGATGCTCTGGCGGGCGGCAAAGCCGCTGGAGCGGGAATCGGGACAGGAAGTCTTTGTTTCGGCGGGCTTGCTTGCGGGAATACTCGGCGGCATGTTTTCCACGCCGGGCCCGCCGCTGGTTTACGTGGTCTATCGGCAGCCATGGTCGCTTGCGCGCATACAAGAATCGCTGATCTATTTTTTCGGGGCGGGAGCGTTGCTGCGCCTTATCATGATCGTGTCTTCCGGACAATTCACCATGCAATCGGTCTGGTTGACGCTCATCGCGGCTCCGGTGGTTTTCCTGGTGACGTGGGTCGCGGTGCATCAAAAAGCGCCGTTCTCCGTCTCGACGATGAAAGCGATGGTCAGCGCCTTGCTGATCGTCTCCGGGGTCACCATGTGCGTGTCGGCAACGACCGTGCTGCTCGGTTAGCAGTTATATTTTTGAAGTTCATGCAACGGGATCAGGATCGGTATTGAAATGAAACAGTACGACTACATCGTCATCGGCGGCGGCAGCGGCGGCATCGCGTCGGCGAACCGCGCCGCCATGCATGGAAAAAAGTGCGCTTTGATCGAGGCCAAGGCGATCGGCGGAACCTGCGTCAACGTGGGATGCGTGCCCAAGAAAGTCATGTGGCACGCCGCCCAGATCGCGGAGTCCATTCATCGATATGGGCCGGACTACGGCTTCGAGGCCACGGTGAATCGTTTCGATTGGGCCGCCCTGGTGAAGAACCGAAGCGCTTACATCGACCGCATCCATGCTTCGTACGAGGCGGGATTGAGCAAGAACAACGTCGACGTGATCTCGGGATACGCCAGGTTCGTGGACGCGCGCACCATCGAAGCCGGGGGGCAGCGGCTGACGGCCGATCACATTCTCATCGCCACGGGCGGGCAGCCTTCCAAGCCCGATATCCCGGGCGCGGAGCACGGCATCGATTCGGACGGCTTTTTCGCATTGACCGACTTGCCTCGGCGCACGGCCGTCGTGGGCGCGGGCTATATCGCCGTCGAGCTGGCCGGCGTGCTCAATGCATTGGGGTCCGACACGCACCTTTTCGTTCGCAAGCATGCGCCGCTGCGCCAGTTCGATCCGATGCTGAGCGAGACCCTGGTCGAGGTGATGAAGGCCGACGGTTTGACTTTGCATACGAACGCCACGCCGACTTCGGTCGCCAGGAATGCCGATGCAAGCGTGACGCTGCGGCTCGAGAACGGGGATGAACATACCGTGGATTGCCTCATTTGGGCGATAGGCCGGGAGCCGGCGGCGGCGGGCCTGCGACTGGAGGCGGCGGGCG
>Ga0265293_10007960_pt1 | contig 16005 bp, 12 predicted proteins | sample Munlanlewell138R_FD_192505 | JGI IMG/M metagenome (GOLD analysis project Ga0265293, IMG submission 192505) | Leachate microbial communities from a municipal landfill in Southern Ontario, Canada - Leachate well 138R | ecosystem: Engineered > Solid waste > Landfill > Unclassified | place: Canada...
CGCGCGCTGGTGCTCGAATCCGCCCGGCGTGTCGTCGCGCAGAACCAGCGCGAAGGCGGCAAGCTGCTTGACCTGGCCAGCCGGCTGCATCGGCTGGGCGATGTCTGCGCGGTGCTTGCCCCCGAGATGGTCGCCAGGCAACCGCTGTGTAGCGTGGACTAAGTGCATTCCTCGCTGGCTCCCGTGCTGGTACCTTAGAGTGCCGACGGAGGAGGCGCACCGTCGATGTTTCGGGGATTCCGCCGGTGCGCTTCATTCTTCAGCGCACCCTATGGGGGTGGGTGCGGCGGTCCAGTGTGGCAGTGCCATAGGGGGCCGCCGGCGGAGGAGGCGCACCGCCGATGTTTCGGGGATTCCGCCGGTGCGCTTCATTCTTCAGCGCACCCTATGGGGTGGGTGCGGCGGTCCAGTGTGGCAGTGCCATAGGGTGCCGCCGACGGAGGAGGCGCACCGCCGATGTTTCGGGGATTCCGCCGGTGCGCTTCATTCTTCAGCACACCCTATGGGTGCGGGTGTGGTGCTCCAGGGTGGAGGGTGACTCGGGTTTTTGTGGACGCAGGCTTTGGGTGACTATCGATAGGAGTTTGCCATGGCAAGGATCAGCCATCACGGCGCGGTGACCGGGGTTACCGGCTCGTGCCACCAGTTGCATTTGCCGGGAGAGGCTTCTCTGCTGGTCGATTGCGGTTTGTTCCAGGGCGCGGAGTCGAGCGATGCCGAAAACGGCGCCCCGGTGATCGATTTTTCGATCGCCGGTGTGCGGGCACTGGTGGTGACCCACTGCCATGTCGATCACTGCGGGCGTATCCCCTGGCTCTTGGCCGCCGGATTTACCGGGCCGATCTACGCCACCGAAGCGACCGCCAGATTGCTGCCGATGGTGCTCGAGGATGCTCTCAAGGTCGGTGTTACCCGCAATCAATCGTTGCTCGACAATGTCCTGGCGAGGCTCGCCCGCCAACTGGTCGGCGTGCCTTACCGGCACTGGTTTCAGCTGGTGAACGAGGAGGGCGTCGAGGTCCGCGGGCGCTTCCAGGTGGCGGGTCATATCCTTGGCTCGGCCTACGTGGAGTGCGATGTGCGGTGTGGCGCCGAGCGTGAGAGGGTGGTGTTTTCCGGCGATCTCGGGGCGCCCTGGACACCGCTGCTGCCGGCGCCGAAACCCCCGTCGCGGGCCGACACCCTGGTGATCGAAAGCACCTATGGCGACAGCCTGCACGAGGGGCGCCGCCAGCGGCGCAAACGGCTGCGCGAGGTGATCGAGCACTGCTACCGCGATGGAGGCGTGGTGTTGATTCCCGCTTTCAGCATTGGCCGCACCCAGGAACTGCTGTACGAGATCGAAACCCTCATCCACAGCCAGTCCCGCAACAGCGCGCCCGGAGCATTGTCGTGGCGGGATGTGGCGGTGATCGTCGATTCGCCGCTGGCCGCCGATTTTACCCGAGCCTATGTCGAACTGCGCGCCCTGTGGGATGCCGAGGCGCTGGGGCGGACGCGCTCGGGACGCCATCCGCTGTCCTTCGAACAGCTGCTGACCGTCAACAGCCACGACGATCACCTGCGCCTGGTCAATCATTTCCGGGCGACGGCGAGGCCGGCCATCGTCATCGCCGCCAGTGGCATGTGCGCCGGTGGCCGGATCGTCAATTATCTGAAAGCCTTGTTGCCGGACCCGCGCACCGATGTGATTTTCGTCGGCTATCAGGCGCGCGGCACGCCGGGGCGGGATATCCAGCATTACGGCCCGAAGGGCGGTTATGTGGTACTGGATGGCGAACGGGTTAATATCCGTGCCGGTGTGCATACCCTCAGTGGATATTCCGCCCACGCCGACCAGGGTGACCTGGTGCGTTTCGTGAAGGGTATACGCAAGGGGCCGTCGAATGTGCGCATCGTCCACGGCGACGAGGAGGCCAAGCAGGCACTGGCGGCAAGGCTGCGCCGGGAATTGCCCGCCGCGACAATCGACATACCTGGATGATAGTACCTGGATGACAGTACCTGGATGACAATAGCTGGACAAGAATGCCCGGATAATAATGCCCGGATAATAATGCCCGGGCAAAAAACTGAACAAAAAGTTGGTGGTGGAAGGGAGCAAACCAGGCCGCCGGTGACTCTGAGAAAGCAAGCCATAGGGAATAGAATGCCGTGATGAAAGATACCGACGCTGCCCAGACCGCCCCCAAGCCGGCAAACCCGACCCGCACCCGCGCCTGGCAGGAGCTGGCGGCATTGGCGGCCCAGGGGCGCGACAATCCTATCGCCGGTTATTTCCGTGTTGATCGCGAGCGCGCGCAGCGCTACAGCCTGCGCTGCGGCGAGCTGTTTCTGGATTACTCCAAGAACCGTGTCGACGACGAAGTACTTGGCAAGCTGCTGGCGCTGGCTGCCGAGATGCGCCTGCCGGCGGCGGTGCGTGCGATGTTCGACGGTGACAACGTCAATGTCACCGAGCGGCGCCCGGCCCTCCATATGGCCCTGAGGGGCGCCAGTGATCCCCTCGGCCGGGGCAGTGCGGACTGGGCCGGGGCGGTGGCGGGTGAACTGGAGAAAATGCGCGATCTGAGCGAGCAGGTACGCAGCGGCGCGTTCCGGGGCGCGACCGGCATGGCTATCACCGACGTGATCAATATCGGTATCGGCGGTTCGGACATGGGGCCGAAGATGGTCTGCCGGGCGCTTCGCGAATACGGCCATCCGGGGATTCGCTGCCATTTCATCGCCAACGTGGATGGCGCCGAAATCCACAGTCTGCTGGCGGGGCTCGATCCGCAAAGCACGCTGGTGATCGTGGCCAGCAAATCCTTTACCACCCAGGAGACGCGGCTCAACACCGAGACCACCCTGGCCTGGTTCGAAAACACCCTGGGGCTGCCGCGCAGCGAGGTACTGCGCCATTTTATCGGTATTACCGAAAACGTCCCGCTGGCCCGGGAGTTTGGCCTTGTCGACCCGCAGATATTCAAGATGTGGGACTGGGTCGGCGGCCGTTATTCGCTGTGGTCATCGATCGGCCTGGTGATCGCCATCAGTATCGGTTTTGACGGCTTCGATCAGCTGCTGGCGGGTGCAGCCGCGATGGACAGGCATTTTTACACGGCGCCGCTGGCGGAGAATATGCCGGTGATGCTGGCGCTGCTGGGGATCTGGTACCGCAATTTCCTGGGCGCCGAAACCCAGGCGGTGGTGCCCTATTGCCAGCGCCTCGGCGATTTTATCGGCCACCTTCAGCAACTCGATATGGAGAGCTGCGGCAAGTCCGTTTCTGTCGACGGCGAAGCGGTGGACTACGCCACCGGCACGGTCATCTGGGGGCAGACCGGCACCAACGGCCAGCACTCGTTTTTCCAGTTGATCCACCAGGGCACGCACCTGATTCCGGTGGATTTCATCGGAGTGATCGCCGACCCGCTGAGCGATCCGGCACACCACCGGCCGCTGTTGTCCCATATGCTTGCCCAGGCGGCGGCCCTGATGGAAGGGCGCAGCGGCGAGGATCTGCCCGCCGCACAATACCAGCCCGGCAACCGGCCGTCGAATGTGCTGCTGCTGGATCGGCTCACACCCTATAACCTCGGCAGCCTGATTGCCCTGTATGAGCACAAGGTGTTTTGCCAGGGCGTGATCTGGCATATCAACCCCTTCGACCAGTGGGGCGTGGAACTGGGCAAGGCGATCGCGCGGCGGCTGCTATCCGGCGGTGCCGAAGAACTCGCCGGGCTCGATCCTTCGACCCGGCGGCTGTTGGCTCTTATCGAGGGGCATGAGCAGAGCTAGCGCGTATTCCGCTCCCGTATCTTCTGCAGCATCAGCCCTGTGCCCCAGCTGGAAGTGCCGCAGCCTCGCAGTAGAAAATCCTGACGCAGCAGCCAGTGGTGGAAATAGTCCACCAGCGCCGCGTCGTGCTCGGGGCCGGCCGCGTTGACGAAATCCATTAGCGCCTGTTCCGCGTGCTCTGCCTCGGCGAAGGGCTTGCCCAGCAGTGTCGACGCGGCGTCGAGGTTGGCGTCGTGGATGGCGCGACCATAGAGGTTGGCCCGTTCCACGTAGCGCGCCAGCGAGTCGGCCTTGCCCATTTCGTAATCCGCCATCTCGCCGCTGCCGCCGAGGCGGGGCAGGCTGTTGAGCAGGTGCCTGGGCGCGGCGCTGTACATCAACGGCGAAGCGTCGGGTGGCGTGATGTCGCCGAGTCCGAGGCCGAGGATTTCGGCAATCGCGTTGATGGCCCAGCGACTGGTGCCGACACTGAAACTCAGGTAGGCCACGTAGTCGTCGTTGATATCCGGATCGAAGGCCAGCGGCCACAGCAGAAAGCCGTTGACCGCGCAAAAGCCGGCGGTGTGATATTCCACGGTGTTCTTGTCGAGGATATCGCCGGTCAGTTGTTCGTAGTGGTCCATCAGGGTGTTGATGTCCCCCAGGGGCTCGGTGCTGTCGCGCAGACGCATGCCGGCAAACTCCGCCAGCGGATCGCCGACATAGCCCACTTCAAAGTCGATCAGCCCGGTGAGCCGGTCATCCTGGAACAGGAACTGGCCGGAGTCGGCGGTGATGAAGGCGGCGCGCTGGCGATGCTTCGGCACGTTGCGGGTCACCCAGCGCCAGATGAATTCCATCAGCGCGAAGGGACGCCCCGCCATGCGCTGGCGGTAGATCTGTTCGCAGGGCTGGTAGAGGTTGAGGGCGATGGCCTCGGAGGTTTCCGGTACCGGCAGCCCGATGGCGCCGAATTCGGCCAGCGGTATTCTGTGCAAGGCCTCCAGGGCCTCGACGTATTGGGTGCGAATGGCGTCGCGGGCGCTATCGCTGGCTGCGGTGGTGAGATTGATCTGCCCCGGTATCAGGTCCATGACGATGGCGATCGGGTCGTCCATCATACCGTAGACATGGGGTACCGGAATCCCGTGGCTTTCGAGAATATCGTGGACCTTGGCCTCCTGGTGAAGGTCCATCGGGCCGACATAGTTCTTGCCTTTCTCGGCGCGGACATGGATGCGGCGGGGTTCGCCGTCGATGATCATGTCGACGTCCCAGGCTGGCCGCCAGCGGGCCTGGCGACTGAACCGGGTGATGGTGCCGGGCACCATGCGCAGCAGGTTGTCGCGGATTTTCTGGTCGAGGTCGTCGATCTGTGCCGGGTCAGAAGGCTCTGGGGGCATTTGTTGTTCCTTGGTTGTCATTCGAAGTCGGAAGACTGACGTGTAAGAGCGGTGCAGCGGACGGCTGTTTCATCAGCTATCCCCGGGCCGGTGCTCGGGCCTTGGGCTCAGCGTCACCACGATCCCGTTCACCACGGCATTGCCCGAGGGCGCGTCCATCAGGCTGCCGGGACTCAGGCGGTTGCTGTTGGCTCCGGCATGTCTGCTGGCTACCCGCATGCTGGCGCCTTCTGTGTCGTGGCCCCAGCCGTGGGGCAGGCTGACCACGCCGGGCACGATATGGGGGGTGATTTCCGCGGGCACGGTGATGCGGCCCTCGCTGCTGGCGACGCTGACTGGCTCGTTGTCGGCGATGCCGAGGCGGGCGGCGTCGTCGGGATGGATGAGCAGGGTGCAGCGGTGGCGGCCGCGCATCAGGCCATCGACGTTGTGCATCCACGAATTCATCGATGACAGCTGGCGGCGGCTGACCAGCACCATCTCCGGTGGCGGGCGGCCCATGGCGGCCTTGAGGCGGGGCAGGTCATCGACGATGTGTTGTGGCGCCAGCTCGATTTTACCGGACGGCGTTTTCACCACTGTGTCCACTGTGGCTGTGGTGGCGCCGAGCTCGATACCCTGGGGCGCGGCCTTGAACGTCGCCAGGGTCAGGCCGTCGGGATTTTCGCCGAAGCGGTCGCCATAGGGGCCGATGCGAATGGCGAGATCGAGAATGCGCTCGGGGCCGCGCAGGGGCAGGGCGGAGGTGGCGATCGGCGGGTCGATGCCGACATGACGGCAGAGGCTGGCGAAGTACTCGTCGTCGAGGGTGGCGATGTCGATATCGCTGTTCTTTGCTCCGCCGCACAGCGCGCCGAGCCTCAGGATCACTTCCCAGTCCTCCACCCAGCCCGGCGGTGGGGGAAACAATTGGGGGGAATAGTGGCCGCCGCTGGTGAGGCAGAACACCCAGGCCCAGACGTCCCAGTGGGGCTGCTCCAGCACCGAGGCGGTGGGCAGGATCACGTGGGCATGGCGGGTGGTTTCGTTGAGATAAACATCCACGCTGATCATGCATTCCAGGTCGGCGAGGGCTTTTTCGATGCGCCCGGCACTGGGAGCGGAGAGCGCCGGGTTGGCGGCGACGGTCACCAGCCCGCGAATCTGACCTTCACCGGGGGTATCGATCTCCTCGGCAAAACAGCCGGCGGGCATTTGCCCGAGCACGATCGGGGCGCCGCTCACCCGGGTCTTGCCGAGCAGCACCGGCGCGTCGCTGGGGAATGGCGGGGTGAGCAGCAGGTGCGGTGCCGTCTCGGTGCTCCAGCGGGTGCCGCCCTCCCGGTCGAGGTTGCCGGTGAGAATGGCCACCACGTCGATCAGCCAGGATGACAGCGTGCCGAATTCCTGGGTGCAGAGGCCGATGCGGCCATAGATCACGGCGCTCGGCGCCGCGGCGATCTCCCTGGTCAGGGTACGGATGGCGGTGGCGGACAGGCCGCAGAACTCCGCGACCTTTTCCGGAGGGAAGTCGACCGCCAGTTCGCGGACCTGCTCGAGGCCGTTGAGCCTGCCGTCGAGGTGGCGCAAATTGACCAGTTGCTCGGCAAACAAGGTATGCACGCTGGCCAGCAACAGCGCGGCATCGGTGCCGGGCCGGATGCCGAGCCACTGATCGGCCTTTTGCGCGGTGCCGGTCTCCACCGGGTCGACCACGATGACCCGGCCGCCGCGCCGGCGCAGATCGGCAAGCCCTTTCATCACGTTGCGGTGGGCAAAGATGCTGCCCTTGGAACTGGCTGGGTTGCCGCCGAAGAGCACGAACAGTTGGGTATTGTCGAGGTCGGGAACGGGGATTTTCCACATATCGCCGTACATCAGCTGGCAGCTGAGGTTCTTCGGTTGCTGGTCGACGGTCGACGAGCTGTAGATATTGCCAATCCGCGCCAGGCGTAAAAACTCCCCCACATAGCGGGTGAGGCCGAAGCATTTGGCGATCATATTGCCCAGATAGGCGGCCATGGCGCCGTGACCGTGGCGCTCGAGCACTCCGTGGATCAGGGTTTCACAGCGTTCGAACGCTTCATCCCAGGTCGCCTCGCGCCACTCGTCGCGGTCGCGGATCATCGGGCTGCGCAGGCGGTCCGGGTCGTGGTGGAGGTCCCCGAGGGTGGTGCCCTTGGGACAGATATGGCCCCGGCTCCACACATTGTCGTGGTCGGGACGCACCGACTGCACCCGGCCCTCTTCAGTGGCGACGATCACGCCACACATGCCCTCACAGATAGGACAGGTGCGGCGCTGGGTCTGAATGGCGGTAGTCATGTTATCCCCCGGGAACCTGCGAAAGCGCTCGGCTCAGCTGCGATCAGCTATCGAGCGCTTTCGTGCCTGCAACGTGAACCTCAGTCTTTCAAAACCTCCAGGTTCTCCAGCACTGTCAGCGCCTCGACTCCCTGCTGCTTGATGATGCTGCTCATGTCCATGTATTCCCGCCAGGCGCTGACCTTGTTGTCGCTGTCGAGTTCAAACACCGCCACCAGAGGAATCTGTATCCAGCCCTTGTCCGTCAACGCCTGGTCGAGGCGCTCGGTGAACACGTATTTACCGTCGGCGCTGGAGCCGATGGCGAAGATTTCGCTGCGGTTGGATTGGTAGTTGTCCATCATCGACTGGATCTCGGCGCGGATGGCCTCGCGGCCGTGCAGCGGTTCGGTGACCGGCACCGCCATCTGGTAGACGACGTTTTCGGCGAGGTAGGACATGGTCTTGTCGAGATCTTCCGGCCAGCCTTTGGCGACGGTGCTGATCAAATCCCTGATCACCTGTTCTTGTTGCGTACCCATGGTGTGACTCCTGTTATCGGTATGGCGACGGTGACGGGCCGGATTCGGGCCGACCCGAGAGGGTATTGTCTGTCAACTCTAGGCAAAACCCGGCCCGGAGTACATCGCTGCCGCTATCCCCGAAACGCCCACTGCTATTGCTGAATCGCTATAGTCGAGTTGCTAGTGCTGAATCGACGCCTTTGGCGGCCGTTGGGGCTTCAGTGGCGCGCAAGGCCCTTGCCTTCGCGGAATTCCTGGGGCGTCATGTCGGTGGCCTTGCGGAAGGCGGCGGTAAACGCCGCGGCGTTCTGGAAGCCACAGATATAGGCCACTTCCTTGATCAGCAGCTGGTCGTCGTGGAGCAGGGTGCGCGCCTTCTTGATACGCGATTCCGCCACGTACTGGCGGAGCGTCACCCCGAGGGTGTTCCTGAACTTTTCCGAGAGCTGGCGGGGTTGCAGTCCACAGGCGGCGGACAGGTCGACCAGCGAGGGGCCGAGGCCACGGGAGGCTTCGACAAGATCCGTCAGCGTCTGGATCTGTGCCGGAGACAGTTTGCCGTTATCCGCACGCTCGGGGGAACCCAGCCGCGGATAGTGACGGCGCAGCTCGAAGGCGATCAGGGTCAGCAGGCTGTCGGTTTGCAATTTGCTGGCAAAGCCCGGGGCGGCGGCTTCCTCGGAAAGCCGGCGCAGCAGGACTTCGAGGAAGGGGTTGTGGATGTTGATGGTGGATTCCAGGTCGATATTCTGCCAGCACCATTCAAAACCGCCGAGCAGCCCCAGTTTCGACAGGTCGAACATGCACGACAGGGTGCGCTGGTGGCCGCGGGTCCACTCCGTGTAGAGGGTGGCGCCGGGGGGCACCAGGAGGATACTGTCGATGGTTTGGCGGGTGCTTCGGGTAGCCTGGGGATCATAGCCGCAGTACAGGTGGCGGGCATGGAAGTAGGGCAGTTCGAGAAAACAGAAATTCATCGGTTCGAAGGTCGCTTCGCCGGGTTCGGTCCAATCCACGTTGTGGATCTGGATGTCATAGGCCTCGTCGCAGAGGCGGCCTTCGAGATAGCGTTTCTGGGGCGGGCGTTTGGCTTTGAATGCCCTGCTGTGCATACTTTCCATCACGACCTCATCTCTGGTAGTTATCGATTATGTTGTGTGACCGTGGCAATATTAATACGCTTGCCTGATGGGGACAAATGCCTGGGTGTTATTGACGTTTCGTCGGCCGCGCAGAAACCGCCGGTGCGCCTCCTGCGTCGGCACACCCTATGAAAGCATAGGGTGTGCTGAGGAACGAAGCGCACCGCAGGCCGCAGGTGCTGGATCCGAAAAGCGTCAACAGCCCAGGGAGTTATGAGCGAAGGCTGTACTGGCATCAAATAAAAGCCGTTGAGCCGCGGCGCCCGACGCCATAGGATTGTGGGCGGATACCCGGCACGAGTCGGCCCCCAGACAATAACGGAGTAGCGATCATGATAAAAACCGTCGGACTTGGAAAAAAATGCGCGGGCAAAACCCGCGAACAGGCCCAGCAGTACCACATCGACAATCATGCGCCTTTTGGCCGGCGGGTTGCCCAGCCCCTGGGCATGAAGCGCTACGTGGGCTACTACCCGCAGGTGGCCACCAATATCGCCGGCGAGCAACTGGCGGACGTGCCCTGGGATTTCATCGTCCCTGAATGGTTCACCGAGGATTTTTTCAACAATATCGAGAATTGGCGGGCCAACGACCCGGACGGTATCGAGATCACCAAGGATGAGGCGCGCTTCTGCGACCGGGCATCCGGCGTGATGATGGTCTGCGACCATAACCTGATCGTCCCCGACAGCGGCAAGCCCGGCGTCAACGTCTTCTTCGGCGCCAAGCGCGCGGCCGGCCTGACGCCCCAGGATCACCACGAGAAGCACCGCACCCTGATCGGCCCCTGGGCGGCCCGGGTCTATGGCAGCGCGCTGCTGGACTACAGCGCTTACTATATCCACGAGGCCTACAGCCTGGAGCAGGGACTGATGGCCGAGGCGCCCTACGACGTCATGGTGCAGGCCCGCTTCGACGAGGCGGCGATGGCCGACATGGGCGCGTGGATGGCGAGGCCCGATGTCGTCGAACTGCTGGCGGAAGAGGCCAAGTTCATGGATACCAAGACCCTGGTATCCATGGTGTGTACCTATCATCCTTATGTTGTTTAGGTGCGCAGGCATTTAGAGTCTGTTGATGTTTTGATATAGGCAGTTGATAAGCAAGGGGTAATTTCCATGGTTGCGGCTTCTGCGGTGCGCTTCGTTCCTCAGCGCACCCTATGAACGCATAGAGTGCCTCACCACGGGTGAAACCATAGGGTGTGCCGACTCAGGAGGCGCACCGGCGGTCGTCGCCACGTCCGCCGCACCTGCTTTTGGGGGCCGATGAAACGACAATGGAGCCCAGGCGCGACCTTTGTTTGATGGCTAAAGACTGCTGGGGATTGGCGCGGGCCGCGACCAGCCCTCGGCCCACAATAACGACAAGCCGCCCCAGGCACTCGTGCGGGTGTTCAGGAGCTGGCATCACGATATTTCAGAGGAAAACCGGCGATGCAAAGACTGAAAGACAAGGTAGCGTTCATTACCGGCGGCGCGGGTGGTATCGGCGCTGAAACAGCGGCGCGGTTCATCAGCGAAGGCGCCACGGTGGTGGTAGCCGATCTCGATCCGGACCGCGCCCGCGATGTTGCCGGGCAGCTCGGCCCGCAAGCCCTCTCCATGGCGCTCGATATCGGTGACGAACAGGCATTCAAGCGGGCGCTCGACGCCACCGTCGAGCGCTGCGGCCGGCTCGATATCCTGTACAACAATGCCGCGCTCACCGACCCGGCCATCCAGCATCAGGATACCGACATCACCACCATTCCGGTCGAGGTCTGGACCCGTATCCTTCATGTCAATCTCACCGGCTACATGTTCGGATGCCGCCACGCCATTCCCCATATGGCCGCCAACGGCGGTGGCGCCATCGTCAACATGGCCTCCGGTGCAGGCCAGGCGGCGGATGCCAGCCGGGTGGCCTACGGCGCGTCAAAAGCCGGGATCATCTCGCTCACCCAGTACATCGCCACCCAGCACGCCCACCAGCGAATCCGCTGTAACGCCATCGCGCCGGGACCGGTGATCACTCCGACCTTCCGCAAGGTCGCCCCGGAACTGATCCCCATCATCGGCCGCCATGCGCTGACCCCGGAGCTGGGCGAACCGGCGGATATCGCCGCCCTGGCGGCATTCCTGGCATCGAGCGAATCCAAATACATCAACGGCCAGGTGATCACCATCGACGGCGGCATGAGCGCCCACCACGCCCATGTGATGGATTTGCAGGATTATATGAAGGGTGCGGGCGGTTGATGGCGAAGGCCAGGGCTGCGCGTCCGCTTCAACGCGCGCGGTGACTGCCAGAATCGCGTTTCAGGCTTCCGCGCCCAGAGCGTTCAAGGCAAACGCCAGGCACTCTTCCCGCCAGCGTTCGATGCCGGCGGGGGCCGTAAAGTCGATGTCCGTGGCTTCCGACATCACCTTGCCGTTGAGGAAGCAGGCGGTGGCGAGATGGAACAGCATCCAGAAGACGATTTCCGCATCGAGACCCTGGCGGAAAATGCCACGGGCCATGCCCCGCTCGAGTATCGGCCGAAACGCCTGGTCGATGGTGGCGCGCATGGTGGGGATGAAGCGGCTGGAGTGGGTGATGTGTTCACCCTGGTGCAGGGCCTGATCGAGGGTGAGCGCGGTGTAGCTCGGGTGCTCGATGAAGTCGTCGATGATCTTGTTGATCAGTTGGGTGATGGCTTCGCGGGGCTCCAGGGCAATGTAGGACTCGGCTTCGGTGAGCAGGCCCATGCCTGCGGAGACGTTTTCCAGCGTGGCGCGGTAGAGCTGGTCCTTGGTGCGGAAGTAGTGGTACACCAGCTGCTTGGTGACCTGTGCCTCGCGGGCGATATTCTCGATATTGGCGGCTTCAAAGCCGCGGGTGGAGAATTCTCCCTCGGCGGCCTTGATAATTTTTTCCAGGGTGGTTCCCTTGTCTCTCGGCGTGCTCACGGCCACTTGTCCGGTTGTCGAATCTGTTGCCATGTTAACAGCTGCGCCCTTATTTATGATAACAACGGTATTTCCACGAGTTCTTGTGGCCAGTTCCCCAGTGATCATAGAGGCATCACCCAATGGGGTCTTCACTCGATGCTTCTTGAGAGACTTTGAACAGGCTGCGGAATCGGGCCGCCTGCTCTGAAAAGAGCGGAGGCGGCGGCCTCCGGTGTCGGCTCCGCGCCGGGAAATATCAAACCTACCTCCCCCCGTCCCATCACCGTATAATGCCCCGCTCAGTTCTCCTATCAGGTTAGCGATGAGTTATCAGGTTCTTGCCCGCAAATGGCGGCCCCGCACGTTCACTGAAATGGTGGGCCAGGAGCACGTGCTGAAGGCATTGGTCAATGGCCTCGACAACGGCCGCCTGCATCATGCCTACCTGTTCACCGGTACCCGGGGGGTGGGCAAGACCACTCTGGCGCGAATCATCGCCAAATGCCTCAACTGCGAGCAGGGGGTGAGTTCCAGCCCCTGCGGCGAATGCGGCGCCTGCCGGGCGATCGCGGAAGGCCGCTTTGTCGACCTGCTGGAGGTGGACGCCGCCTCCCGCACCAAGGTCGAGGATACGCGGGAGATGCTCGACAATGTCCAGTACCTCCCCACCAGCGGTCGCTACAAGGTGTACCTCATCGACGAGGTGCACATGCTTTCCACCCACAGCTTCAATGCCCTGCTGAAAACCCTCGAAGAGCCGCCGCCTCACGTCAAGTTCCTGCTGGCGACCACCGATCCGCAAAAGTTGCCGGTGACGATTCTCTCCCGCTGCCTGCAGTTCAACCTCAAGAATCTCGGTCCCGAGCGTATCGTCGGCCATCTCAAGCATGTGCTCGGCGAGGAAAACGTCCCCTTCGAGGAAGATGCGCTGTGGGCCCTCGGCCGCGCCGCCGATGGCAGCATGCGCGATGCGTTGAGCCTGACGGACCAGGCCATTGCCCACGGCGGCGGCCAGGTGACCGGCGCTGAAGTCAACGCCATGCTGGGCACCATCGACCGCAACACCGTGGTGGATATCTGCGCGGCCGTCGCCGCCGGCAATGCCGGCGACGCCCTGGCCCTGGTGCAGAAGCTGGCGGATCACGCCCCCGACTACAGCGATGCTCTGGCCGAGATGCTGTCATTCTGGCACCGGGTCGCCATTGCCCAGACTGCGCCGGATGCCCTCGACCAAAGCCACGGCGATCATCACCGGGTACTTCAGCTGGCCGCCGATCTCGGCCGCGAGGATGTCCAGCTGTTCTACCAGATCACCCTGCTGGGGCGCCGCGATCTGCCCCATGCCGCCGACTCCCGCTCCGGTTTCGAGATGGTGCTGCTGCGTCTGCTGGCATTTCAGCCCCGGCTGCCTGAACAGATCGCGAATGAGCCGCTGCCGCGGCGCGACCAGGGCGCCGCTGGCGAGGGGAGGGCGGCTTCGGCAAAAAAGCCTGAACAGGCGTCATCCGGGCCCGCTGCGGAGCCGGCGCCCCCGGTCGTGGAGCAGCAAGCCGTTGCCCCTGGAGGCTCCCGGGAGAGCAGTGCCCAGGAGGAGAGCCGCGCGCAGGAGAGCTTTGCCCGGGAGAGCTTCGCCGGAGAGAGCGGAGCGACTGTCGGGAGCAGAGCCACTGTCGAGAGCGGGGCCGCTGGCTGTGAGGATACCACCGCGACTGACCCGGCAGAGCCCGGACAGGCGCCAAGCCCGGCGCTCACTGCCGATGCACCGCGTCTGGTGAGCGAACAGCGGTTCGACAGCGCGCAGCCCTCCGCGCAAAGCCTGTCCCCGGCGCAATCGCCGCAGGCCAGTCCTGCGCCGCACCTGGCGCTGGTGAAAGCCGTCCCCGAGCAAGAAGTCGTAGCGACGCCGGCGGCGGTGATTGAGGACGACCAGCGGCCGCCCTGGGAGGAATACGAAGCGGAACTGCAGGGGCAACAGGGCGAGGCGCAGCCGTCCGCCGGTTCGGCTGCGGAGCCCGGAATACCTGCCGCCGATGAACGGGCGCCCGCGCCAGCGGCGACCCGCACCGGGGCCAGGGCTGCCGCGATTGCGCTGGACGGGTTGAACCGGGACAGCTGGATCGATGTCTACCTGGGGTTGGAGGTCGCGGGGTTGTTGCAGAATATAGCCGCGAATCTGGCTCTCGATGCGGTGGAGGGCAAACGTCTGCGTTTTACCCTGGACAGTGGCAGCAGTTCCCTCTACAAGGATGATCACCAAGGCCGCCTGGCGGAAGCCTTCAGCGGTTATTTCGGCGAACCGGTCGAGGTCGTCATCACCATCGCCAGCCCCCAGGGGGACACGCCCTGGATGATCCTCCAGCGCCGCAAGGCCGAGCGCCTCGAAGAGGCGAAAGCCAGTCTGCGCCAGGACAGTCACGTGCGGGCCATGGCCACTCTGCTGGGTGGCGAACTGCTGGACAGCACTGTCCGGCCCATCGATTGAACCGCGAACATCTAATCAGCGAGGAGTTGCCGCCATCATGAAAGGCTTGAACGACCTGATGAAACAGGCACAACAGATGCAGGAAGACCTGCAGCGCATGCAGGAGGAGGCCGCCAAGGCCGAGGTCACCGGCGAGTCCGGCGCCGGCCTGGTGCAGGTGGTGATGAACGGCCGCCACGACGTGCGCAAGGTCACCATCGCGCCGGAACTGCTGTCGGAGGAAAAGGAGCTGCTGGAAGACCTGCTCGCCGCCGCGGTCAACGATGCGGTGCGCAAGATCGACGCCCAGACCCAGGAGAAGATGTCGTCGCTGACGTCGGGTTTCAATCTTCCGCCCGGCTTTAAGATGCCATTTTAATCTATTGATGGAACAGCCACGATATTGACCGCTTGAGGTTGCACTGTGTTTGGACCCGTTATCGATGAACTGATCGATGCCCTGCGTTGCCTGCCGGGAGTCGGCCCCAAGTCTGCCCAGCGGATGGCGCTGCACCTGCTGGAGCGCAATCGCGAGGGCGGCCTGCGGTTGTCGGCGGCGATCGGCGAGGCCGCCGCCAGGATCCAGCGCTGCCAGCGCTGCCGCAACCTCACCGAGAACGACCTGTGCGTGATCTGTGCCAATCCGCGCCGTGACGAAAAGCGCGTGTGCGTGGTGGAAACACCGGCGGATCTGTTTGCCATCGAGCAATCCGGCAGTTACGGCGGGTTGTACTTCGTGCTGATGGGCCATTTGTCGCCCATCGATGGCATCGGTCCCGAGGCCATCGGCATCGAGCAGCTGCTGCGACGGCTCGAGGATGACCAGGTGGAGGAGTTGATCCTCGCCACCAATCTCACCGTCGAAGGAGAGGCGACTGCCCATTACATCGGCGAGCGCGCCCGCGGCGCCGGCGTCAGTGTCACGCGCATCGCCCATGGGGTGCCGCTTGGCGGCGAGCTGGAATTTGTCGATGGCGGCACCTTGGCCCATGCTTTCAACAGCCGTAAACAGCTTTTCTGACACCCGCTTCCACCCCCTCAACTTACCCCGGGATATTCGCCATGGATGCCAGCCTCACTTTGCCAGCCCCGGTGCTGGTCGCCTCCGACAGCGAGCTGGCCGCTTGTTGCGACAGCTGTGCCCGGGCGCAGCGAATCGCTTTTGACACCGAGTTCATCCGCACCGATACCTTTTATCCCCGGCTGGGCTTGATCCAGCTATGCGACGGCGACACTGTGTGGCTGGTTGATCCACTGCCGATCACCAACTTCGAACCATTGTTGGATTTGCTGCGCAATCCATTGGTAGTAAAGGTTTTTCATTCTTGTTCTGAAGATCTTGAAGTGCTCCAGTCGACATTCTCGACACTGCCAGTGCCGCTGTTCGACACCCAGATCGCCGCGGCTTTTGGCGGCTACGGGTTTTCCCGCGGCTATGCCCGGCTGGTGGAGGAGGTGCTCGGCATTACCCTCGACAAGCACGAAACCCGTTCCGACTGGTTGCAGCGTCCGCTGACC
>Ga0265293_10007962_pt1 | contig 16004 bp, 15 predicted proteins | sample Munlanlewell138R_FD_192505 | JGI IMG/M metagenome (GOLD analysis project Ga0265293, IMG submission 192505) | Leachate microbial communities from a municipal landfill in Southern Ontario, Canada - Leachate well 138R | ecosystem: Engineered > Solid waste > Landfill > Unclassified | place: Canada...
CATCTCTTTTAGTCGTGTTCGTCTTGTTGTCTTTTTTAAGGTCAATCAAAAGCGCGATAATAGCAGTCGATAGGAAAGCACCAACTTCAATCGCTAGCAAAATAGTGACCGTCCAATTGACGACAGGAGCATTGACAAATCCGTTATAAGCGTTGTTCAAAACAAACAAAAATATTAAACTCAACCCCGCAATGGGCAGTGAGAAAAATTTATTCAAAATTCGGATCGGCTTAAGGTTGAAAAATGGTCTGACAAAGACTATTAAAATGGCAGGAATGTATAAAAATATAATCGCAAAAGAAAAACCATTAGCGACGCGATTATCTCCGAATATTCCATTGATAAGTGCGGTAGTTTTAGTGTATGGATCGTCTGACAAAAGATAACGAATTGCAAACGAGAAAATTAAGATACAGCCGGATATTTTTAGAAGCAGTTTAAGGCGGTTGTTAAGATCGAATTGTTTGTTCTTTTTGAAGTACAAAAATAGTGCTGTTCCCGCTAATGCAAACGCAACCGCAATGGCAGTTAAATAACTTGCTGCAAAAACAAACGAATTCATAAGCGCTTAATTTTAAACATTATTATAAATAAAAGCAAACCGCTTAGCCTCCAAAAAACGAGCAAAAATCGAGTAAATTTAACGAAAAACAAGAAAATTTTTTATTTAAATATATTTATATATTTATACAAAAAAATAATTCATCTCTAAAAAAGTTTTTTTAGCTCTTTTTGTAAACCATTCAAAACTGCATTATTTATTAAAAAAAAGCGTTTTTGACATTGTTTTTAGGTCTTTAAAAACCTTAAGATGGAAGCACTTTTGCGTTTTTAAGGATTTACAAAAATGCAATATTTTTCACGCTTTTTATTTTACATCTTCATCATAAAAAATGGGATATTTCAGAAGTTGAAATCATTGTTGAAAAGGGTTTTTGTTTTTCTTCCAGCATATTGTTTGTATTTATTTTACATTCGTATAAAATGTTCCTAGGAAGTGTGTATGAAACTACTAAAAAGACTATTTAAAGATGTGTTTCCAATAGCGGTTGTCGCCGGTGTTATTGTCGGAATTGCAGGGACAATTTTTCTTTCTCAACTTGGAACTGACAACAAACTTTTAGGTGCCTTTTTGTTCAGTGGTGGATTACTCATTGTTTGTGTCCATTCTCTCAATTTATTCACTGGAAAAGTTGGATATCTGGTCGATAATAAACCAATTTTTATTCTCGACTTAATCGTGATGATTTTGGGTAATGTTATCGGGGCTTTAATCATTGTTTTTGTGGTGAGAATGGCCAACATTGAAATCGTCATTAACACTGCCGGTTCAGTCGTTGCAGAAAAGGTTTCAAAAGAATGGAATGAATCGCTTGGACTAGCTATTTTATGTGGAATTATGATGTATATTGCCGTTGAAGGTTACAAGCGTGTTCCCAACGATATTGCTAAGGTTTTTCTTGTTATATTTAGTGCGATGATTTTTCTCATGGCAGGTTTTGAACATAGTCTTGCAAACATTTATTACTTTATGCTCAGTGGAACGTTTGAATTAAAAGCATTCCTTTATGCACTTATTATGCTTCTAGGAAATGCAATAGGAGCAATCGGATTTAATTTATTAGAAAAAGCCGCTAAGCTGAAAAGATAGCGGCTTCTTTTTTTGTTTCTAAAGTTATTTTTTATTTTTGAGATTATTGAAAACTTCTTCGACTCCAAAATAAAGTTTAGTCACTGAATTTTTTTGATCGATTGGGTATATAAAATACGAATCGTTTAAAGTTGATAAAATAAAGCAGTTGCCTTTTCCGAAATAACTGTATTCAACATGCAGACTATAGCTTTCTTGTGGCTTCATTTCGATTTTAAATTTAGGACTGAATTCACCGGTAACAAGGAATCCGTTTTGATTGTGAATAACGTGGCCTTTTCCTAAGCGATACATTCCTTTTGCGTTCGGCAAAGAATCAATCATCACATCATCTTCAAAATGATAAGTCCCCGCCTCGATTTCTTTTCTAACTTCTGCTCTTTGCCAATTGAACCAGTCAGGAATATGAGTAAATGTGTCCGTCTTACTTTCGAGTTGTCCTACTTCAGTAAGATACCACTTTGATTGACAATTCTCGCAGATCAATTCAGTGCCTTTAGAAGTCATGTGATGCTCATCTTTACATACGGGGCATTTAAATAAGGGGAGATGTAACCCTTCGGCACGGAAAGGTTCATCGATGATAATATTATTTTGTTTTTGCCACGCATAATCATCGTAGACAATGGCACTATTGATTTTATCGCTGATTTCCTCAGCGCTGAGTTTCTTAACATCTTCTTTAGTTAAGATTTGCGTCATCTCAGATTCGGTGCGGTTCTTTCGTTTTTTAAGATTCCAAAATGGTTGTGACAAATGATGTCCATGATTGAGTAAAACCACAACTGGAACGTCGAGCATTTTCACCATTTTACCTAAAGAATCTGGGAGTGAAGAATTTGTTCCAACAAAAGAATAGCGAGCTTCTGGATAAATCCCAACAATTCCTTTTTTATTTTTAAGAATGTGTTTGATGTTTAAAACAAGTAGCGGATCATTGATGAACTTCCTTTTGCCAATACTTCCGCCTAATCTCAAAATATTTTCTCGATTGAAAAATCCATCAACTGCAACGACATTAGATGCGGCATGGGGTAATAGATTCATAGCCTCAACTTTAAAATCAAAATAAGCATTATGATTACATAACAGTATGTAAGGTGGTTTCAAACCCTTCATATTTATTTTGGTGACTTTAGTTTTTCTTTTAGTGTATTCGACAAAGCTGAGCAAAAATAAGAGCGGTTTAACAAATTGACTTGTTTTGCGAGTTCTTTTTGCGAAATCGAATCGTGGCATCTCCGCCACTTCTTCATAGGTTTTGTAAACAACATCGGATAATTTCATATTATCTCCGTTTATTTTATTTTTTGAATATAGACAAATGATGGTGACAAATAATTTAACTCTTGAACCGTAATATATCTGGTTTTGATTTTACTTTAAACGCATGCTGTTCGCAATCTTACAAAAAAAAACTTCCTTCTTCAGAGAATAATGTTCTCAAAGTTTCGGAAGTTATTTCAGACAAAATTGGTGGAGCTGACGAGAATTGAACTCGTGTCCAAGGACGGCCTGTCAAAGGCATCTACAGTTTAGACGACATTGACTTTTAACAATTCACAACAATATCGACAAAACGTGAATTGCGAGCCAAACAAATTTTCGTTTCTAGTTAACTTGTCTACTACTAGAACTTATCCCATTGTTATGACAGATTAATCAGGCGTGATGGGCTAAACCCTGAGATCCGTACTGTCCGGCCTTAGCGGTCGGTTCCTAAAAGCGGAAACTGCAATTAAGCAGCGCAGTAAGCTTGAGCGTTGTTAACGCTCATATAACTACTATTGGCAGTTAATTTTGGTTGGTGATTACGTCACCGCACGACTGCAGCCTAAGCAAGGCAAGCATCCCTGTCGAAACCAGTGCAGCCCCATCTGCGGTTATATTATAAACAAATGTTTAATAAATATAAACGAGAAGAAACTTTATTTGAATTTTAATTTTGAGACGTTTATAAGATCTATCTCCAGATCTGAAAATGAAAATTGTTTTTAAAACACTAAAAAAGTGGAATTTCACATTTTTTTATTCTATTTGTAAAATAGACGAGTTTCCAATACAATAAACAAGCAGGTAAAAATATGAAAAAGAAAAAGAAAATGAATCCTCAGACTAAAGAGAACTTAAAAAACATCTTTGGAAGTCTTTATAGTAATCAACGCGCCATCGATGGCGCAAGACACAATCGCTGGTGGGTTGCACTCATCATGTTTGTTTTTTCAGTTTTGCTTCCGGTCATTCCGATTACGGTCAACGCTTCGCAATTACACGGAACCACTTTTTTTAGTAGCGGGCTTAAAGGTTTTGACACGACAATTACCGATTTTGCAATTACCTCTAAAGATGAAGGAATTGCCTTAACAATCAATGATAAAAATCGATTAGAAGATGTTGATAATAAATGGAAAGAAACCTACCAATACTACGATAGCGATAACAGAGGTATTCAATACAATTATTTAAATGAAAATTCAGGACAATACGATTTATTAGTTTATTTTATTAACCCGCTGTTAGATGGTGCATCTTTTAATAATACTGTTAATGAAATTCTCGCTAAGCGATACGTCCTTGAAAGTGCGACTTTGTATGTTGCGCCAACTGAATCAGAAGATTCTATCGAAACTCCGGCGCTTTACCGTCCAACGACTTTAATTTTTGGCAGCAACAATGTTATTTTGTCAGTTTACCAACCTAATTCTATTGATTTATATGGAACGGTCAACGGAGACTATTTACATACCGAACCTGGAACCATCTTGCAGAACTTTGCGATTATCGATGGCAATATTGCAGACATTAACAAATCTGCTGATGTTTCCGTTGCAAGTCAAAGATGGATTTCATTTTTTGATGAAACCTTTGTTACGTTTAAAAATAATCAAATGTTATTCAACTCTCTTTTAGCTCTTGGTATTTACATTGTCTTAGGTGCCTTCATGGGGTTGATGATCTTCCTTCTCACCCGTGGTAAGAAAAACATCTTCCGCATTTACACTTTTGGTGATTGTGAAAAGATTGTCTCTTGGGCGATGGTTTCGCCAGCTATTCTCAGTTTGATTCTCGGTTTTATCTTTAAAGATTACGCGATGATGTTTTTCATCATCTTAATCGGCTTACGAGTAATGTGGCTTTCGATGAAGCAACTTCAACCTGTAAGACGTTAAAATTTAATCTCCATAATCCGAACCTCGAGATTTATCTTCAACAAAAATTTGCAGTTTATTCGTAATATCTTCTAGCTCAACATAAATATAGTCATTTTCATTAGTACAAGGTGAAACGAAAGAGCCAGTGAAAATGACTTTTTTATGTTCTTTAACCAAAACTTTCATCGCTTCTAAAATTCTCTTTTTTTCTTTTTTGTAGTGGTCGATCATCGAAATCAATTTTGTGTAAAAAATTGGTTCAATGTAAAACCGTGTGCCATCAGGATATTCAAACAAAACCGAAAATGGATTTTTCTCATCTTCAATAGTTTTTAAGTCTTCCCATTCTTTATAAATCATTTGTGATATACCTCGTTATTCAATATTTTAAAAGCACGATATAGTTGCTCAAGAAAAATGATCCTACTCATCTGGTGGGTAAAGGTCATTTTTGCTAAGGAGATTGAGTCGTTACTGCGCTTTTTTAATGCCTCTCCTAACCCATAAGAACCGCCGATGACAAAGAGAAGTTTTCCCCCGTTATCAATGAATTTTCGCTCTAAAAACACTGCAAATTGCGGACTTTCTAGTTCTTTTTGTCCTAAATCAAGCAAAATGACGTGTTCATCATTCTTAATTTTTTTCAAAACTTTTTGAGCTTCAATATCTTTAGCTTTTTCTATTTCTTTTTGACTAGGGCGGTCGGCAACAGATTGGTCATTGATTTCTATAATCTCGATTTCCGCAAATCGTGAAAGGCGTTTTAAATACTCACAAATTGCATCTTTAAAATATTGTTCTTTAATTTTCCCAACAGCGAGGATTTTAATTTTCATCGCACCCACCTCTTAAAGATTTCCACTGCCAAGCAGTTTTGATTTTTAGACGTGTCATATCAATTCTTAATTGCTGAAAGATTTTTTGGTAAATTTCTAAGGCGAGTTCAGGAGAATTGGCTTCTTCTGAAAGGTGAGCGAGGATTATTTCACTTGTTTTATGGCCGACAATCATCGCTGCGATGAACGCAGATTCTTCATTGCATAAATGCCCGTGATCACTTAATATTCTCTGTTTCAATTCCATCGGGCGATTCGTATTTAATAGCATTTGAATATCATGATTACTTTCTAAAATAAGATAGTTGGGATTTTGGATTAAGGAAATAGTCTCATCAAGAAGATAACCTGTGTCTGTGATATAGACTAATTTTTCATCTCCACCTTTCAGGACATACCCACACGGATTAATTGCATCATGAGAAGTCTTGATCGGAGTAATTTCAAAATCTTTTATCTTAAAAGGTTGATACAATTTGACAACGTTAGCTAGTTCGCCTGGCAAAGTTCCTTCTAATGCATACAATTTGTTTTGCGGAAAGAATTTCATCCCACTGATGTGATCGCTGTGATTGTGTGTAAAAATCACTGCATCAATGTCTTTGACGCTTTTCCCGACTTCTTTTAAGCCTTCTATTAAACGTGTTAAAGTGATTCCCATATCGATGAGAATCACGGTGTTATTATTTAATACTAAAGTTGCATTTCCTTTAGAGCCACTTGCAATGATATTAAAATACATCTTATTCCGCTGCTGGGTTTTCCTCTAACTCTTTCATCGCATCAATCCAAGCCTTGGTCGGTTCTTCGAATCTTCCATAGTCTTTGTAAAAGAAAAGTGGAACAACTCCGGTTGCACCATTCCGGTTTTTAGCAATATTGAGTTCAACATACGAGGCATTGCCAGGAAGAGTACTACCTAATTCTCTTTCTTTTTGTTGTCTGGCTAGTTCAAAACGTTCTGCGTTTGATAATTTAGATACTTTTTTATCACCGGCTTCGGTCTTCTTTTGTGAACTATAATAATCTTCGCGATACATGAGCATCACGACGTCAGCATCTTGTTCAATCGAACCGGAGTCTCTTAAATCAGAAAGCATCGGTTTTTTTGAATCTCGTCGTTTTTCAACATCACGTGAAAGTTGTGAAACAACTACTACCGGGACTTTCAATTCTTTTGCCATCCCTTTTAAGGCTAAGGAAATTTTTCGCACTTCCTCTTGTCGAGAATCCGGAGTTTTCGAAGTTTGCGCTGCTTGCACCAAACCAAGATAATCAACGATTACCAAACCTAAATCTGGATTTGCAGCTTGTAACTTCCTTGTTTTTGCAATAATATCTAACAATTTGATTCCAGAAGAATCATCAATAAATATTTTTGAATTTCCTACTTCATTTAAAGCTGCGGCAACTTTGCTGCGATCTTGACCATAAAAGCGCCCGAGATTGATGTTTCTTAAATTGACTCCTGCTTGTGAAGCGACTAATCTTTTTGTCAAAAGATCAGAGGTCATTTCTAATGAAAATATAGCGACAGTAACGTTTTCTTTTGCGGCGACGTTATAAGCAAAATTAAGAGCTAGAGCAGTTTTGCCGACCGAAGGTCTTGCCGCGATAATCGTCAGTTCACCTTTTTGGAAACCTTGAGTGAGATTATCAATATAGTTATATCCAGAAGTCAAACCGATGATAGCACTTTCATTTGGGGAGAATTCTTTTTGCGCATCAAAATGTTTTCTCAATCTTTCGGCCGCAACATCCATTCCGATAAAAGAAGAAATGTGACGTCTAGCAATTGAATTTTTAAATAATTCTTCGCTTTTTAAAATAAAATCATTGGTGTTATCAATTTCTTTATTCAAAAATTCTTTATCGATTTCTCGAATCGTTTTAAGCATATTTCTAGCGACAGATTGATCTAAGACAATATCGATATAAAATTGTAGGTTTCCAAAGGAAATCATCGACGCAGATAATTCTCCAAGATATTCTGAGCCGCCTATGTTGAGCAATTCCTTTTTATCGTTTAACTCGGTAGCAATGGTCAAAACATCCACTGGAATTTTCCGTTCTAAAAGCGTGAGCATCGATTTAAAAATGATTTGGTGTCTACCTTCGTAAAAATCTTCAGGCACTAATGAACTAGTGACATTATAAAAGGCATCAGATGATAATAATGCAGAGCCTAAAACAGCTTTTTCTGCATCGATGTTGTAAGGAAGAAATTGATTTGATTTTGTCGCCATAAAGCCTCCTATTTGTCTTCGTCTACATGAACTGTAATCGTTCCATGAACGCCTTTATATAATTCGATTTTGAGTTTAAAAAATCCAAGTTGATCAATTGTTAATTTATCGACAATTTTTCTTTTATCTACTAATATATTGTGCTTATTTTTAAGTTCTTCTTCGACTTGTTTAAAGGAAATAGAACCAAACATTTTCCCATCTTTTCCAACTTTCGCCTTAAACTCTAAAACGATTTTCAACAGTTGTTCAGCAATCTTATTAGCACTTTCTTTTTTGAGTTCTTCTTCTTTGTTTTTATCATCAATTTGTTTTTCTAAAATTTCTTCACTGCGTGGGGTGAGCATCACCGCAAGTTTTCGTGGAAACAAAAAGTTATTTGCATATCCGATTGAAACTTCAACAGTTTCGCCTTTTTTTCCAACTTTTTTCACATCACTCAATAATATAACTTTCATCTAACGATCCTCCTGACTATCCTTCTTTCTCGGTTCTGCTCTAGCGGCGCTTAAATACTTGTCTAAAGTATGAAGAAGCGTTTCGGTCGTTTCTTCTAAATCGGTTCTTTCAAAGTTGACTGCCGCGGAAGTAAAATGTCCACCTCCGCCCATCTTCTCAGCGATGAGTTGAACATTGATCGTTCCATCACTTCGGCACGACATTCGCGTTTCTTTACTTGAAACATTGCCGATGATGAATGCCGCATTAATCGTTTTCATGTTAAGGCATGTGTTAGCTGCTTTAGCTAAAGTCGCAGCATCGAAAATTTTATCTGCAGGAGCAACTGCATAAACAATTCCAGGAACGGGTGTTTTCATATTCGCGATTATTTCGTTAACGAGTGTATATTCTTCGAAGTCATCTTTTAAGAAATCATCTGCTAGAGCATTATCAGCTCCATATTCTTTAAGAATAGTCGCAGCTTCGAATGTTCTAATTCCTGAACTCTTGGATTTAAAATAACTAGAATCTAAAAAGATTCCTGAAAGCATGATGGTCGCATAAATATTGGGCATCGCAATCTTTGGATTAACTGAAGCATAACGAATGAACTCGGCGACCAATTCGCTAGAAGAACACGCCGACGAATCGATATGATTAAAGACCGGTGAATCAATATATTCTTCGGCTCGTCGGTGATGGTCTATAACAACTATTTTACTAGTGTTTTCTAATAGACGAGGAGCCATTGTCATAGAAGGAATATGCACATCGACGACCACCAAAAGAGTATTTGGTCTAATTTTATCAGCGGCATCTTTTGGACTGATGATTAACTTTTCAAGTTCATCACGAGAAAAGGAAGATGTGAGTGCTGAGCGTGTTTTATATTCAGTTAACTTAAAATCGACCACGATTTGCGAGGGTTTTTCAAGATAATTACAAATCGCTTTGATTCCTAAGCAGGCTCCTAAAGCGTCCATGTCCATCATCGTATGACCCATTATTAAAATGTTTGAAGATGATTTTATCAAGCTGATCAGCGAATCTGCTAAGACACGAATTTTCACTCGGTTTCTTTTTTCTTGAGCCCCGGTTTTACCGCCAATAAATTCCATATCGCTTCCATACTTGGAAATGACAACTTGATCTCCACCTCGCGACATCGCAATTGCAATTGCTTCTCCGGCTAAATCATTGAGTTTGATAACATCTGGAAAATCATAAGCGATACCAATAGAAATCGTCAGGGGAATTTCATCTCCTTCTCCGAGCTCTCGCACTTTGTTAATAAGAGAGAAATTGTCTGCTCTCATTTTTTCTAAAGTTTCAAAATTGGAAAGAAGGAAATACATATCGTTGCGATATCTTCGAAGAAGAATTCCGAAATCTTTCGCGTATTGGAAAATCTCGTTTTTAACTTTTGAAACTAAATCATTCGAATCTTCTTCGTTTTTGACGACATCGATATAATTATCGATTGTAATCGTTCCGACAACAGGTGCTTGTTCTTTTGAATAATTAGAAATGGTTTCAAAATCTGTCGTATCTTTAAAAATATATAGTCCGGCTTCGGTAAGTAATTTGACTTCGTAGTTACGAGAATTTATTTCAATTTTTACAACCGCAGCTTCATCAGAAGAATCGCTGAGATGAAACAATTCTGGTTGCCAATCTAAGATATTTAAATCGACAATATCGATGTGTCTATTTTTAAATAACTCGTTAGTCCATAAAACAATGTTGTTCTCATCGACCACAACAAGTCCGAGCATTGCAAAATTATAAACTTCCTGAACATCAGAACCGATAACGTCAGCAGCTTTGAGATTTGTCTGTTGTCGAATTGACGAGACACTTGAAACAGTTGCCCAAACAAAAATGACATCAATGACAATAATTGCAAGTGCAGCAATGATTACATAAAGTGGTTCAACGATGACTTGAAAATCAAATTCGTTTAAAAAATAAAAAATCGAAAATAGAATAACCCCAATTATCTGGATGAGAATGAGGATAAACGCTGTAGTTCGAATTCTTTTGATAGCAGTTCTCATAATTAAACCTCTGTTCTTATATTATAGTTAGATTTATAAATAATAAAAACCTTATCGCAATAAATTGCGACTTCACCTTTAGATAACCAAATAGTTTTTGGAATTGAGTTTTTGAAAGCTATAGCATAGCTATAGAATTTGATTTTATAATAAAATCAAAAAAGGCCCGACAATCAGGCCTTATAGATTTAGTTTTGATTGATCACGCTTAGTCTGCGACAAATGGAAGAAGCGCCATAAAGCGAGCGTTTTTAATTGCTCTAGCTAATTCGCGTTGATGTTTGGCGCAAGTTCCCGTAGCAAAACGTGGTGAAATTTTGCCAGTAGGCGCAATGAACATTTTAAGCATTTCAACATCTTTGTAGTCGATGATTTTGATGTTATTTTTCTTAAAATAGCAAAACTTTTTGTGTGGTCTTACTTTTTTATATGCCATATGATTTTCCTTTCTTAAAATGGAAGATCGTCATCGGGAATATCGATGGAATCTAAATTTTTGCCACTTTCGGCAACATCATCAAAAGTTGGAGTCTCAGAAACGTTTTCACTATTTCCGGCTGCTTTTGGCTCGAGGAATTGAACAGAATCGCAAACGATTTCAATCACATTTCCTTTTGTTCCATCTTTCCGATCAAACGACCTTTGGTTTAATCGTCCTTCAATTCCGACGAGCATCCCTTTACGGGCGAATTTGCTCACGGTGTCTGCTAATTGCATCCATGTAACACATGGAAGAAAACTAGCGGTTCGATTGCCATCGGGTCCTTTTAACCTATTATCGACAGCGATCGTGAAAGTGCAAACTGCATTTCCTGTTGTTGTTTTTCTTAATTCTGGGTCTCTAACGAGACGTCCTACCAAAACTACACGATTAATCACGGATAAATCCTCCTTCTTATTCGCGAGCGACGACAATCAAATGTCTTAGAACGAGCGGACTAATTTTTACCAAACGGTCAAATTCGCTTGTTGCTGCATTGTCTGCACTGATTTTAATGACGACATAATAGCCTTTAACTTCATCCTTAATTGGATAAGCTAAATCGCGTAAGCCCATCGATTCGTCGACGTTGAGAATCTTACCACCATTATCGATGATGATTTTGTTGACCTTTTCGATTGCTTCTTTGCGACCGGCTTCGTCTAAGTCGGCTCTTAAAATGTACATGACTTCGTAATTGCGCATATATACACCTCCCTATGGTCTTCTGGCTATTCAATGGTGAATAGCAGAGAGAAACGCCACGCTCTCGCGTAGCATTGGTATTATACATAACTAGTACTTATAAGTAAAGCACGCATACGAATGAAAAATCACCCACATTACTTGTAGGTGACTTTAAGTATTTTACTAATTTTTACCGGTCTTTCATCGTCGGGAACAAAATCACTTCACGAATTGAAGATTGATTAGCTAAAATCATCACCAGGCGATCGATTCCAATTCCGATTCCTCCAGCAGGAGGCATTCCGTATTCCAAGGCTTCGATAAAATCGATATCCATCTCATTAGCTTCTTCGTCTCCAAGAGCTTTAGCTTTTAATTGCTCTTCAAACCGTTCTTTTTGATCGAGTGGATCATTGAGCTCTGTATAAGCGTTTGCAAGTTCTTTTCCATTGACAAAAAGTTCAAAACGTTCAGTGAATCGCGGGTCTTTTCCTTTTTTGGTCAGTGGCGAAGTTTCAATTGGATAGGAATGAATAAAAGTCGGTTGAATCAAACTGTCTTCACAGAAGGCCTCAAAAAATTCATTGATCACATACCCGACAGAATTTTTAAATTTGTCGAGTTTGATGTGATGCTTTTCAGCGAGTTCTTTTGCTTCTTCAAAGGTCATTGGAAGGGAAAAATCAATTCCGGTTTTTTCTTTGATTATTTCGACCATGGAAATCCATCTAAATGGTTTGCCAAAATCAATTTCTTTTCCTTGATGATTGACCACCGCTGAACCGGTTGTTTCTTTAGCGATTTTACGAATCATTTTTTCAGCGAGTTTGCGCATTGATTGTAAATCACCATACGCTTGGTAAGCTTCTACGGTCGTGAATTCTGGATTATGGGAAGAGTCCATTCCCTCGTTTCTAAATAGACGACCAATCTCATAGACTCTTTCTAATCCACCAACCAGTAATCTTTTCAAAGGAAGTTCGGTTGCGATTCGCAAATAAAAATCCTTATCTAACGCATTGTGATGAGTGACAAAAGGCCGAGCATTAGCTCCTCCTAAAATTGAGGATAAAACCGAAGTTTCCACTTCAATAAACCCTTCTTTATCAAGGTAGTTTTGCATCGCTCTAATGATTCGCGGTCTTAAAAGTGCAACGCGTTTAGCCTCCTCGTTCATTATCAAATCGACATAACGTCGGCGATATCTTTCCTCAACATCAGTCAAACCATGAAATTTTTCAGGAAGTGGTCTTAAAGCTTTAGATAAATGTGTGTATTTATGAGCCTTAATCGTCAACTCACCGGTTCTAGTCGTCATAAGACGTCCTTTGATTCCGATGATGTCACCGATATCCGCTAATTTAAAAGTTTCGTATGCTTTTTCACCAACATCGTTAATTCCGATATAACATTGCATGTTTCCAGATCGGTCTTGGAGATTGACAAAAGATGCTTTACCCATTCTTCGAATTGCCATAATTCTTCCGGCGATTGAAACATCGAGTTTCATTCGATCGATTGCTTTTGGAGTTTTGTTTTTTGCTAATGTCTTAATTTCTTCAGCGTGATGAGTGACTTTATAGGCTTGACCAAAAGGGTCGATTCCCTTAGTCCGGTATTTAGGAAGTTTCTCTCGTCTTGCGATTTGTTGATCGTTTAATGAAATTTCGTTATCCATGTTGTCACCTCTCGTACGCTTTTAATTATACGTGTTCACTTTCACTTATCTAGTGAAATCGTATTTAAAGCCTCGTTTATTATGCTTGTCAGTTCATCGTATGATGTGAGCGATGTTGCGATTGCTGTTTTAATTTTTTTGCTATTTGCAAAGCCATTAAAAAATTTGGGTCCGATTGAGCGATAGATTCTCATTGCAGTTTCTTCACCTTTTTCTATAATCATTTCTTTGGCGAGTTCTAAAGCGAATTCTGCTTGTTCTTTTAAAGTTGCATCAGGAAGACGCTTTCCGCTTTTATAATATTCATGAATTTGAGCAATCAATTTCGGATTGCCAACTCCACCACGTGCAACCATAACTCCGCTAGCAGAAGTTAATTCAATTGCAGTGATGGCATCATCTAAAGTATAAATGTCACCAGAAACAATTAGCGGGACATTCATTTTTTTTCCCAATCCTGCAAGTAAATCCCATTTAGGTTTTCCACTATAAAGTTGCTTGGTGGTCCGAGCGTGAATGCCGATCATACTCACCCCGGCCTTTTCGAGTTCGGAAATAACTTCTAAAAAGTTCAAGTGTTTATCATCGATTCCGAGTCTGATTTTAGCAGTCACCGGGACTGGAGAAGCAGCGACTAATTTCTGCATCATTTCACCTAATTTTTGAGGGTTTTTTAAAAGTGCTGAACCCGCTCCAGTTTTGGTTACTTTAGGCACTGGGCAACCAAGATTAATATCAATAAAATCATAATTTTGTGCTGTTTTTGCAACAATTTCAATTGCCTTTGCAAGGTTTTCGACTTTTGAACCGAATAATTGAATTCCCACTGGTCTTTCTTCTTTTGTGGTTTTAAGGTATTCAATTGTCTGTTCGTTTCCATAGATCAAACCGCAGTCGCTGATCATCTCGGTGACGCTGATATCGACTCCAAATTTTTTCATGAAATTTCGATAACTACAAAAAGTTACTCCTGCCATTGGAGCAAGCATTACAGGACCCTTAATTTTCAATTTTCCAATTTTGTATTCCATAACAAGAAAAAGGGAAGGTCACCCTTCCCCTAATGATTATTTTTTCTCAGTCGTCTTTGTTTTTTTAACTTTGACAGGAGTTACGACTTCTGCATCAATTGGTGCTTCTACCACAATTGGTGTTTCTTCAGCGGCTGGAGTTTTAACCTTTACTCGTTTAGAAGGAAGTTTTCGCTCTGTGAGCAAGGTTTCAATTTCTTCAGCGGTAATCGTCTCGTTTTCTAATAATGTATTAGCAATTAAAACGACATCGTCACGATGAGCTTCGAGAATTCGTCGCGCTTCTTTATGTGCGCTATCGATAATTTTTCTGATTTCTTTATCGATTTCAAAAGCGATTTCAGTCGAGAAATTCTTTTGGCTGGAAGTGTAATCTCTTCCGAGAAACACTGAACCTGTATCTTTTTCATACTGAATCGGTCCTAAAGAAGACATTCCTAATTCAGTGACCATCATTCGCGCAATTCTAGTTGCTACTTCAATATCGTTTTGAGCTCCTGTAGAAATGTCATCAAAGAAAATTTCTTCTGATGTTCTTCCGGCTAGGTAGCCAACAATTCGGGCTTCAAGTTCTTTTTTGGTCAATAAGAAGCGATCATCTTCAGGAGTCATCAAGACATGGCCACCTGTATATCCACGAGGGATGATAGTGATTTTTTGAACTTTGTCTGAATGTGGTGAAAATAATCCCACCACAGCATGACCGGCTTCATGGAACGCAATTGCCTTTCTTTCATGTTCGTTCATAGACGAGAACTTTTCGCAGGACCGGAAATTCTTCGATCGATAGCTTCGTCAATATCTTCTAAACAAACCGCTGGGGCATTACGTCGCACAGCGAGAATTGCAGCTTCGTTTAAAACGTTTTCTAAATCCGCTCCAGAAAACCCAACAGTTCTTTTGGCGATTGCACTAAAATCAACGCTAGCATCGATAGTTTTATTGCGAGCGTGAACTTTCATAATCGCTTCTCGACCATGTCTATCTGGTAAAGAAACGGTAATTTTACGATCGAACCGGCCCGCTCTTAAAAGTGCAGGATCTAAGACGTCATCTCTATTGGTCGCAGCGATGACAATAATGCCTGCGTTATCAGAAAAGCCATCCATTTCTACGAGGAGTTGATTTAAAGTTTGCTCACGTTCATCGTTTCCACCACCGAGTCCGGCGCCTCTTTGACGTCCGACCGCATCGATTTCATCAATAAAAATCAAACACGGTGCATTTTCTTTTGCAACCTTGAACATATCTCTAACTCTTCCAGCTCCAACGCCGACAAACATTTCGACAAAATCTGAACCTGAAATTGAATAAAATGGAACTCCTGCTTCTCCAGCGACTGCTTTTGCAAGCAGGGTTTTTCCAGAACCTGGAGGCCCGACCAACAAGACTCCTTTAGGAAGTTTTGCACCGAATTTTGCAAACCTTTTCGGTTCTTTTAGATAAAGAACTAATTCTTCCATTTCGAGTTTTTCTTCATCGCAACCAGCGACATCATCAAAGTTTATTTTTGAACGAGTTTCGCGTCTTGCTCGAGATTTATTAAATTCAAGCGCTTTGTTATTTGTTCCTGCGATGCTTTTTGAGAATCTTGAAAACAAGAGAATCGCTATTCCAATCGTCACTACTCCTAAAATAATTGTCGGTCCCCATGTATCCCAGAAACTTGTGACATAAATGTCAACAACAGTCACTTTAGTGTGAAAGTTTGTCAAATCACTAATCGAGGTTAAAGTAACATCGA
>Ga0265293_10007964_pt1 | contig 16001 bp, 26 predicted proteins | sample Munlanlewell138R_FD_192505 | JGI IMG/M metagenome (GOLD analysis project Ga0265293, IMG submission 192505) | Leachate microbial communities from a municipal landfill in Southern Ontario, Canada - Leachate well 138R | ecosystem: Engineered > Solid waste > Landfill > Unclassified | place: Canada...
GTTATAAAGATGCGGCTGCTAAGCTTCCATTATCTCAATAATCTTTTCTGCTTGTTTAATTATAGTTTTAGCCGTTTCTTCATAATCAAAATCTTTATAAACAATACCCTTAACACGGTCTCTATCAATTTCTTTCATTAGCACGTATTTATCATTCCCAGCTAAAGAGATTATCAATTTCTCCTTAAACGACAACTGTTGTTTAGTTAGCGTTTTACTTATTTCTTCCGCAGCCGCACACGCTTGAGGGTCAGCTTTTATAACAAGCGCATCAACACCGATCGCCTTAGCGGTCTTAGATTTTAAATAATCGTCAAGTAGTTGAATTAGCTCACCCCAAGTAAGATTAGGCATTGCTGTTTCTTGCAATGAAACATTTGGCGGTATTAGTTGTCTATGTCTCAAAAATTGATATGCTTCCATCTTGTTCTCCATTAAGTTTAACATTCTATTCCGGCGGCGGGTTATGCCCCGCAACGTTATAAAGAAGCTGGCGGAAGTACATCTTCCCAGTAGACTTCTTGACTATCAGGCAAATTATCTTCACCGATATTATCATAATCTTCTTCAAAAATTTTATACATATAAAGGCAATCTTCTGTTAGCTCTCTTTCGAGCATATCTTCTTGAGCCGCTCCAAGAGCTTGTTGAATTGTTGCGACTGAATCACAGACGTTTATTAAATCACCATCTTCTCTTAAATGTTTCTCGTCAAAATAAACTGTGTATTTCATTTTACATACTCCTTGATAAGTTTGAAAATTACATCAATCATATTTTCGCCTTCGAGGGAACATTTAGACTTGAAGGAACGCCAAAGGCTAGTTCGTTCTTCTGTTTCGATATTAAGCAAGTATTTCATATCAACTCCTTTTTGAATGTCTATTACAAATATAATAAATATAATAACAAAAGTCAAGAGGTAAACAAATGAGTACTATAAAAAACTTTGCAATAATTGATGATTATCAAACGAAAAGATACGATTTCAAGACATTAAAAGAATTGGTTGATTACGTCAATGAGAATATCGACATACAAAACGAGACGATGCTCTCGGTGCTACAAAAAGATGAATATATTATCAGACCATTAGATGAAGTAGTAGAGTGTTTTGCAGAAGGCGAATCACCAGAAGATTTAGAGTTTTTTTGAGTGTTAGCCAGCTTCTTTATAACAAGCAAATCAATTTTGACGCCTGCTATTGGCTCGACTTTTTTATTTTTAGTTATGTATTTAAGACTATATTCCATTTTTTAGTCCTATATTTGCGGCGCAAATTATTTGCATCACCGTTAGGCAACTTCGCTTTCATAGCCTGTTAATAATATTATGGCAAAAAATATCGCAAGCAATATCGGGTTCGCTCGCAAAATTGCCTTCATCTTCCTCCATTTCATCTAAGTGTTTATCATTAATCTTATATCCTAATTCTCTTTCAAGCTTAGCCATTCTGTTAAATTGCTCTGGAAAATCTTTTCTTATTTTATTCCAATATCCTTTACCACCTTTTACACAGCCAATACAGTTGTTATGGTTATATCCAAGTTTGTACATAGTTGGTATTTCTATTCCCGCTTCCCTCATTCCTTATCAGAATCCAATCGGTTTGCAAACCTCTATTTCTGATTTCAAATTTGGCGGCTCGCATTTTCTCCTCTAATGTGTAACCAAAAATGTGTATGTCGTTTGGTCTTTGATAATCTTCTCTAAGTTTTCGTTTTAATAAAGTTGTGCAAGGTGCTCCTGCGGGGCTAACTAAATAACGCTTCTTTTCAAATACGTCAAAGTGGTCTATAAAATCTTCATTCTTTAATATCTTTATTTTTATATCAACCCACTTTTCAACATCGTGTAAAAATCTAATATTGTCGGGATGTTCACCACCAGTATCACAATATACCGCCGCCAAATTTGGATGCTCATTTTTTGTCATCTTCAGAGCGACCGCACTTGCGGCACCGCAACTAAACCAAACTATCGCTCGTTGCCTAACTGGCGGTTCAAGCCGACTACTCATAACTTATTACCTCAATCGGGTGCGGTCTATACCATTCTTTTATAAATTCTTTTGCTTCCTCTATTGTTAGAAATTTATAATCTTCATCTGTTGAGTTCGCACCCTCCCAATCTATGCTTTCATATTGTAAGGTTTTCCAGTATGGCTTAAACCATAAAAATCGTTTAAGTTCTTGTATTTTATATACTCCGCTTTGTTTTATTATTCTCATAATGCTTCCTTTCGTAGTGGATTGGCGGCTAATACCATTAAGTTCATCGCATATTTGATTTGCTTGCTCTTTTGTCAATCCAGTATCAAGTATTGTGTTTTTGAATTTATTGTAAGTTGCATATCCTTTTTTGTATGGGAATCCGCATTTTCTAACCACCCACCAATTACCGATCAATCTTTTGAAAAAGTTTTTCATTGTATTATCTCCTTTGTTTCCGCCGTGCGCCACTCATAAGCGCCTACGGCATTCGTTAAACATAACTAAGCAATCAACAAGAGTCGCTAACAAACATCTTCCCAATATGTTGCACTCCATTCTTGAAACATCATTTGCTCTTTATTACACCGCTTACATTTTCTGTGATATGGGTTTCTATATTTCCAACTATGAAGATGAATCCCGAATATTATTTCTATTAATCTTTTCATTTCCGCTCCCTTGTTATTGCCGTCTCTGTTAGGCAGATTGCTCGCTATCCGTTTTAATGTTATATGGCTTGCCAAGTATATCACATAATCGTTTATGCACTTCAATATCTCCATTTCCTGTAGTTGTGCCGAACCACATAGGGTCAAAAGAATGGCTCTCACTTGGCACTTCCTTAGCCCAATCTTTTATTAAACTCCAAATAAACTCTATGTCTTCCGCTCGCGACACCGGCTGAGGAACGCCTTGCCTAACAACAGCATCGAGCGGAATTGCTAACTCTTTGAAAATCTCAAAAACTTGGTCGGTTGTTAAATAGCAAGTACAGTCTGCTTGTCCTTCGTATGGTTTTACTGTTAATGGTTTAGCTTTACTCCATATTTTTTTAGTAATAATTGGTATCCCTTCGTTTTGTTTTTCTGTAGTATTCATTTTCGCTCCATTAAAAGTTTATAAATTATGTCCGCAATCCGCTTATGCTCATCCCGTTAGCTGGATTTTGCGGCTCGCATTTTTCTTAATTCTGCAACATCTGTTATGTTTGAATATTTGTCTGGGAATAATGCTTGCCCAATCTTATCCCAACCGACCCATATTTCCTTGCAACTTATTCCACCATTAAGTGATACTTTTTTGTTAAATTCTAAAGTAACTCCTTCTTTATCTGCCTTGTAAGAAACAATTAATAAGTCTTCCATTTGGATCTCCTTTTTTAAAGCCGTTAAAATATCATTAACACGAACGGTTCCGGAAACTATTTCTTTACTATTTAATTGCGGCTCAAGTCCATATATCCTGAAACCATTAAGTGCAATAGTTTTAATATGATTGTAATTTTCATAAACTTTTATAGGCACTTTAGTATTTTCCGCAACTTTTAGCATAACTTCAAACGGTACTCGGTTGCTTTTCAATTCAGCTATTTGTTTTTCTAATTTTATTATTTGACAAATAGCGTCATTTTTATTAAACAGTGCGGATAATTCTCTAAACCTTTGTTGGTCTTGCATTTCAACCTTAAATTTTAGTTAGTAGTATTTTCCATTCTCGATAGTTCATAAACAACCTTCAGTTATTATAACTGTATAATTAACTAGAATCATTAATATTTTCATCTTTAGTAGTATAACAATAATAGTACATTATTTCCTCTTGTATAAAAAAAATATTTCTATTTATAATATACAAAAATAACACAGAGAGTGTTAGGAAGGCATAACAATAAAAAGATATGAAATTTAAATAATTTAAAATTATTTTTATATAGGCTTGCTATATAATGATTTTTTAGTACTTAATACGTCCGGAATAATAAAACCATCCGCATTAATAAAAACATCTTTTGGGATAACTGTACAATTATCAAGCTCGAGAGGATGGAAAATACCTACAGCCTCTTCTGTTAAGTCTGATATTCTTCTCGCGCAGTTAAAAAACCTATCACCCCCGGCTTTCATGCGTTTAATAGGTCGCTTCATTTTTACCTCCATGTATTGAAAACGTAAATAAAATATATAACTATAATACAATGCTTTTAATACCTTCGACCTTTTACTAAATCTACCCCACCTCTGGTCAAACTTCCCGCTTTTACAACTTTAGGTCCTCTTTTTATTTGTACAGGGTAACCGCGATCTTTATGAGATTTTGCAACACTTTGACGAGTAGGCGCAGTAAGAAGACAAAGTCTATGAATTAAATTGCCTACGCAATCTGGATAGTCATCGTTTTGAACCGGTCCGGTTTTTGGGTGTTCATAAAAAGTATAATTTCCTTGAGTTACTCTTTGTAAATATTTATTTTCTATTTTCCATCTTTCTATACTTCCATCTATATCAATTCCATACATGTATACTTGACCTGCGATTAACTTCTGTAAGTAATTGCCATACATTTCACTTTTATATTTATTAGTAAAAAATGTTTCTATCGCAGGTATACCTAAACTTTGAAGAGCTGCAATTGCCGCAGTATTTTCAAATTGATCATATACAATTTCTGAAATGAAATTCCTGCCTCCTAAATCTTGTATTAATTCTAATACGAAATCAAGTACGTCATTAGGATTTACGGGTTGTTGTAAATATTTTCCATTGCCTTGAGGAATAATTTTAGCATTCCATCCTTTCATCCCGTCTACCCAATACTTAATATTTCCCTCATTTTCATATCTACCTTGTATATCTCCTTCCCAATGTCCCCAAGCGCAAACGTAAGTATCAGCTTTCTTTTTCTTCGCTTTACCTCCAGGATCAAGGGATATAACAAATTTATGTTGTTTGTAATTAGTTCTCAACATTGGAACATTAAGTTGAGGTACTCTATTTATCCATTCCTCTTGTATAAATGAGCCTGCAGGATTACCAAAGTGACCTCCGTATTCCATATTAGCCCCAATAGGGTCTTTAGCAAAATCTCCTTCAAAACTTTCATAAGTATAATTTTCTTCATTAATACGAGATTGCCAAGTAGAAAGTTGAATTAATGCATATTCCGGGTCCGGTACTACTTCTTCAAAATTATCTTGTTCCATACCTCCTGCAATACAATATTGATGATATCCTTCCCCGCCTTTTTCCTTAGGAGAAGATTCAACTAACACTTTTCCGTCGTCCCCGTAATCTTTTACAGAAGGAGTAAAAGCTTTCCATACAGCATAATCTGTTTTTGGATTTTCTGAGATAATTAAATCGTTTTGGTCTCCTCCAGTTTTTGCCCTTTCAAAATGACAAAACTCAGAAAATATAAGACATTTAATAGATTTACCTCTGTGAGTTGCCGCGGATGTAGTAACAGATTCAATAGTTAAAGAACCTGGAAGGGTTGATTTTTTCTGAACTCCTGAACCTCTTACGATTAAACTATTTTCATATCTAATCTTATCGTTTAATCTTTTATCGTAAGGGGTGAATAATCTTAATTCAGTACCACTATCTTTATCAAAATCAATATAAGGTTCAAAAAACTTTACTTTTCTAATATTGTTTTTCGTAAACGTAAATACATCTTCTGCTTGATCCCCCGCTGCGGCTACGTGCATTATATGAATAGGGTGCCTGTCTCTAATACCGTAAAAAGCCTGTGGATTATCCTTGCAAATAAGAGAGTAAGCTTCATAGGTAGCAATAAAAGATATACTAGTACTTTTTGTTGATCTTCGTCCTAATATTAATACAAGAAATTTTACAGGGTCTGTACGCATTATATCGAGATCAATTCGCCATTCATCTCTTAGTATATTTAATATTAGTTGTTCATCATGATCTGGAGGATAGTAAGGCCAAAGGTTATAAAAAGTTTTTATTATTATTCGCTGTATTGGAAGAGGATCCTCATTGAGGAACTCGGAAGAAGTAAGAAAATTAAATGCATCAACCTCTTCTATAGGTTGATAATTTTTAGCGATATCTCCAACAAGTTGACTAGCATATTCATTAAATAGTCCCATAAGTTTAATTTAATAAAATTAATTTTTATTTCCTAATTCATACTTATTCCATTGAAAGGACTATTTGTTTTAGGTAAATCTATTTTTAATATTTTATCTTTTCCAAGTATTTCTTTAGCTTCTTGTTCAGGATCTTTATAAGGAAATACTCCATCAGGTAATTGATTTACTATTTTAATTTTCAATGCAAATTTATATCTTGCAATACTCCTATTATATCTATTCAATTTCATCTACTTGATCAAAATAATTATAAGGGTCATTTAAATATTTTAACCATTCTCTTTTTAAATATTCCTGAATTCTTTTTGCATGTTTATTTGCCAAAGACATTGGAGATTCTATTCTATTTGCAGGGTATACATCAAAAGAAACATTAAACAAATTATTTGTTGGATTCTCTATATAAACTATATAATGATTCTTATAAAGAGTATTAGGTACATACGTTTCTATTACATTATAATCATACAAATAAAATAAAGACTGTACAAATTCTTCAGGGGATATTATAAACTCAGGCAAGTCTGATAATTCCCGCCACCCTAATACTTCTCTCCAGTTAGTTTTCAAAATCTTCCTCCCACGTTGTTTCAAGGTCTTCTATTTTATCTAATAATTTATAGTAATATTCATCCATATATTCAATTTCTTTAGGAGTAAGAAGTCTTTGTATTTCCTTTTCTATTGTTTCTTCTTTAGAAACTCCTCCATATTCTCCTCTTATAACTGCATCATACACAACTTCGCGTATTAAATTCTTTACGCGCCGTCCTAATTCTTCATAAGGGGTACCAGGATTTTGCCAAGATAATATTTGTCTCCAGTTTTTCACGTTAATTCATATTCAATTGCTTGTTTAATTTATTAAGCGAAGGTGAAAGATGTTGATCCATCATTGAGCTAATTTGTGCAACTACTTCTTTACCTTTTTCAATATCGTTATGGAATATATTATACAAAAGATAAGGTACTAAATCATTCATAAAATTCTTTAAACCGCCTTCAAATATATTTACAAAATTTTGATTAATATATGTATTCCCAGGACCCATTTCAACTTTTTTATCCTGGACTATAATTCTTTGTATATCTCTTTCTATTTCGTCAACTTCATTCGTTAATGCTCTTATTTCACTTTCTAATCTTTTTAAATTACTTTTCTTTACTAAAGAAGCTTCTTTTTTACTTTCTTCCTCATACTCCTTTTTTTTATCATCTAGAAGGTCTCTAAGGAATTGAATAGAATTAATACGCGCAATATAAAGAGTTTTAAGAGTCTCATGTTTATCAAATACTCCTTGAAAACGTTTAGCGTATTCAAGAGCCGCATGATCCGCTGGAGTTACAGCTTCTTCTTTTCTCTCTAAAACATTTTTTGCAATTAAAGCAGGGTCACTATGGCGCCGATGACTGCTGATATTACTGTTTGTAAGCGGCGGTACAATATCTGGTAATAATTTAGAATAATGTTCTTTTATTTCATCAACAGTCTTTCTATTTAATAGAATATCCAATGTGATTTCATTTAATGTATCATCATCAAAACTATTACATATTTTACACATCGCATTTCTTTTTGTAAGCCCTATTAAACTCATTTCTCTACCATTAATAATTCATAAATTTTATCTATATATACATTATGATGCCCGCTTACGTGCCAAATATTAATATCTTCTTTATTCTTTCCTCCCTCCCCTAAATAATTTTTTCCGGTTCTATAATTATAAATAGTCATTACATCATCTATATCGGGAAAATAAATTACCCACTCCGCATCGGTTTTATAACCATCGCCGTTAGGGTATGTAGGAGGTCCTAAAACTTCAAGTAATCTTTCATAACTTACTACAATTTGATTAAGAAAATACCCGTATAAAGTTTTTTCTATCCTAGGGTCTCCTTCTCTTAATACTTCAAATTCAAATTCCCGCCATCCTAATATTTCTCTCCAATTATTCATATTCCTCTCACAATTTCATCCAATCCACTCTCGTCGAATAACATTTCTATTTCTGCAGAAATATCTAATAAATCCAAAAGACTTATATCCTCCCAATTCTCACTTTCAATGTTATTTATAATTTCCGTATACTCTGTAATTATTTGATCTACGTTGAATCCCTCCACTTGAAATAATTCTTGTTTATAAATAGATAAAATAGATACAATATAAACTAAATCGTGCTTAATACTTTTAAGCATTTTTGATATATAAAAATCTATCGCGCCTTCGTATACATATCTATCATATATCCTTTTTAAATTTCTAATTATCTTAGGATCTAAATTCTTAGGATCAAACTGAATCCATGTAAGTTTTTGTAAACTCATCTCTACCTTTACTTGGGTAAACTATCTAGACGTGAATAAATATCGCTTATACCTAAATAAGCTAAAACCATAGCAATAAGCAGTGCTATTTTTATTAAATTATCTGACCACCATGACACATTTCTAACCGTAGATTTAAAAAGTCCTTTATCTTGTTTCTTTTTATCTAAATCTTCTAATATAGTCTTGACTTTTTTAATATCATTATGATGTTCTAATATAACATCATTAATCTTTGATGTTTTTACAGAACCGTTGTTAAATTCTACTTCCAATGATTTCTTAATATCTTCAAGACATGTAAAAACTTTACTTAGTCCGTCATCTACCTTAATATTTAAAGAATTAAGATTATCGTTCATCTTACTACGCAAAGCATGAAGGTTATTTCTTACTAAAAACATATCATACGCAGTAACATTAATTTTTAATAATTCTGCGACATCATCGGAACTTAATTCCTTTTCAGAATTGTTTAAAAAATAATTTTTTGGAAGATCCGCCACTTTATAATTCTCCATTTATTTATCATTCTTCATTAAATAATTTTTAATATCTCTTATATCTTGTTTAAGTTCTGAATTTTCAATTTGAATTAGCGTTCTTGCTTCTTCAACTGTAATTTTATTTTTTACTTCATTCTCCAAATTTACTTTATATAATGTTACTGCGTAAATTAAAGAAGCGAATCCAATTATTATCGCTATTACTTCTTTCCATTCTTTTAACCAATTTATAGTTCTTTGGAACTTACTTAATTTTTTCTTTTTTCCCATTCTATTTCTATCTCTGGAATATCTTGTAATTTAACTTCAAGATTAAATTTTTCCACTGCGTTTTCTATAACTTTTTTAATTTCTGTAATTTCCTTTAAATTTTTATTCCATAAATTAATTACAATTTGTTGATTGTACGTTTCACTTTCCCCTAAAAGAAGGAAAGGTAAAAATAAAAATATCGTAAATATTATTTTCTTTTTCATTCTAACTTAATTCTCTCCAAGTAATTGCACCTTCTGAATATACATCTGTACTAAAATGAATAGGTCTTACGCACAATACTAAGGTATCTTTTACGCCTTCTATTGTAGTACCTAATCTAATAGCATTGCCTACTTCCTTTCCTACAGAACCTGCCGCTCCTGCGGGTTGTCCACCGCTCTCGGTAAAACCTCCCGCAAAATTATAACCTCCAGTTACAGTATTTAAAACAGATCCTGTCGCAAATTGTATTGCAGAGTGAGGAAGATCAATATAATTAAAATCGCCCGCTACTTGAGGATTAAACTTCAACATCCATTCTACTTTAGAGGATGCAGTATGTATTTGAGTATAAGTACTTAAAACTTTTATAATATTACTTATATAATTACTTTTTAATCGTATTCCAATTAATGCATAAATAATATTAGTATCTGCGGCTAACACATGATTTCCTCCGGTTGAAGCATATCTTATTACTCCTAAATCATCAGTACCGCCTTCTGATATAATAGAAGCACAAATTTGAGATATTGAAGAAGCCTCTCCGCTACCGCTATTAATAATTTGTGTTCTAATAGGTAAATTAGGAGTTGACATATAAACATTACTTTGGTTATTTACATGCAATAATTCGTGCGCATATTTTATTACTCCCCCTATCATAAAACCGAATCTTACCCTTCCTACCCCCAACCATTCAAAGTCTATAATTAATATTTGTACTTTTGTAAAATCTAAAGTTATTCCACTGCTCCCATTACCATCAAAAGTATCAATATTCCATTTACTTTGAGGTATTTTAGTGTCTACAGGACTTCCTGTAATATAAGATCTCTTAACAAAGTTATAAGTTTCTCCATCATCTTCAAAAAATAAACCGTTGTTATCATCAAAATAACCAATTCTTCTGGTAATACCTGAGGTAAGCGCAGAGGAAAGAAAAAAAGTATAAAAAGTTATAATAGATTTACCGGGCTGATAATTAAATCTCATTTTAGTTTGACGGATTCGGTTAGAGGCGGTAACGTTAGACACTCTTAAGGTAGTACTAGCAGTGTTAATATTAAATAAAGTTGCACTTCCAGTACCCGAAACTTCTTGATTATCAAAAAATAACGGAAAATTCTCTTCGTTATCATTTAAATCAGGATCTTTAAAAATCTGTTTTGAATCAAAAAGAGTAAAAGGATTAGATATTCTTAATCTTCCAAAAGCATCAATTGCGGGGGAGTCCGAAAATAGTAAACCCGAATATAGATAACCTTCATCATCTGTAACACTTTGAAGGGTCCTATTAGTATTCTCAACAGAAACATCAGTGTTAAGCTTCTTTAAAATTCTCATAATGTTTCATTTATTTCCTGTAATTCATCTACAATACCAATTAATTCACTTACGAGTAAATCTAAATCTCCATCGAATGCAGACTCTGAAATCTTTTTCTTTTGTACATCGCTTACAGGATATTTATACAAGAATTGTTCTAATACGAGTGTCGTATTATCTGATTCTATTAATGCTTTAATTTTATTAATTTCTTCCGCTACCTTAGGATTAATTTCTTCAGCTTTCTTTATAATTTGTGTAAGAGTAGCAGGTTTAGCTTTTGCTTCCTCTCTTGATATTGCGGCATAAATTTCATCTCCTAATACTGCAACCTTATCTTCCGTTTTTTCTAGCTCCTCGTAAACTAAACTAAGCGTAGATGAAAGAAGAGCGGCGCTTTTCGCTAAGTCTGATTGTAAATCTTTCGTAGCCTCCATAATTGCTTGCTGTAAAGGCGCTGTTTTTTCATTAATCTTTTCCTGTAATTCTTTAATTTTAGATTGAGTATCTTTTAACATATTAAGAGCTTCTTTGACATCGGGAGCAGGTTCCTTTAAAACGTCAGGTTCTGTATATTCTTCAAGTTTAGGGGCTCGTTTTACTTCTTTATATTGTACAGGAAGCTTAGTTGGTTGAGAAGGATCTACTTCATCCGCAGCTTTTTTACTTATACCTAATACTTTATCCAGAGCTTCATCTAGAGCTGCATATCTTTCTCTCTCTTCATCGCTTTCCCATTTAGGTTTATAGGTTGTTGATTCCTCTCTCTTCTTAGTATAGTCAGGTAATAATTTTTCATTATCAAAATGAGGTCTTTCTTCTTCAAACTTTTCATCCATCTCCTTCATTGTCATCTTTCCATAACCTTCAGGATTCTTTTCTTTATCTATATCCTTTGGAAACTCTGTCATACCTACTTCAACGTGAGTATCATTTCTCATAGGTAACCCTGTTTTTTTATCCCTTCCTATGTCATCTATGTCTTCTCCCTCATAAGGTTTATACGCGGCTTTCTTTCTTTGTAACTCTCTTAATGCACTATCCTGTCTTTTTTCATTATAGGTTGGAGATTGACTGATTTCTTTTTCAGTCATACTTGATCTAGTCTTTAATTGTTTCCTGATTTCCGCCCATCTGTTTGCTTTTTGCATTGCTATTACTCCAGATTTCTTTTTTCTTATTTGAGGTACCTCGGGTAATTCCTCCCCAAGTAAATTTGCCACAACCTCGTTTGCAATATTCTCTATAGAAAGATTTGCAGTTTGTATTGACTTTTCTAAATTTTGTGCATTTTGTTCATCGACCATTACAGTTTGTTGAGTTTGAGGATCAGTAAGAGTTACTCCTTTTCCAGGTGTTTGTTGTTGAACATTATAACTCTTACCATCAACTGGATTTACTACAGTCTCTCCAGGTGAAAAATTTTTATACGGTCCAGGTGTCATTTGTTGTTGTAATTGTTGGTTCATATTGAATAAAACCTCATTATTATCTAATAATTCAAGAATTATATTTATCTAAAATTTCTTGTATTACAAAATTGCTTACTCCAAAATATTGAGCGGTATTATCTAATGCAGATTTTTCTAAATCTTCTTCTACACCTTCTTCTTCCATTCTATTAATAGTTGCTTCATAAACATTTATTACTTCATCAGGATCAATACTATTAAGTATATTTTTTTGAGTTGCATTATTAAAAAAATCTTCGTTTACCCAATACTTCATACCTTCAATCCATTCTTCGTAAGGGCCTTTTAATAGTTTTACTAAGTATGCTTTAGTATATAAATTACTACTATAGTTCACCCCGTAACCTTCTATACCAAACAATGCACCATTTATTTCATAAATATATCCTTTACGCGGTTTATCTGAATCAATATTGACACCTTTCCAACCTAGTACTTCTCTCCAGTTATTCATCTTTACCACTCCGGAGCTTTTTCGTATATTCTATCAAATCTATTTATCATCTCTCCAGTAAGGGGTTGAAGATGTTTTGCACCAATAAAATGATTAAGAGATGTTTTAAAGACTTTACCTCTAATACTCATCAAAATTTTACCATCCTTTACAAAATAAAGAATACCTGAATCATTTTTGTATATGCCATCAGAAGCTGCGGATAGTATTTGACGCCAGTTATGCATATAATATTACTCGAAATTTTCTAAATCTTCATTATTAATAGAATTACCTAAATATCTTTGAATATCTTCATAAAGCATTGGGTCTTGCTCCTCTACTTCGTCCATAAAAATAAATTCTTCTTCATCTACATCGGGAAAATGCACAGTAATGCCGCTATTATCATCAATCGATTTTACAAAACCTGTTCTACCGTGGTATTCAAACTCCTTACCTATTACATTTGATTTCTTTTTTAACTTATACTCACCTACTTTTTTAGATGATTCTCTAATACCGGGCTCTCCGTAATTACTATACTGAGAAAAAGCTAGGTTAACGTAGTCTAAAGCATCTTCATAAGTATCAAAGTATTCAGGGTATAATTTTAAAAGTTCGCCGGCAGCTTCCTCTTCAGGTACCGAATCGTAATATTGCCCTCTTAGAAATTCATCATATTCAGGATATTCAGATGCATTCTTTTTATACTCGCCTACTTTTACTACCTTCTCTTTTCCGGCATAAGCTCTAAATCTCGAAGGGTCGGATTTTCTTATAGTAGGTACATCTGATTTTCTAGGACTTGGAAAGGATTGAAATAAACTAGGTTCTTTCTCTAGTTGTCTTATATACTCTTCTTTAAATGGATACTCCATACCAGAAGCGACTTTAAATACTTTCGGAAATATAAAATTACCTGCTACATCAACGCCGATTGTAGCAGTAGCGTTGCCTTTTTGATTTCTTCCGTATAGCCATTCAAGATTACATTCAATATTGTTAAGAGTTGAAGTATTAGAACCTGCTTCCTTCTTATGCTCGCTTCTTAAGTATCTCGCTCTACAGCCTGTCATACCGTTCTTACTCGCATACTTATTTAATTCTTCAATCGCCCTGTATACAATTCTTTGATCAATAAAAGTATTGTAAGTGCCCCTACTAGAAGCTTCTTTTTGTAAACCTTCTTGTAAATCTACCCTCTTCGCTTCATTCATAGAATGAATATTAGATATAACCGTACCTTTTTCAATTACTTGATATGGCTTTACTTCATTACCGCAATCAGGACAAGTAGGAATAAATTCTTTATTTGCTTTAGATGCAAGAGTAGCTTGCTTTAGTAAATCACTATTACCTGCCTGTATTATTTTACTGCAATTGTTACACATATAAGACACGACTACCTTGTCTGGTGCAGAAGCTTTTTTTGTAAGTTTATTAACTTCTTCCCTATCCTTCTCACCCGCTTCGGCAACAGTATTTGGATTTAACCATTTAGGATAATCCGGTTTTAAATTGTAATTTGCCGGAGGAACTATTCTAGTCATTTTTATTACTCCTTAATTAAAAAATTTATCTTTTTCATTAATAATATTAAGATGCTACCTGTATCGGTCCCGGTTTTACAATTCCACCTCCCGGAGGATCTATACTAATTTGTTTACTTGCTTGATAATTAGTACTAGTGCCGTTACAAACAATTGTGTAATTAATAAGCACTTCTGCAATAAAAGAAGTCGAAGGTATATTAGATATATTAAAATCATGCGTTAGTGGATTTTCTCCTACGGGCTGACTTGCTAATATCCATTCTGTTCCAATCTTATATCTTAATCCTTGCCAAGTAATATTTGGAGAACCTATTACATTTCTTTGTGCGGTTAATCGTAATATATTACCTAACCAACTATATGAAAATGTTCCTACGCTTACCTTTGGTCTTTGAACGATTGGATGAGTTACCCAGTTAGACCAAGGCCCCTCTCCTGCATGCCTATTGTAACCTCTTACGTGCCACTTTAATGTATCTCCATCTCCCCATTGACTTAGATCAACTGTTGGTAAATTATAAGGAGGACCTTGTATATCAGTTGAAAATTGTAATAGAGGAGTTGGTTCATCATTTCTGTAAAGTTCCCAATCCCATCTTTCGCAGTGAATACTAATAGCGCATCCTATTTGTACAGGGCTGTTGCAGAGAGTAGTACCATCTTCTGGAAATGCCGGAGCATAATGAGTAATATTAAAGTCATCTGTTCTGTGTAACGTAACCCCAGGATACCAAGCTCCTTGTACCCAGTTGTTTAATCCACCGTCTGCATCTCTGTAATAAATTATTACAAGCTCAGTTAAATCAGCGCACGGCACTACTGAAAACGGTGAAGATTCAGCTACATATCCTACAACGTGTTGTTCATCAACAATTTTAGATGTTAATTCTGCATCTACTGTATGGAGATTAAAAATTTCAAAAGTATCGTGATCTTGCCAATAATATTGAACTTTTACATGATCAATCGTATATGGACCTATTCCTAAATAAGAAGGAAAAATATCTCCGGAGGTTTCGACAAACATAAAACTCCCATACCTCCAGCACCATTGATTTTCGATACTCCAATTTCGCGAATTATACTTAAAGTCAGTCATTTTTAACCTCCGGTGTTTTGGGGTTATCGGGAGGAATTTCGATTATCATTTCCTTTGGCATTGCCTCCTTTGAAGCCGCGCTCGATGCATTAGATTCAGAAGAAAGTAAAGTTAAATCAAGATTATGCTCTTCTGCATGTTTTTTAAGTTTTTCAAGAATAAATTCATTCTTTTTCATTTTTTACCTTTTATTTAATTAAAAATTTACCTGTGAATCAGTTTCTTCAAACTCTTTTTGAGGTCGATTATTTTGTGTTAAAGATTGTTGCTGTACGGGTTGAGGTTGTAAAGGATTACCTGCACCTTCATTAATTGCTTGATCAAGTATTTTATCCTGCTCATCTTCTATAAATTTTACTGTAACTGTTTTTTCTCCTGGATCTGTAGTAACTTGGAATTTATTACCTTCCCCTTTTGTCTTTTCACTATCATATAACACATCCCCGGGACTTTGATTTAATTCAGGTCTTGGAGGTAGAGGTTGCTGCATTTGCGGAGCATTAATGTCCGCATATTGACTTTCGTCACTTACATTTGACATAGGAGGTATTTCATCACTTATGTCAGCTGCTGTTTTAGTGTAAGGAGCTTCTAATCTATCAATTTTTTGTTGCAATTCTTTAATTTTTTCTCTATTTTCCTTGTTCATTGTCTGAAATGTTTTAATGTCTTCAATTTCTCTTTCTA
>Ga0265293_10007966_pt1 | contig 15998 bp, 13 predicted proteins | sample Munlanlewell138R_FD_192505 | JGI IMG/M metagenome (GOLD analysis project Ga0265293, IMG submission 192505) | Leachate microbial communities from a municipal landfill in Southern Ontario, Canada - Leachate well 138R | ecosystem: Engineered > Solid waste > Landfill > Unclassified | place: Canada...
CAGCCGACCCACCGACTGCCACTTGCCCTGCGGCAGGCGGGGCAGACGCCGGAACACGGTTGGCCGGTTCTGCGGGTCGTCGTGCGTCACCACCTCACCGGACGGCTTGTGATAGGCGAGCACGCGTGGCGGTGGTGGCGCGATGCGCAGGCGCACCGGCTTGCCATTGATCTTCACGCTGTCGCCATGCTGGATGCGTTGCCCGATATGGGCCGGTTCGCCATTGACCGAGATCCGCCCCTCCAGGATCATCTGCTCCATTTCCAGGCGCGAACCCATGCCGGCCTGCGCGAGCACCTTGTGCAGCTTGGGTGACTCGGGTTGCGGCGCCAGCACGCGCTTGGGCGGCGCTGCCTGGGATTCTTGCTCGGCATCGAAGGCGCCGCTGACGACCTCCTCGAATCGCAGCGCGTCGTCCGCTGCCAGGGCCTGTTCAACGGGGGGATTCGGTGGCGTTGCCGGGTTCATGATCGGACAATGGGGCTTGGTCGGAAGGGGGTTCATCGGCAGGCGACAGGGAAGCACCCAGCGCCTCGAAATCCAGGCGATCGAGTGCGGACTCCTGCACTTCGTTGCCTTCGAGCGGTGGCAGTTGATCCAGCGAGGCGAGCCCAAGGTCGTCCAGGAACTGCCGCGTGGTTGCGAGCAGCGCCGGACGTCCCACCGTTTCGCGGTGACCGATCACCTCGACCCAGCCACGGTCCTCGAGCTGTTTGATGATGGAAGAAGCGATGGTCACGCCACGGATCTCCTCCATGTCACCACGGGTCACGGGCTGCCGGTAGGCGATGATCGCCAGCGTCTCCATCACGGCGCGGCTGTAGCGTGGTGGTTTTTCCGGGTGCAGGCGATCCAGGTAGTGGCGCATCTCGGGGCGGCTCTGGAAGCGCCAGCCACTGGCCACCCGGACCAGCTCCACCCCCCGGTCCGCCCACTCCAGTTGCAGATCGGTCAGCAGCGTCTTGATCGTGTCGGGCGACAGTTCGTCATCGAACAACACGCCCATATCGCGCAGGCTCATCGGCTGCTGGGCGCAGATCAGTGCGGTTTCGAGGACGCGACGGGCATCCGTGGTGTTCATCGCATCAGGTATCTGGTGGAAGGGTCTGCGCGGCGACAGACCCGGCTTGCGGGAGTCCGGAAGACTATCAGGGAACACGGCGTGCGCGGACAGACACGCCATGCGATGCGGCCACCTGCCAGGCGAATGGTGGCAGGCCGGACACAGGTGTCAGGCCGGGTGCAGCCCATTGTACCGGAGGCCCGCCGCGGCGATGGCATCGGACAGATCGGGCGGTACGCCCCATTCAAAGGACAAGGGCTGGTCCGTCACCGGATGCCGGAGATCGAGCCGGATCGCATGCAGCGCCTGCCGCGCCAGTCCCCATGCCGGTTTGCCGCCATACAGCACATCGGCCACCAGCGGATGACCCAGTACCGACAGATGCACCCGGATCTGGTGCGTGCGCCCGGTGTGCAGCCGGCATGCCACCAGGGTGGCCTCGCCGTTGCCATCCAGGCGCGTGATGGTCGTCCGTGCCGGCTTGCCTCCCGCGACCACCGCCATGCGCAGGCGGTTGCGCGGATCGCGGCCAATGGGGCGATCCACCTCCAGTTCGCCGGCGCATCGCCACAGGCCATGTGCCAGCGCGACGTACTGGCGCCGGACCTCGCGGGCGGCGATCATGCGGACCAGCGCGTCGACCGCCTGCCGGGTCTTGCCCACCAGCATGAGGCCCGAGGTGTCCTTGTCGAGCCGGTGCACGATGCCGGCGCGAGGCAACCGGGCTGCTCCGGCGTGGTGGGCCAGCAGGCCATTGAGCAGCGTGCCGCTCCAGTGGCCAGCGGCCGGATGCACCACCAACCCGGCGGGCTTGCGGATCACCAGCAGATGTTCGTCTTCATGGGCGATGTCCAGCGCCATCGGCTGCGCCACGAAGGCCATCGCCTGCTGGGTGGGCCGCAGTTCGATCTCGAGTTGCTCGCCTGCCGCCAGACGTGCCGCCGGCTTGACCGCGGTACCCGCCAGGCGTCGCACCGCCCCATCGGCAATCAGCTGTTGCAGATAGGTGCGGGAGAACTCGGGAACCAGCACGGCCAGCACCTTGTCCAAGCGCTGGCTGTGCAGCGCTGGCGGGACCGTGCATAGGCGACACTCGATTTCCGGCGCCGGTTGGTCCGCCAGTTCGGCCTCGTCGCCTTCCGGCAAGGCAGGTACGGCACCCGTCGATATAATTTCAGATGGCAAGACCTGTTATCCCCATTGCAAAGGTGTGCGAGTGATGCGTTCGTCCAGATTATCATTGGTGCCGCTCGCCTTGGCGGGCGCCATCGTGCTGCAAGGCTGCAGCAGCACGTCCCGGGATGAGACTGCCGGCTGGAGCCCGAACAAGATTTACAGCGAAGCGCAGGACGAGCGCCGCTCGGGCAACTTCGACAAGGCCGTCGACCTGTACGAAAAGCTCGAAGGCCGCGCTGCCGGCACGCCGTTGGCCCAGCAAGCACAACTGGACAAGGCCTTCACCCACTACAAAGCGGGCGAGCAGGCCCAGGCCCTGGCCACCATCGACCGCTTCATGAAGCTCCATCCGGCCAGCCCGGCCATGGACTATGCCCTGTACCTCAAGGGCCTCATCAACTTCAACGACAACCTCGGCTTCCTGGGCAATCTCTCGCGCCAGGATCTGTCCGAGCGTGACCAGAAAGCGGCCAAGGAGTCCTTCGAGTCGTTCCGCGAACTGGTCGAGCGCTTTCCGAACTCACGCTACGCGGCCGATTCGCGGGCGCGCATGACCTACATCATCAACTCGCTGGCGCAGTACGAGGTTCACGTCGCCCGCTACTACTACAGCCGCGGTGCCTATGTGGCGGCCATCAACCGTGCCCAGGCGGCACTGGCCGAGTACAGCGATGCGCCGGCGCTTGAAGAGGCGCTGTACATCCTGATCCACTCGTACGATGCGCTGGGCATGACGCAACTGCGCGACGACGCACGCCGCGTCATGGCATCGAGCTACCCGGGTAGCGAGCAAGCCTTCAGGCGCCGCGATGATCCCTGGTGGAAGCTCTGGTGAATACGCCCATCCCATGAACAGCAGCAAAGGCTTCCGCATCCAGGCCTCGACCGGCATCCATCGGGGTGACCGCGACTATCAGCAGGATCAGGTGTGCCTGCTGCACCATGCACAGCATGCCGGCTGCCTGCTGGCGGTGGTCGCCGATGGCATGGGCGGGCGCAGTGGCGGGCGCAAGGCATCTGACCAGGTCATGCTCACGGCACGCCAGTTGTTCGAGCGTTTTGATCCGGAAACGGACGACCCCTCGGCCTTGCTCAGGCAAATCGTCGAAGAGTCGCACCTCGTCATCAAACTCACGGCCGTGTCTGCCGAGCAGGAGCCGCACAGCACCATCGCCGCCTTTCTCATCAACCCGTCGGGCGAGTGCCACTGGGTACACGCGGGCGACTCGCGCATCTACCATTTCCGCCATGGTCGCCTGGTAACCCGCACCATGGACCACTCGTACGTGCAGACCCTGGTCAACCAGGGCGAGATCACCGAGCAGGAAGCACTGGACCACCCCCACTCGAACATCCTGATGGGTTGCCTGGGGACCGACAGCGAACCGCCGGTGGACCTGCATGTGGTGCCCAGGCTGTCCACGGGTGACGCACTGATGGCCTGCAGCGATGGTGTCTGGCACTACTTCACGCCCGACGAGTTGGCCAGCACCATCGCCATGCTCACCCCGCGCGAAGCCTGCGAGTTCCTGATCCAGAAGGCCCGCACACGTGCCAAAGGCATGGGCGACAACCTTTCACTGGTCATCGTCAAGCTGGACCCCTTGGGGTAGCATCCCGGTGCCGCTGCCGCTGCCGCGGCCGCCCCCTCACGGGCCATCACTTCAGGCCATCAAGTCAATCCCGTATCGACGGTCCGGTGTTCCAGCGCCAGGTACTCTGCCGACTGCATCTCGCCCAGGCGCGACACCGTGCGCGGAAACTCGTGGGCCATCGGGCCGTCAAGGTACAGCTGTGCGGGCGGTACCGCTGCCGACATGATGAGCTTGACGCGCCGGTCGTAGAGCACGTCAACCAGCCAGGTGAAACGCCGCGCCTCCGAGGCCTGGCGCACCGCCATCTGCGGCACGTTCGACAGCAGCAGCGTGTGAAACTGGCTGGCGATCTCCAGGTAATCGTTCTGCGAGCGCGGGCCACCGCACAGGGTGCGGAAGTCGAACCAGATCACACCGCCGGCGCGGCGCAATGCCCGGATTTCGCGCGATTCAATGTGCATCACCGGGCTTTCGTCGGCCGCTTCGGCCAACTGATCGAAGGCCTGGGCCATCGCGGCATCGGCTGCATCACCCAGCGGGCAGTGATAGAGCTGGATGTGCGTGAGCGTGCGCTGGCGGTAGTCGGTGCCGTTGTCGACATTGATGACCTCCAGCCGCTGCTTGAGCAGTTCGATGGCCGGCAGGATGCGGTCCCGGTGCAGGCCGTCCGGATAGAGGCCGTCGGGATGGAAATTGGACGTGGTGACAAAGCCCACGCCAGCCTTGAACAGGGCCTCCAGCAGGCGATGCAGGATCATGGCATCGGTCACGTCCGCCACGTGGAATTCGTCGAAGCAGATCAGCTTGTAGCGCTTCGCGATGCGCGCGCCCAGCTCGTCCAGCGGGTTCACCGTGCCCTGCAACTCGCGCAACTCACGGTGCACCTCGCGCATGAACTCGTGAAAATGCAGACGCGTCTTGCGTTTGATCGGCACCGCGTTGTAGAAGCAGTCCATCAGGAAGGACTTGCCCCGCCCCACCCCGCCATACATGTAGACGCCGCGCGGGATCGCCGGCTTGATGAAGAGCTTCTTCAGTGCATTGGAGCGGCGCTGCTTGTAGGAACCCCACTCGGCCGCACAGCGCTCCAGTGCCTCGATGGCACGCAACTGCGCCGGATCAGAAGAAAAGCCGCGCTCGGCGAGCGCGGCTTCGTAGGTCGCCTTGACGGACATGCGTGGCGCGGACCTGGCGATCAGAAGTTCAGCGTGCGCTTGTCCACCGCCAACGCGGCTTCCTTGGTGCTTTCGCTCAAGGACGGATGCGCGTGGCAGATGCGGGCAATATCTTCGCTGCTGGCCTTGAACTCCATCGCCATCACGGCTTCGGCAATCAGCTCCGAAGCCATCGGGCCGATGATGTGCACGCCCAGGATCTCGTCGGTCTTGGCGTCGGCCAGGATCTTGACGAAGCCCGTCGTGTCACCCAGCGCGCGCGCACGGCCATTGGCCAGGAACGGGAACTGGCCTGCCTTGTAGGCGGCACCTTCGGCCTTGAGCTGCTGTTCGGTCTTGCCGACCCAGGCGATCTCGGGGCTGGTGTAGATGACGTAGGGGATGGTGTCGAAGTTGACATGACCGTGCTGGCCCGCGATACGCTCGGCCACGGCCACGCCTTCTTCTTCGGCCTTGTGCGCCAGCATGGGGCCGCGCACCACGTCACCGACCGCCCAGACGCCGGGCAGGTTGGTGCGGCACTCGGCGTCGACCACGATCGCGCCACGCTCGTCCAGCTGCAGGCCCACGGCCTCGGGGTTCAGGCCGTTGGTGTTGGCCACGCGGCCGATGGACACGATGAGCTTGTCCACCGCCAGCTCCTGGGCTTCGCCCTTGGCATTGGTGTAGGCCACCGTGACGCCCTTCTTGCCGGTCTTGACCTCGCCGACCTTGGCGCCCAGCTCGATCTTCAGGCCCTGCTTGGCGAAGACCTTGGCCGCTTCCTTGGCCACGCTCTCGTCGGCGGCGCCCAAGAACGTGGGCAGACCTTCGAGGATGGTGACGTCGGCACCCAGACGGCGCCAGACCGAGCCCATTTCCAGGCCGATCACACCGGAGCCGATCACGCCCAGCTTCTTGGGCACGGCGCCGATGCGCAGCGCACCGTCGTTGGAGAGGATCTGTTCCTCGTCGAAGGCCACGCCCGGCAGGGCACGCGGGTTGGAACCCGTGGCCACGATCACCTGCTTGCCGCTGATGATCTCTTCCTTGGCGCCGGTCACCTTGATCTCGTAGCCGCCATCCACAGCCTTGGCGAAAGAGCCACGGCCGTGGAAGAAAGTGACCTTGTTTTTCTTGAACAGGTACAGGATGCCGTCGTTGTTCTGCTTCACGACGCCGTCCTTGCGGCCAACCATCTTGGCCACATCCATCTTCACCGTGCCGGTGCTGATGCCATGGTCGGCGAAATGGTGCAGCGCGTGCTCGTAGTGCTCGGACGACTGCAGCAGCGCCTTGGAGGGGATGCAGCCGACGTTGGTGCAGGTGCCACCCGGGGCCGGGCCGCCGGCGGCGTTCTTCCATTCGTCGATGCAGGCCACCTTGAAGCCGAGCTGGGCCGCACGGATGGCCGCAATGTAGCCGCCGGGGCCGGCACCGATCACGACGACGTCAAATGCTTGGGACATGTTCTATTCCTGTGGGGTTGGACAAACGCCCCCGAAGGGGCGTTGTGCATGATGGGTCGCTGATCAGAGGTCGAACAGCAGGCGCGACGGGTCTTCCAGCGCGTCCTTCATGGCCACCAGGCCCAGCACGGCTTCGCGGCCGTCGATGATGCGGTGGTCATAGCTCATCGCCAGGTAGTTCATCGGGCGCACCACGATCTGGCCGTTCTCGACCACAGCACGGTCCTTGGTGGCATGCACGCCCAGGATGGCCGACTGCGGCGGGTTGATGATCGGGGTCGAGAGCATCGAGCCGAAGGTGCCACCGTTGGAGATGGTGAAGGTACCGCCGGACATTTCCTCGATGCCCAGCTTGCCTTCCTGTGCCTTCTTGCCGAATTCGGCGATCTTCTTCTCGATGTCGGCAAAGCTCATCTGGTCGGCATTGCGCAGGATGGGCACCACCAGGCCGCGCGGCGAGCCGACGGCAATGCCGATGTCGAAGTAGCCGTGGTAGACGATGTCATTGCCGTCCACCGAGGCGTTGAGCACCGGGTACTTCTTGAGCGCGTGCACGGCGGCCTTGACGAAGAAGCTCATGAAGCCCAGCTTGGTGCCGTGCTCCTTGGTGAACGCATCCTGGAACTTCTTGCGCAGCTCCATGACCGGGGCCATGTTCACTTCGTTGAAGGTGGTCAGGATCGCGTTGGTGGCCTGCGACTGCAGCAGGCGCTCGGCGATGCGCGCGCGCAGGCGGGTCATGGGCACGCGCTCTTCCGGGCGGTCGCCCAGGTCGGGCGTGGCCGTGGGCACTTGCGGCAGCACCTTGGTGGGCGCCCCGGTGGGGATGGCCACGGCCGCAGCAGCGGCCTTGGGCGCGGCGGCGGCAGCCAGCACATCGCCCTTGGTGACGCGGCCGTCACGGCCCGTACCGGCGACGGAACCCGGGGCCATGCCCTGGTCGGCCATCAGCTTGGCGGCGGCAGGCATGGCCACACCGGCCTTGCTGTCGGAAGCGGCAGCGGCGGCAGGTGCCGGCGCAGCGGCGGGCGCGGCAGCCGGAGCCGGCGCGGCGGCGGGAGCTGAAGCCCCGGCCACGGCTTCGGTGTCGATCTTGGCGATGACCTGGTCGGCGGCGACGGTGGCGCCATCACCCTGAACAATCTCGACCAGCACGCCGGCTGAGGGCGCCGGGCATTCGAGCACGACCTTGTCGGTTTCGATCTCGATCAGGATTTCATCGACGGCGACGGCCTCACCGACCTTCTTCTTCCATTGCAGCAGGGTGGCCTCGGCCACGGATTCGGACAGCTGCGGTACCTTGACTTCTACGATTGCCATATGCGTTTACCTGTGGGTGTTCGTGCGGCGGGCCCAACAAGGCCCCGGCGCCAGGCCGGGGCGTGCGGGCGGTTGGCGCCTGCGGGGTTACTTGGTGAGGATGAAGCCCTTGAGCTTGCCGAAGGCGGCCTCGATGAGGGCCTTCTGCTGTTCCTGGTGCAGGTGGGCGTAACCCACGGCGGGCGATGCGGAGGCGGCGCGACCCGCGTAGCCCAGCCGCTGACCTTCGAGCATGTTCTCGTGGATCTGGTGTTGCACGAAGAACCAGGCACCCTGGTTCTGGGGCTCGTCCTGGCACCACACGATCTCGGTCGCGTTGGGGTACTTCTTCAGCTCGGCGCCGAACACCTTGTGCGGGAAGGGATAGAGCTGCTCGACGCGGATGATGGCCACGTCGTCGGCTTCCTTCTCTTCGCGCTTCTTGACCAGGTCGTAGTAGACCTTGCCCGAGCAGCAGATGACGCGCTTGACCTTGTCGGCCTTCTTGGCGACCGATTCCTTTTGCTCGGGAATCACGGTCTGGAAGCTGCCCTTGATGAACTCGGACACCGGGGACGTGGCATCCTTGTTGCGCAGCAGCGACTTGGGCGTCATGATGATCAGCGGCTTGCGCAACTGGCGGATCATCTGCCGGCGCAGCAGGTGGAAGATCTGGCTGGCCGTGGTCGGCTGGCAAATCTGCATGTTGGCCTCGGCAGCCAGTTGCATGAAGCGCTCCAGGCGTGCCGAGCTGTGCTCGGGGCCCTGGCCTTCGTAGCCGTGCGGCAGCATCAGTGTGAGACCGTTGACGCGGCCCCACTTGACCTCGCCCGAAGCGATGAACTGGTCGATCACCACCTGGGCACCGTTGGCGAAGTCGCCGAACTGGGCTTCCCAGATCACCAGGGTGTTCGGGTCGTTCGAGGCATAGCCGTATTCGAACGCCAGCACGGCCTCTTCGGACAGGATGGAGTCGATCACCACGAACGGCGCCTGGTTTTCGGCAACGTTCTGCAGCGGCACATAGAAGCCCTCATCCCACCGCTCGCGGTTCTGGTCGTGGATGACGGCGTGCCGGTGGGTGAAGGTGCCACGGCCACTGTCCTCGCCGGACAGGCGCACCGGGTAGCCACTGGCCACCAGTGAGGCGAAGGCCATGTGCTCGCCCATCCCCCAGTCGACGTTGACCTCGCCGCGCCCCATGGCGGCACGGTCGTCCAGCACCTTCTTGACCAGCGGATGCACGTTCACCGTGCTGGGCACCACCGTGATCTTTTCGGCCAGACGCTTCCACTCGGCCAGCGGAATGGCCGTGTCGCCCGCATCGGTCCACTTCTTGCCCAGGTAGGGCGACCAGTCCACCGCGTATTTGCTCTTGAAATTGGTCAGCACCGGATCCACCGTGTGCTTGCCGGCATCCAGCGCCGCGCGGTAGGCCTTGACCATGTCATCGCCCAGCGTATCGCCCAGCCCCTGGGCTGCGAGCTTGTCGGCATAGAGCTTGCGCGTGCCCGGATGCTTGGCAATTTTCTTGTACATCAGCGGCTGGGTCAGCGCAGGCGTGTCCTGCTCGTTGTGGCCCAGCTTGCGGAAGCAGACGATGTCCACGACCACGTCCTTGCGGAAGGTCATGCGGTATTCCAGCGCGAGCTGGGTGGCCAGCACCACGGCCTCGGGGTCATCACCGTTGACGTGCAGCACCGGCGACTCGACGCCCTTGACGATATCCGTGCAGTACAGCGTGGAGCGCAGGTCGCGCGGGTCGGAGGTGGTGAAGCCGATCTGGTTGTTGATGATCAGATGCACCGTGCCGCCCGTGGTGTAGCCACGGGTATGGGCCAGGGCCAGGGTCTCCTGGTTGACGCCCTGACCGGCAAAAGCGGCGTCGCCATGCACCAGCACGGGCAGCACCTGCTTGCCCAGGGGGTCGCCGCGGCGGTCCATGCGGGCCCGCGCCGAGCCTTCCACCACCGGGTTGACGATCTCGAGGTGCGAAGGGTTGAAAGCCAGCGACAGGTGAACCGGACCACCGGGCGTGGTCACGTCCGAACTGAAGCCCTGGTGGTACTTGACGTCACCGGAGGGCAGGTCTTCGGGGGCGGTATGGTCGAACTCGGCGAACAGGTCCTTGGGCATTTTGCCCAGGGTGTTGACCAGCACGTTCAGGCGCCCGCGGTGGGCCATGCCAATCACGATTTCCTGCACGCCCTGCGCACCGGCCTGCTGGATCAGCTCGTCCATGGCGGCAATGAAGCTCTCGCCGCCTTCGAGCGAGAAGCGCTTCTGGCCCACATATTTGGTGTGCAGAAAACGCTCCAGGCCCTCGGCGGCGGTCAGCCGCTCCAGGATGTGCTTTTTCTTCTCCGCATCAAACACGGGCTTGGTGCGGATGGACTCGAGTTTTTCCTGCCACCAGCGCTTCTCGCTCTGATCGGTGATGAACATGTACTCGGCACCGATGTTGGTGCAGTACGTCTCGCGCAGTGCATTGAGCAGGTCGCGCAGGCTCATCACCTCCTTGCCGAAGAAGGTGTTGCTGGTGTTGAACACCGTTTCCATGTCCGCATCGCTGAAGCCGTAGAACGACGGTTCCAGTTCGGGAATGGCGGGGCGTTCGGTGCGCTTGAGGGGGTCCAGGTCGGCCCAGCGGGAACCCACGTTCCGATAGGCCGCAATCAGCTGCTGCACCGCCGTGCGCTGGCGGCCAAGGTCGGAGTCGGCACCAAAAGCGAGAACCTGCGTGCCGCGCTGCTTGGCGCGCTCGGCGAAAGCGTTGATGACCGGCTGATGGGGGACGTCACGCGCATCGGAGCCGTCGGAGGCCGGCACGTGCTGGAGCGCATCGAAGTAGCTGCGCCACTTGTCGGGGACACTGCCCGGGTTTTCGAGGTATTTCTCGTACATCTCCTCGACATAGGGCGCGTTGCCCCCGAAGAGATAGGAGTTGCCCTTGTAGGCAACGTAAACGCCGCCCGAGCTTGATTGTGCTTCGCTCATTGATCCGCTGACCTCCGCTTCCCTGCAGGAAGCATTAGCTGGTAAATAAAACCTCCCGCGACACGGCTGAACCGGTTGGCGGATGCGACAGTGACTGGAAGGACCTGACTGCAGCCCGCCATTGTGCCACCAATGGGCACGCCGTAGGCAAGGATTTGCAGATGCGGGTCGAACTGCTCAGGAAATGCGGGGCGACAGGCGCTCGGACAAGGGCACCGAACTGGGTTCATCCAGCTCGATGGCGATCTGGGTGCAGACGGTGCGGCACAGCGTCACGGCCTTCTCGCTCTGCACCCGGTAGATCACCTGGGTCCCTTCCTTGCGCTTGGCCAACACCCCGGCCCGGTACAGCAGGTTCAGGTGCTGCGACAGGTTGGGCTGGGTCGTGTCAATCTCCTGCAGCAACTGTGAAACGGACTTTTCCTTGTCGCACAGGGCACTGAGGATGCGCAGCCGCATGGGCGTGGCCAATACACCGAACAATTCGGCCGCCATCTCGAACACACGAACCTTCTCAACGCCCGATTCCGTTTCGATCATCTGTTCCATGCCTGGCCCATCCTTGTCAATATAAGCATGGATCATACTGACAACGCACCACCGACGCCACCGGAAGTATCCCGGCATTTTGGGCGCGGTGGTGGCGGCTTCAGTTCGACGCCAGGTTCTTGACCTGCTCCAACGCCGTCGGGTCTTCCATGGTGGTGAGGTCGCCCGGGTCACGCCCCTCGCACACCGCCTGGATGGCGCGGCGCAGCAGCTTGCCCGAGCGGGTCTTGGGCAGCACCGAGACAAAGCGCACGCGCCCCGGGCGGGCGACCGCCCCGAGTTGCTCGTCCACCCGCTTCATGATCTCGCCCTCGAGCCGGAGGGCATCCGCAGGCGTGGCGGCCTGCCCGGGATCCTTGAGCACCACAAAGGCGATCGCCACCTGGCCCTTGAGTGAGTCGGCCACACCCACCACCGCCACCTCGGCCACGCCGGGATGGCTCGAGATGCTCTCTTCGATCTCGCGCGTGCCCAGCCGGTGGCCAGCCACGTTGATCACGTCGTCGGTACGGCCCAGAATGAAAAAGTACCCGTCTTCGTCACGGATGCCCCAGTCAAAGGTGCTGTACACCAGTTGGCCGGGAATGCTCGACCAGTAGGTCTTGACGTAGCGCTCGTCGTCGCCCCAGACGGTCTGCAGGCAGCCCGGTGGCAGCGGCCCTTTGACGGCAATCACGCCCTTGTGGCCGGGCTCGGTGATTTCCTCGCCGCTCGTCTCGTCGATCAGGCGCACGTCATAGCCGTAGACGGCCTTGCCGGGGGAACCGAACTTGGTGGGCGCCTTTTCGACACCGTTGCAGATGGCCAGGATGGGCCAGCCGGTTTCAGTCTGCCAGTAGTTGTCGATGATGGGCTTGCCGATGGCATCGGAGATCCAGGTCGCGGTCGGCTCGTCCAGCGGTTCGCCCGCCAGGAACAGGGCCTTGAGGCTGGACAGGTCGTACTTGGTGAGGTAGGCCGGATCCTGCTTCTTGAGCACGCGCGCAGCCGTCGGCGCCGAGAACATGACCGAGACCTTGTATTTCTCGACCAGTTTCCACCAGATCCCGGCATCGGGACGGATGGGCAGGCCCTCGTACATGATCGTGGCCATACCGTTGATCAGAGGCCCGTAGATGATGTAGCTGTGGCCGACCACCCAGCCAATGTCGGAGGTGGAGAAGTAGGTTTCACCCGGCTCGCCCATGTAGATGTGCTTCATGGACGCGGCCAGCGCCACGGCATAGCCGGCGGTATCGCGCTGCACCCCCTTGGGCTTTCCGGTGGTCCCGGAGGTGTAAAGAATGTAGCTCGGATGCGTGCTGTCCACCCAGGTGCAGGGCACCTGAGCATCCATGACCTTGGCGCGTTCGGCCGCATAGTCCACGTCGCGGCCGGCCACGGGCGCCAGATCTGCCAGGCCGCGGTTGACCATCAGCACCTTGGCCGGCTTGTGCTCCGCCAGGTTGATGGCCTCGTCGAGCAGGTGCTTGTAAGGCACGACCTTGCCACCGCGCATGCCGGCGTCGGCACTGACGATGGCCACCGGGCTGGCGTCATCGATGCGGCTGGCCAGCGCGTGGCTGGCAAAACCACCAAACACCACCGAATGGATGGCGCCGATGCGCACGCAGGCCAGCATGGCGAAACAGGCCTCGGCGATCATGGGCATGTAGATCAGCACCCGGTCACCCTTGCCCACACCCAGACCCTGCAGGATGGCGGCCATGCGATTGACCTCGGCATGCAGTTCGCGGAAGCTGTAGGCCTTCTCGGTGTCGGTTTCGGTGGACACGAAGATCAACGCGTTCTGCTCGGCGCGGTCCTTCAGATGGCGGTCGACTGCGTTGTGGCAGAGGTTGGTCTGGCCACCCACGAACCAGCGGGCGAAAGGGGGCTGGCTGTAGTCGCAGACCTGATCAAAGGGACGGTGCCAATCGATCAATTCGGCCTGTTCGCGCCAGAAACCGTCCCTGTCCTCAATGGAACGGCGGTGAAATTCTGCATAGCTCTGGGGCATGTTCATCTGTATCTCCTTCGGGTCACCCGGCTGTGGACCGGGCACGCAGCCCTGCCATTGAAATGAATTCATAATTATGGAGACCAGACTTTCGACAGTCTGACAGACGGCCCCGGCCACGCCCCTCCGGCGTGTCGGCCACGCTTACTTGATGAGCGCCTGGATGCCGCGGAACGCCGGATGCTGGGCCGTGCGCATCCATTCGAACAACACCATCTCGGTCGTCACCAGTTCGGCCCCTGCCCCCGCCAGGCGGTCGAAGGCGGCGTCACGGTTGCGCTCGGTGCGCGAGCCGCAGGCATCGGTCACGACCCAGACGTCGAACTCCTCATCCAGCAGCTCCAGCGCGGTCTGCAGCAGACAGACATGCGCCTCGCACCCGGCCACCACGATGCTCGGCCGCTCAGGTGCCGCCGGCTGCGGGGCTTTTTGCAGGTGTTTGGGCAGGCTGCGTGCATTGCCCGAAGGCTGGCGCACGGGTGGGCGCAGCCAGCCGGCCAGGCCATCGGACACGGCGCCGAAGTGGTGCTTGGCCAGCGTGCGCTGACACAACGCCCGCAACTCTGGCAGGTTGTGCCCCAGTTTTTCCGGCACCTGCTCGGTACCCCAGACCGGCACCTCCAGCAGTCGCGCCGCCTTGGCCAGACGCAGCGCATTGGCTTGCACAAAGGCCGCTTCATGGATGGCCGGCATAAGCCTCTCCTGGTAATCCACCAGGACGATTTGGGATTCAAGGACATCAAGCAGCATGGTCACCGGTCCGTTATCAGTTTCAATCAGCGTCCCCGCCAGAAGACGGGATCAGGAAAAACAAAAGGGCTACGGCCTTCATCGCTGTAGTCCTCGGTATGAGTGGTCGCGTGGCGGTATTCGAACTTGCCACCCCTTGCACCACACCGGATTAGACGTGAAATCGTGCGGGATTTCCAGGAACGTCAGGGAACGCCCCCTCGGCCGCACCCCGGGCATGGCGCGGTGACACGACGAGCAACGGCGACAGATTGAACGGTGACGTCCCAAGTTGCAGGCCAAGGTCGTCGTTGTCGATCTTTGAGCGCATGGAAGCCGACGACCCATGATGGGTTCGGACGCTGGTTTCTCGCCCGGGCCACGCCGCAGACCTGCGGCCTGACTCGGTGAGGGCGGCTTCGCCGGCTTGGCACCAAGCCCGGCCATTCCGACGGGTCGGTCGGGCCGCGCCACACATACGGAAATCGCATATTCAAGCTCGAAAATGATCGTTGTTGGGCAAAAGCCCCGCCACTACATTGGGCCGCTCATCCTTCGATGCCTGATCGAAGGACATCCGACAGTCGTCCCTTTGGAGTGATTCTTGATTCTTGACGAGCGCAGCTATTCGATCCACCCGGCACATGTCCGGGACTACCTGGACACCTACGAACGCGAGGGGATGGCGCTGCAAGTCCAGCATCTGGGCAACTTGCTGGGCTGGTTCACCACCGACACGGGCACCGTCAACGAGGTAGTGCACATGTGGCTGTACGAGGATCTGGCTGACCGGGAGCGACGCCGCAGCGCCCTGGAGGCAGACCCCAAGTGGTGGGCATTTCGCGCCAAGACCTCTCCTTATGTGCAGTCCATGCGCAGCCGGCTTCTGCGTCCCACCAGCTTTTCTCCCTTGCGCTGATGACGATTTCCGAGCTGTCCCCCAATGCCAGCGGGATTCACATTCCGTCGTTCAAGGCGCCCTGGCAGCGCCATGCCGCAGCGGCGCTGCAGCTGATCGAGAAATTCGTCGGCATTGCTGTCGGTGCCGTGCTGGCGCTGTTGCTGGCTGTCGTGCTGGCTGCCGTGATCGCGCGTTACCTGGGTACCAACGGTCTGGCCGGCGCCGATGAATTGGCCCTTTGGCTGTACGTGGCATTGGTATTTCTGGGTTTGCCGCTGGCGGCGCATGGCTCATTGGCGATGCGACTGGATTTGCTCAGTTCGCGTTTGCGCGGCAAATGGCAATGGCTGGCGGAGGCCTTGGTCGAAGCCGTGGTGATCCAGGCCGCGTGCGTGTTCCTGTTTGGCGCGTCAGATGTCTGGGCCATGTTGGGAGGAACGTCCGACATCCTCAGCGTTCCGGAGAACTGGCGTTACGGCCCCGTGATCCTCGGCGCTGCCCTGACTTTGCTCACCGCCGCCCTGCGTGCGGCCAGCCTGCCCCTGGGTGATGCCAGCAAGCTGGTGTCGGGCTGGGTGCTCGGTGCCGCCACGTACGCTTTGTTGCACCAGCTCGGTCCCTGGGATCTGGGGCTTCCCAGCGCTGTCGCTGCCGTCGTGACAGCCTTCGGCATCGTCATTGGCGCCCCCTTGCCGCATGTGCTCATCGCCGGTCTTCTATGGACCGTGCCTGCCGGCGGCCTCCTGCCGGAGCCGGCCATGGTGCAAAACGCCGTTGCCGGGGTCGGGCGCTTTCTGTTGCTGGCCATTCCCTTCTTTTTGCTGGCTGGCGTGCTGATGGCATCGGGTGGATTGGCAGATCACCAACTTCATCAACGAAGAACTGCGCCACCACGAAGGCTCGTTCCGCATTGCCGAGGCGCTGGACAAGTTCCACACCAGCCCGCGTGTGGGCTATATGCAGGAGATCATTCCTACCTTTCATGATGAAAATCATGAGCGCAAATTGCCATTCCTGGCCGGGCTGGCGCTCAATGCATTGTTTGAATCCATGTCCGGTGACCTGCT
>Ga0265293_10007967_pt1 | contig 15995 bp, 14 predicted proteins | sample Munlanlewell138R_FD_192505 | JGI IMG/M metagenome (GOLD analysis project Ga0265293, IMG submission 192505) | Leachate microbial communities from a municipal landfill in Southern Ontario, Canada - Leachate well 138R | ecosystem: Engineered > Solid waste > Landfill > Unclassified | place: Canada...
CTGTTTTTCTACCTTGAAAAGTTGCCCCAAAAATCCTAAAAGTTTGTGGAACTTTTTAATTTTTACTTTTTGAACACTTTGTGGAACACCTAAAACTTGTGTTCCAGAACTATATTCCAAAATCTAGAGGTATAGAAACTTCACGATTGACTTCACCGACAAGTTTACTTGTTATGTGCTAAGCTTTGTTAAACTTTTATTTTTTTAATATTAATATCCCCAACAATCCAAAGTCTAAATCTAGCACGGGAAATAGATACATATAGCATTTTTTCACTCATATTTGATGAATCTAATATCCATAAGAAAATTATCTTAGATTCAAGACCTTTAAATCTTTTGGCTGTTTCCACTAATACTTTGGATTGAGGAGAAAATTCTTTAAAAGCCCATAGTTTGTTATTCTTCGTCTTCTCTAATAGTCCTTGTGCTGTATTGAAATTATCCATTACAATAACTGCTATATCTTTTGGTTTAATATCTTCTTTATGAATTAATTCAGCAATTTTTTTATCTATTTCAAAAGTTTGTTTTTCAAGTGAATCTTTGATTATATACTGAATTGGTTCACCATCTATTTTAGGTGCTTCAATTTCTTCTCCTTGATAATATTGATATGCCAATTGGTGTATAGGTTTAGTATTTCTACAATTATCAAATAAGAACAATGGCTCACCGTTAATTGGAAGCTCATCTGTTGAAGCGTATATTGCTTGATTTCCATCTTGAAAAATATATAATTTAGAATCACTGTTTCTATCTCTTAACTCTTCAATAGCCAACCAATATTCATCTTTAAAATCTTGTCCTTCATCTATAATAATCACATCATATGTAATAGGCGAAATATCATAACTATTTATTAATGCATCAGGCATTAAAACATTAAATTTATTTTCATTAGGATAATTTATTGATGATTCTTCTAGCAGTTTTCTATTGGTGTCATTTTCAACTTGTTTTATCCTCCAATGACAAAATTGATGAAAACTCATAGGATGTAGGTTCTCTATACCTTGTGACTTTTCTTTCAATTTATTACCTAGTTTTTCATTGTAACAGAGTAATAAAACTTTTAATCCCTGTTTTGCTAAAGTTTGAGCATGGTCTAAAGCCAATACGGTTTTACCCGTTCCTGCTCCTCCCTCAATAATTGCTTCTTTTCTCTTTCTTAATTGTCGAAGTATGCTTTTTTGTTGATTTGTAAGAATAATTTGTTGCTCAATTTCAGTTTCAATTTTACTTGCAAGGGATTGTTGGATGCTTACTTGTTTTCCATATATTTGACTAGCTATATTAACTCCACTAGCTTCTAATGGAGTATAATTTGGTTGTTCTCCTGACCAATATTGAAATATTGAAATAATCCAAGTCTTTAAATCACTTAATTTATCACTTCCACCTAAAATATTATTAGGAATTGCAGGATTGGATAAAGCATTAATATTTGATATATCAGGAAATAATGCTCCATGAGCTATTAATATATCTCTTTTGCCTTTATCTTTTAGGTGATTTCGTATCTCATATTTAGCATCTTTGGCTTGACTTAAAGGATTTTTTATTTCATGCTTATTTTGATCTTTATCTATAGAATACCATTGTCTAGTTTGCTCATCATATTCTATTCCACCACCTTTAACTTCAATAACTAAAACACCATATTCAGGAGCAAATATTACGAAATCAGCTTCTCTATCTCCATGACTATTGTATTGGGATGTTTTCTTCACAAATTCTAATGAGTGAACAACTAACCAACTATCTGGTAACTGTTCATATAATGCTTTGTATACTTTTTGTTCTGATTTTGGTTCAATTTTAGATATTTGAGTATCAGTTAATTTTGGTATAACATTAGCCATCAATTTTTCTCCAAGATTTATCAAATTTTTTCTTCTTTATCTCTTTCCCATTTTCTAACATTAGATCAACTTGAAAAAAAATTCCTCTTTGTTTTACATTAGTAACTACACATGTAGTCGCTGTTCCTTCAATCTCTACCTCATATTTATCATCAATCTTTGGTTCTTGATTCTCTATTTTCTCTGATTGGTAAGCAAGCTGTTTCCAACTATTATCAAACATAAATTTATTTGCTTCCAATATAGGATTTTTAAACTGATAAACTTTAATGTTGTCTGTATTAATATTTTCTACTACAAATAACCACCATTTATCTTTTTCTTTTTGTGCAAATTCCAATTGGTCTTTAGTTATTCCAACTCCCCCTTGTGCCCACTGTCCCGTTAATGTTTTAACCTCTATGTAACGAACAATTTGTCCATTTGCATCTTTTTCATATATATCAAAACCTTTATTATTGGTTGGTGCTTGTTGGAAATCATTATTTTTTGAAAGAAGCAAGGTTTCCTTATAGGCTAAAATATAGTTTTCTCCTTTATCCCCTATCTCTTTTGCACTCTCTCTTTGACTTTTTTCTTCTTCATCCACTTCTTTATCTTTCCCAATATATACAGGTTTTCTATCATTAGAGCTTATTATTTTTTTATTAGTGTTTGATGAACTTTTATTGATATATGAATAAGTGTTGCTTTCTCTATTGCTCTCATCATAGCTGTTTGTACCTACATTTTCTGATGTAGTTTTTGGTTTAATAGGAGGAGCTATTTCTCCTTTTGATTCTGTATTTAATTGTTCAAAATTTTCTTCTTGGTTCATAGAAGTATCATAAAAAGTCTCTTCATAAAATTGTTCTGTATTAGGATTTGTAAATAAAGACACAGTATCGTCTATATCAAATTCTTGAGGTAAATCTATAACTTTTTTATTATTTAAAAAATCATGAATTTCTTCTCTGCTCATTTGATTTCTCAGGATTCTTTCAATCCATCCAAAACTATCTCTTGATAAATTTTTTGTATCGCAAATATATTTTGCGATAATTTCTATCATGTCATCTTCATCGTTTTGTTCAAGGATATAAAGTTCTCCTTCATCTTCATAGGTAGTTTCATCACTTCTAAATAAAAAATCGTCTTCTATAGAGTATTCAATAACCAATTGACTCACAAAAGTTAAGTTTGAAGGTAATATATCATGTAATATAGATTCATTTATTTCATTTTCTTTTATCTTTTTTTCATGATATAAAAGTCTTAATATAGCTTCTTTAAAGGAATCATTTTTTAGGATATTTACAATTTGATGACTTCCTTCACATTCCATATAATCAAAAATTGTAGAAGTATAATGTTCACTTAAAGAATTAACTTCTAATTTTTTAGCTAATTTTTCAAATTGGCTTTGACAAAATTTTAAATGTTGGTTCCTATCTGTAGCATTTTTATATGCAGGTAAATCATTAATATATAATTTAGAAGATAGAGTAAGTTGATTATCTCCTGTTAAAAGTGGTAATTGCTCATAAATTAGATTTTCATCTTCTTTTTGAATTTCAGCGAGTAATGCTTTTGCATCTTTTAACTGATTTAAATTTAAATTTTGCTCTTGAGGCAATCTTTTCAGTAGCTCTATTAAAAAATCAAAAGTTGGTTTTTCTTGTACCCCAAGTAAAACCAACCCTTTAGCTAAATTTGATTCTTTATCATTCCCAACTAAAGTACTCCAACTATAAATATCTGTCAAATTAATTTCATCTTGATAAACATACTTTGGAGCAATCCATTGATTATTTATCAATATCGTTTTCTCTTCTATATCAAAATCAATTGTTTCATCTTTGAATCTTCTACCTATGTATTTATAAATTTCTTTAGCATAGTTAACCACTTGTCCATTATTAGGTGATAATTTTATAAGTTCTCTAAAACTTTCAAAAAAATACTCATTGGGAATATTGGTTATTATCCCTAATTTTGTAGCCATTTCTTTTTCACTAAGGCTACTATTTTCATCTTTTTTACCAAGCCTAACACTTTTATCTAAAAGGTGATAGTACCCACCAGCTATTTTTAAATCATCATACAAGATTAATTCATCTGCTTTTTTTAACTCTGTATAGGCATATTTAGGTTTTAATAAATCTCTTGCTTCCTCCACAGGATACCAAGCATATTTTGTCAAAGTATCTAAAATATTCAGTTGTTCAAATATTTCAAAATTATTTGCGATATAATTTAATAAAATAATTGCATCTTTTTTACTATTTTCTTCAATTATCTGTTTTACTCTATCTTCTATATGTGCTGCAAGTATTAAAGAAGAAGCCCCTAAATCTTTCAAAAAAACAACCCAATTTTCTTGCATTTTTTCATCTTCAAAATATAAAGGTTTGTATTTATTGTCATTTAATATATTTGGTAGTTCAATTGTAGGTATATAAAGTTCTGATGCTTTGTATAAATTTTCTATGTTCAAAAAACCAGGGATGATATTTGCACTTTTTAATTTCTTAAAAGTATTATCTTCTATTGCTTCTTTTACCTTACTCCATTCGATGGCTAACCATTTTAAAGTTTCCTTTTTATCATTCACATCATCACTGTTTTCTAAAAAAGGAATAATAATCTCTTGAATATAGCTATCAATATTTTGTTCAGTAAATCCCATCTTTCTGAAAAGTTCATAAAGGTTAGAAGCTACTTCCACAGATATAATTTCATATTCGCCTTCAAGACTTTTTATATGTTTTGGTGGTGTAAAGTTTGTTGGCAAAAAGAGTTTTGTACCGGTATTTTTATTATAGATATTATCCGTTACAGTTTCAACAAACGGGATAGAGTTTAAGGTTAATTTTTCATAGTTTGACAAATCTTCAAACCAAGTAATATCTTCCGTCAAAATATCCATTAGATATTCTCTAGTCTCTTTTTTCTTGAAAAATTCAAAACTATCTAATAGTAAAAGATGTTGAATTAATGTATCTGATGTTAATGGTGTAATAAGTCCATCATATTTGAAAAGAGGTTTATATATCTCAATATAATTATGATGAACAATGTTCATTTCAATCTCTTCTAAATAGATTAAATTATTTTCAATATCTTCATCTCTTGGCATGTATGGAGAATAGTTTTCTATATCACTTTGTAATGCCCTGTATTCATCATTTTCCTGATAGACTATTTGAAGTTTTTTGATTTCATCTTCTGCTCCATTATATTCTTCTTTATTAGAATTGACGATTAAATTAACAACTTCTATAATCCACTCTTTTGAAAGTGTTATATGCTCCCAATATTGATATAATAAAGATAGTTGATTTTTCAATGTTGGCTGCAACCAACTACTAGGAAGAGTATCATATTTTTCAATGGAGTCTACCAACTCTGGAGCAAGAAATAAATGTTTCATATCTTGAAAAAGTTTTAAATTTGGATTTTTATCAAACAAAGTATCAGAACCAATTTTATAGACATTATTATCTAGTGTTAATTCAAGAGGTAGTCCTTTTAATAAACTATAGTCCTTTCCATTATTAGCACAATATTTTAAGACTTCTAAAAACCATTCTTTTTTACTCAACATAGATATAGGTACTTCATCTAAAGATTTGGGAAATTTTAAATTACTTGATTCTTGACTTAAATAACTTCTTACATAATCTGATGTTATTTCGATTAGTTCAATATCTATAATTTCAAAATTTTCAATAATGTATTTTTGTGGTTTTGGAAGGATTATCGAAAAATGTTTTTTAAAAGCATTAAGTAGAATTTCATTTTTTTCATCTTTAAAATAATATAAATCAATTTCTTTTGGAGAAAACCATTCTTTTTTTTCTTTAAAGGCTGTATAAAAACATTTCAGCTCAGATATATGTTTATAAAATCCTTTAACTAGTTTATCGTTTAATAAAAATTCTGTCTCTTTAGCCCAAAAATTATAATGGCTATTTTGTTCTATTTTCAAATAATCAATCAGCAATGCCCATGCTTTAGAAACTCCTTCTTCTAAAAGAAGCTCGTTCCATTGAACTAAAGTTTCTTTATCATCCCCACTACCACTACTTGTAATTTCAGTTCTTTTAGGATTTAAATCAAACCAGCCATGAATATGAATAGGATAATTTGATTTAATAGGTAATGGTAAAAAGGCAAAAAACTTACTTTCATTTTTTATAGGTTGATTTTTATCATCTATCTCAACGGCTACCCCTACCCAAGGTAAAACTTTTCTAGGGTTTGGAGTAATTTTCAAAACTTTTTTTGCTTGTTTTATCAATGAATTATTGTCACCTCTTAGCAATCCATTAATAACAGCAAAATTTTTCTTCTCCTGCGAATATAGTATTTTATTTCTATCAAAATAATTAATTTCAAAATGATGTTTATAGGTAAAAAGTGGCAACTCATTAGCAAGTGATTCCCACCTTTCGCAAATCTCAATGGGACTGCCTTGAAACTCTTTTTGTATTATGTTGTTGTATTTTTCAAGCTCATATTTATTTTCTGTTTTAATATCTAAATGGACTGTTTTTTTACCATCTTCACTAATTTCTTGCAGAATAAGTCTATGCACATGTCTAAGAAATAATAAATTATCTACATTATTTTTCCATTCATCAACCCATTTTAAGAAATCTTCAAATGTAAATATTTCATTACTTATTTGACTCTCTTTTGAAGTTATTTCATCTCTTAGAGGTAGTCTAAATATAGTTCCTTCAAAATTTTCATCAATTACATCATTAAAAGTATATAACCATTCACTTATCTCTTGAGAATCGGTATAGCTCCATCCCTGAATACTTTTATTTTTTGCTTTGCTTACAGCAGTTCGCTGAACATCAAACCAATAAGCTCTACTGTTTGAAACAAAACTAGGATGATCAGAAATACTAAAACTAGAACTAAAGCCTTGACCAAATCTACCAGTAGAATCAGCTTCCTTTGTTTTACCTTGAGCACTTATTTTTACTATGCTTTTAAAATCTTTTTCTTTAAATTGTGAATTATTTTGTAATAAAAGTGCATTAGTATTTGCTACTTCAAAATCTGTAGAATTCAATTTTAAATATTGTTGCTTATCAAATGTAACTATTAATTCTGTAGCACCAGAATCATCTGCATTTTGAAGATATTCTTTAAGAATAGAATCTTTATCGTAACCATCAATTAAATCTCTTATTCTTGGTATCAAATCTTCTTCGTAGTCTATTTCAAAAGATGACACAGTATTCCTTTTGTCTCATATATCGGTTAACATCTATCTTGAGAAATAGTTTTACCCACCAGGGTAACTATTTCTCTCCAAGTACTTGCTATCAGCTTAGCCATTTATAATTTCTGCAACTATACAGTTTTTTAAGAGTAAAATATTTTTTACATATGGAATTAATTCTTGCCAAAAAATTATTCCTAATGTATATATAGTTACAAATAAAAGATATTTAATACTATATTTTACACTAGCCTTATATTTAAACTTGCACCAATAAAACAATGTAGCTAAGAATAAGCCAATCCAAATCATTAAAAAATAATTTGTTAAGTCAATATTGGTACTCTTATAAAAATAATCATATAGACTTATTGAGATTTTTGATAAAGAAAAAATCCAAATATAAAACAATGGTAATATATTTATTTTTATGTCATCATGATTTCTTAATTTTATGGTAAATTGAGAATTGTTTTTATCCATAATTTCTCTTTTGTTTTTTCTAATATTTTTAGAAAACAAAATAAAGAATATTCCTGAAGTTAAAAATATCAACATAAAAAATATAAATATGTTCTCTATACCTTTTAGAAAGTCTAATTTCTGTAAACATGAAAAATAATTTATTTTTATAAACATTAAGAACATGAGAATTGTCCATGTTAATGTTAAATAAATGGTATTCTCATAAAAGTATTTGCCAATTTTTAAATGTATTTTGTCCATTCATACCCTTTTTATAACGTTTAAAATGAGCCAATAATTGCCCGTAGGATGATTTATTGGCTCAACTGATTTGTTATATATATTCTATCCAGCTTGCTATTCCTTTGCAAAATAAAAGTTTGTAAAATCTTCAGTAAATTGCTTCATTTGTTCAGCTTCGAAATGATCTTTCGCAAATAGATTATTGTAGATATTTTGAAAATCATATGATACTTGAACATTTTCTAAAAAATATTCAAATTCATTTAGTGACAATACGAGAAAAGGTGAAAAGTGAGATAAAATCTCCGGATACTTAGTCACAATCAGGTATTTAAAGTTTTCGCCAATACCGTAGTTTTTGTATTGTGCTTTTAAATGCTGAAAACGTTTACTGACCTTATCCTCCCAATGAGACTGTAAATATTTTAAATGCTTGTCGGTAGCTAACATGTCTCCATAATAGACATCTAATGGTAAAGAATGATTTTTCGCTTCCACTAAAATATATTGATCACTTTTTTCATTGTATAAAAGTAAATCTATATCACCAAGTTGTTTTTTTCCATTATAAAGTTCCAATTCTCTTGTAAGCTCTTTATATCCATGTTTGACAGCAATATTTGCAATTTCATTTAGAAAAAAATCAGAAGAGCGCTTTTTATATTCGTGTTTTACGGCTTTGGACTCTAATAAAGAATAGTGGAAATTGACCAATAAACTATCTAATAGTAACTGTGGACTAATTATATATTCTGTCTTTATTTTAATGAGTGGTTGTCTTAACACAAGGTGATAGCCTAGTTGATGTATATCGAAATCATTTTTATTGAATGTGAATTTTTCAAGCAGCTTGATTCCTTCCAGATCAATGAGCTCAATCAGCAACTCTTTACTAAAAATAAAACTGCTGATTGTCGTGTACATTGTAATACTAGATTGCACATCAATTTTTCCATCTTCAAATTTTTGGCATTTAGTAGTTGATACCTCTAATTTAGCAATGATTGTGTTTAGCAATTTATCAACTATACAAACAATCGCATCTACATTAGCTCCAAATTCTTTCCGAATGAGATCATCATATGGAATAAATTTAGTTCGAAATAGACTCAGAAATTCATTATGATCTTTCATATCCATTTTTTCATTATGTATATATTTTTGAGCTCTATGTGAGTATTCAAAGAAATGTTTTTTCTTTGAATCATGAAGGTTTTCAGACATATCAATTCGAACATATTGATTTCTTTTGCCATACAAGGTGATATTGTCAAATAACGATAGAAAAGAAATTGCTTCATAATTTGAATTGATATGTAAAGCCAACTTCGTTAGGTAAGTAGTAAGGTCAATATTAACTGATTTATGTTCATCAATTTTTCCGTAACTTATAATACAGCCAATTAGATATTTACAAACATCATCAAAACTATTACTAGACATATGGACTAGTGAATCATCATGTGAGTGTTTTAAAATTCTTGTTAAGTGTAAATAGTAAATATAAAAAGATAATTCTCCAAAACTTGTAAGATCTTTACAAAGAGTTTTGATTGAATTGATACTTTTATTTATTTCTTTTTTGGCTTTTGCCTGTGCTAGTTCATGAGATTTCAATATTTGTAAGCCTTTATATATAGCTATTTGTTTAAGTAACATTATAACGAAAACACGTAAATTATTAGAGATTAACAGGATATGGGGTGAGTTCCATAACTCGTACCTTTTGGCGTATGTTCAAAATTTCAACTCTATTTGGAACAATATTTCTGTTGCTAAAAATTGGTCCAAATATAAGAGCTTTTTGAATACATACTTACAGTTTAGTTTGCAAAAAATAGTCCAACACAATCTTAATAATAATCAGAGTCCAAAACGAAATAAAGGTTCTTAAATTACGATATTGGATATAATCCCACCACTTTTTCTAAGGATAATAAATGACTGAAACCCTTCTTGTACTTGCTGTTGCTTTGGCGATGGATTCAGTTGCTGTCTCAATAGCTATTGGTGCTAAATATAAAAAGCTGTTGTTATCAAAAATTTTAGTAGTAGCTGGAGTATTTGGCTTTTTTCAAGGGATAATGCCATTGTTAGGGTATTTAGTGGGTATTACTTTTGCTGAGTATGTGCAAGCTTATGCCCATTGGATTGCATTTGTACTTCTTGTCGGGCTTGGTGCCAATATGCTCTACGAAGCGTACAAAAATAAGTTTGATGATGAAGTGCCAAATCTCTCCTATAAAACACTGATTGCTTTAGGGATAGCAACAAGTATAGATGCAATGGCAGTTGGAGTAACATTTGCATTTTTAAAAACTGATATTTTTATGGCAGCAACTATAATTACACTCGTAACATTTGTACTCAGCTTTATCGCTGTATATATTGGAGAAAAGTTGGGTTCACTTTTGGAGAGTAAGGCAGAAATGCTTGGAGGAATTATATTAATCGGCTTAGGATTCAAAATTTTATTTGAGCACTTATAGCTTGCCTAATATCACTAATTATTTAAAGGATTCACTTGGTTTATTACATTTTAAAACTAATAGTTACAGCATTACTTATAGTACTCATCTCTGAAATAGGAAAAAGATATAGTCTTGCAGGTGCTTTACTTGCCGCAATACCATTAGTATCAATATTAGCTATGATATGGATGTATGTTGACACTCAAAATTCGCAAAGTGCAGTGGAATTTTCACAAAGAATAGTGTGGCTTATAGCTCCCTCAATCACACTATTTATAACTTTTCCATTATTGATAAAAAAAGGATTAAGTTTTTATCCAAGTCTACTCATATCGACTGTACTAACTATTGCGGCATATTACAGTGTAATATTTGTTCTTGGAAAATTTGGAGTGAAGCTTTAAGTTTCTTTAGTTCAATAACTTGTTCTTTTTGGAACTTTTAACTTCTTATATTAACAAAGCTCTTCTAATAAAGGTTAGTTTATACTATGCACTAGCTTGAAGTTTAACACCAAAGCTATCTAGTACTTTCATTATAGTTTCAAACCTAGGTTTAGAATCAGCACTAAATGTTTTATATAGACTTTCACGTCCTAGACCTGTATCTTTTGCTATTTGGCTCATACCTTTAGCTTTTGCTATATTTCCAATAGCTTCAAGTAGTTCATTCATATCACCATCTTGAAGTACTTGAGAGAGATACTCCGCTATCATCTCTTTAGAATCTAAATATTGAGATACATCAAATGTTGTTAATTTAGTCATCTTTTAACTCCTTCGCTATTTTTTTAGCTTTTAAAATATCCTCTGTCTGGGTAGATTTGTCTCCACCAATAAGAAGAATCACTATTTCTTCATTTCGTTTGGTGTAATAAACTCTATAGCCTGGTCCAGTAGTAATTCGAAGTTCACTAATTTCTGAAGAGACTGATTTATGATCTCCAAAATTACCCTCTTGAACTCTTTGGATTCTTCTCAAAATAGCTACTTTAGCTTTTGTGTCTTTTAACTTGAGTAACCATTTAGAGAATATTTCAGTTTGTTTAATCATATACATATTGATATTGTATCTTATTAGATACACATATGTCAATATATAAAATCCTTTTAAAAATAATACTCTATACAAACCTCCTTAATATATGCGATATACAGTTAGTTCAACACAAAGGATTAACTATGAATGTAGGATATGCAAGAGTTTCAACTTCTAGTCAAAATCTTGAGAATCAAATTGATCAACTTAAAGAGGCAGGTTGTGAAAAGATCTTCTCTGAAAAAAAGTCTGGAAAGAATGAATCAGATCGTAGAGAGTTTAATATTATGATGGATTTCATTCGTGAAGGAGATGTACTTTTTATTACAAAACTTGATCGACTAGCAAGGTCAGTAATTGACTTACAAAATATTGCAAAATCTTTAGAAGATAAAGATGTAGATTTAAAAGTTATACATCAAAATATTGATACAACTACACCAGCTGGTAGATTACTGTTTACAATGTTAGGTGCTATTGCAGAGTTTGAACGAGATCTTATCAACGAAAGAGTTAGAGAAGGGATAGAAGCTGCAAAGAAAAAAGGTGTTCAATTTGGCAGAAAAGCTATTTTGTCTTTTAAGGATAAAAAGGTCATATTTAAACAGCATGAGAAAGGAAAGTCTGTTGCCTGGCTGTCTAAATTCTTTCATGTTGCTCGTAATACAATTTATAGAGCTATCAAAGATGTAGCTAAAAAGAAGTAGTCATTTGGCTACTTCCTAGTGTTCAAAAACTCAACTCTATTTGGAGCAATTTTTCTGTTAGTTAAAACTGCCCCAAATATAAGAGGTTTAAAAACCTATCGTTGGACTTGAGAAACAAGCTAAGGAGAGCGTTTAAAACTACGCGTCAGCTACATTTTATAAACCAGCGTCTTTTATGTTTAATATTTTAGTATATCAATGCGACACTTAAAATCTTGATATTTTGCGATTATCAGCTTGTTTCTCTACAAGCTTTTATTAGTTTTGACACTGAACTATATCTTAAAGTTTATATTATACATGTGCTAATTTTCTTTTTTCTTTTTTCTGTCTTTACTAATTAGTTTTTGCATGTTATTTGAAATATATTTTAAATAAATAATCCAAACATAAAATAGTTTAGAAATAGGATAATTTAACAACCTAGCAAATATCATAAAACTTGCTAATATTTCAAAAAGAAAACCACTTCTTAAAATAAACTCTATGAACCAAACTTGATTAATAAATAGTGCATTCCTATAGTTTTCATATAAATAATCAATGGATAAATCTGTATATCCTAAATATGTGTATACACTACATAAAAAACCTACTTGCATTAAAATGTATAATTTTAAATAGCTTTTATCTAAACTAATTAAATTTATTTCACTATAACTACATGCTTTATGATTAAATTTTACAATAAACATAACTAATGTTTCAAAATACACAATAATCCTTTAAAATATTAATTAATTCTTTTTTGGCACATTATATCTAACGTCCTAAAACACAAAAATAACTTACACATAAAATATGATAATATATGCAAAAAATATAAAGATATGAAAATACTATCACGTGTTCACTAGTTTCATAATATAATGTTCTAATCATTTGTGTATTATATGTTTTTCGATATTATATGTTGAATTTATATAAAGGGTTTTAATTGAAAAAATACTATACAGAATTATATTTTTATGAAAACAAAAATGAGAATCAAGGCTTAAGCGATAAACCTGACTTGGATAAATATTCGAAATCAGTAATAGCATATGATCTATCTGCGAACAGTTGGGAAAGTGCAAAGAAAAGAATACTTGACAAATACCCTGAGGTAGCATATATATACGTTGTTGATTCTAAAAATCTAGACATATAATAGTTTTACTTTAAAGCTGTTATATAAATAATCACATCTTCAATTTCTATTTTTTCTTTTTTAACATTCTGCTTTATTTCATTAATTCCATCTTCAATTTCTTCATCGGTAAACTCTCCTAAATCTGACATAAACCTTTGCCTTATCATATCAAACCATACTTCTTTATCAAGTTCAAAACTATATGAATCAATTTTCACATCTACATCAAACGAAGCTTCTGAAAGTTCTTGAACAAACTTTTCATAAGGTGGTTGATTTTTATAAAATGCTTCTTTAGCTGCATCAAAAAGGGGTAGTTTTATTTTTTGAGGACGAGTCACAATTAAAATACGTCCGTTTTCATTCATATGTTTGTGTATGTTACTCCACAATGATTTTCTATCTTTTATGTGGTGAATTACTTCTTTTAGTAAAACTTTATCATATGTTAATGATCTCTCTGAAAATTTATTTCCATCTTCATTATATACATTTACATTAGTATTTTTCTTAGCTAAATTACTCATTTCGATCGATGGTTCTACACAGTAAGGCTTGTTTTTTAAGTTAGTATTATGCGCTATAAGTTCAGTATATGTACCTGTTCCACCACCTATATCAATCAATATATCATCCTTGCTAATTTCTAGTGCGCTTAATATGTTGTCTAACATCCATTTCTTGTAATCATCTGAAAAATGCCAAACACTATTGTACACATCTGCTATACTGTCAAAATGGTTATCCATCCTACTATCTCCAACTAAATTAAATAAAGTTTTGTTTTTATCCAATTTTATCTAAATTTGTGTAAAATAAATGAATTAAACAAATTCCAGTAAAAGAAAAGTGATAAATGAATGCAAGAAGTTAATCTTGAAGACACAGTTGATAATCTAAAAAATACTTATATAAAAAAAAGCGATATCCATGGATACGGTTTATATGCAAAAAAAGACATAGACAAAGATCAAGTATTAGGATATTTGGATGGTCAGGTAATTGATTGGAAACTACATGATGAATATAACTTAACTCTAGAATGGAATGCTATAGGTGATAATAAGCTTCTTGTGCGTCCTTATAGAACTAAATATAGCTACATAAACCATTCTCGCGAGGCTAACTTGTTAATAGCGTATGATCCTATTAGAATTATTTCCAAGAAAAACATAAAAAAAGATGAAGAGTTAGTATTGGATTACAGGCTAGAGCCTTTGTCTAACGAATACATTGAAAAAAAAGGGAAATTTTACTTATAATGAATATAGATTTTTTTTGCTTACAGCCTATCAAGTTATCTAAAGAGATATTTATAAACATTCACCAAAAAAAATATATTCCTAATTCAAGTACCTGGATTGAAACAACTAGTAAAAACTCAGTAGATAGGCTCAAAAATTCAAATATTCCTGAAAAATGGTTCTCTGAAATAAAATCTATAAAAAGACAAAGAATATATATAAATAACTCAAATTATAATAAATTTAATTCTGATATGCAATCTATGAAAGAATTGAAAATATTTACTAAATCATTAAGTATAAATAGTGATAAAAGTGGTTTTATGCTCGGCTATGATTATGATTATAAGGTGTTTTTTTTAGTATATTGTCTATCAATAGATGTAATTTCATCAATTGATCCAAATGAATTAAAAGATATGTATGCAAATATACGTAATCAATTAGTTATTGATAGTGTAAACGGAAATACAGATGTATCAGAATGGGCTAAAAAAATACGTTCATTTGCTATTAAAGAAATCAGTAATGAGTTTAAAAATATCAAAAGCAATGGACAAATAGAGATTATAGAAAATACTGGTTATATATGTTCATTATATTCAGAGTTTGATAAATTAAATATTGAAGAGTTAAATACTTATAAAGAGGACTTTCTTCATTCAAATCATAATATTGACTTGGTGGATGAAAAAAAATATCAATATGCAAGTCTATCTATTAATAAGGGTGGTTGTAAAGGATTATTGTCAAATGGAGCTGATGTTTCAAGTGAAGAATTATTTAGTGAGTGTAACTCAATTGTTTTTTTAGGATGGAGGTTTACAACACTATATGGTATTAAGGAAAATAAGGATTTTAAACTTATACCATTGCTGATAAATATTCAAAACATATATTTTCAAATAGATAACTTTTATAAACCGTACTTGAGTGAACTTTACGAAGAAGTTCGTTATAACAATGACTATGTTTCACTATCTGAAAATTTAAAATTGTTTGATAAGCTCGTTGTATCTTTTCAAAACTTGGTTTATGAAAAAGAAAGATTTGTATCTGAATTGAAGCCTTTTCAATTTGAAGTTTTTTCTGCTATTGAAGACTATTGGAGCTTAACCAGTGATTACAAAAATATTGAAAAAACATTACACATATGTCAAACATCTTTAGAAAGAAAACTTAATATAAAAAACAATAAAATACAGCAAAAACAAAGTGACATATTGTTTGTATTAGCAATAATTCAAATTTTTTCTATTATTAGTATTCTTGGAGATTATTTTAGTCTATTCGATATGAATGATGTTAGTGAAGAAAACAAAAATCTATATAATATGTCAAAAGAATATACAATATATGTACTTGCAATGTCTTCTATAGCATTAATATTTTTTGCATACATAGAAAAACTTTGGTACTCTGCAACTAAAGTTATTAGAAATATATTTCGATATTAAAGTAAAAATTGAAAAGTTCAAAAACCTGTATGTTGTGGGACAGATCTTTTTTACACACTAAAAAAACATTACCTGATTTGAGTACAATTACACAATGAATTAAAAATAGCTTTTGGTTTCAAATATATTAGTGAGCGTTTTTGTGTCCGCTA
>Ga0265293_10007969_pt1 | contig 15992 bp, 12 predicted proteins | sample Munlanlewell138R_FD_192505 | JGI IMG/M metagenome (GOLD analysis project Ga0265293, IMG submission 192505) | Leachate microbial communities from a municipal landfill in Southern Ontario, Canada - Leachate well 138R | ecosystem: Engineered > Solid waste > Landfill > Unclassified | place: Canada...
GCTGGCGGTGGGGCTTTTGCGGGGCGAAAGCTATCTGCGCCTGTTGATGGAAGGGCTGATGCCGCTTAACCACGAAGGCTGGCTCAAGCTCACGCGTCGGTTCATGGCGTTCTTTTTCGCGCTGGCGGCGGCGAATGAACTGGTCTGGCGGCTGATGTCCACCGATGTCTGGGTCAGTTTCAAGACCTTTGGCCTGCCGCTGGCGATCATGGCGTTCATGCTTAGCCAAGGCCGCCTGCTTTCGGCCTATGCGGCCGAAGAGGAAGGCGGCCCCGATAGCGCGGCTTAATTGCCGCCGGGCTTGATGCCGAACAGGATTTCCTGCGCCTTGCGATCATCCTGAATCGGGCGCGAGCGGGCATCGGCGGCCACGGCGCGGCCACGTTGCACCGCAGGGCGGGCCGCGACCTGATCGAGCCAGCGGGCCAGATGCGGCTTGTCATCCAGCGTCTGTTGCTGATTTTCCCAGATCGTCGCCCATGACCAGATCGCCATATCGGCAATCGTGTAATCGGCGCCTGCGACATATTCATTCTGCGCCAACTGCCGGTCGAGCACACCCAAAAGCCGCGCGGTTTCATTGCGATAGCGCATCTGCGCATAGGGCAGATCCTGCGGCGGGTCCATCGAGGGCGCGTAGTTCAGGAAATGGTTCGCCTGGCCTGCCATCGGCCCCAGCCCGCCCATCTGCCACATCAGCCATTGTTCGACCGCAATTTGCGCCCGCGCATCCGCGCCGCCGAATTGGCCGGTCTTGCGTGCCAGATAAAGCAGGATCGCGCCGCTTTCAAAGATCGATACCGGCGCGCCATCGGGGCCGTCGGGGTCGATGATCGCGGGCATTCGGTTATTGGGTGCGATTTTCAGAAAATCGGGGGCGAATTGTTCGCCGGCGCCGATATTGACCAGTTTGACCTCATAGGGCAGGGCCATTTCCTCAAGCGCGATGGAAATTTTCCAACCATTCGGGGTGGGCCAATAGTAAAGCTCGATCGGTGCGGACATTGGGGACTCCTTTCCATTGGGGGCAGGATGCCGGTTCTGGCGCGCTTGGCAAGCCATGTGGCACAGTTGACGGCTGGGGGCGGCTGCTTTATCGCAAATCGCACCGTCGATGTCAGCTTACCGCCGCGACGCGACGGGACGCAGCCGACGCATACAGGAGCGGGCGATATGAACGAAAACTGGAAAACGCGCACGAAAATGGTGCATGCCGGCACCCGCCGCAGCCAATATGGCGAAATGAGCGAGGCGCTGTTCCTGACGCAGGGTTTCGCCTATGAAAGCGCCGCCGCAGCCGAGGCCCGGTTTCTGGGCGCGGGCGAGGACGAATTCATCTATGCGCGCTATGGCAATCCCACGGTTGCGATGTTCGAGGATCGGATCGCCGCGCTAGAAGGCGCCGAGGCCGCTTTTGCCACCGCATCGGGTATGGCGGCGGTCAATGGCGCGCTGATGGCGATGCTCAAGGCGGGTGATCATATCGTGTCGTCGCGGGCGCTGTTCGGATCATGCCTTTATATCGTCGAAGATATCCTTGCGCGTTTTGGCGTGGATGTGACGCTGGTCGATGGCCGTGATCTGGCCGCGTGGGAGGCCGCGATCCGCCCCGACACCGCGATGATCTTTCTGGAAAGCATTTCCAACCCCACGCTTGAAGTGATCGATCTGAAGGCGGTCTGCGATCTGGCGCATGGGGTGGGCGCGCTGGTCGTGGTCGATAATGTTTTTGCCACACCCGTTCACAGCTATGCGATCGATGCGGGGGCGGATCTGGTGGTCTATTCCAGCACCAAACATATCGACGGGCAGGGGCGCTGTCTGGGGGGTGTGATCCTTGGCAAAAAGGAACTCGTGCGCGGGCCGGTCGAAACCTATATGAAACATACCGGCGGCGCGATGAGCCCGTTCAACGCCTGGGTCATGCTCAAGTCGCTGGAAACGCTTGATCTTCGGGTGGGGGCGCAATGCGCCACCGCGCAGGCCATGGCCGAGGCGCTGGATGGGCACCCGAAGCTGGCGCGCGTGATCTATCCGCATCTGCCCAGCCACCCCCAGCATGATCTGGCGCGTCGCCAGATGGGGGCCGGTGGCACGGTCGTCGTGATCGATATCAAGGGCGGCAAGGATGCGGCATTCAAATTCATTGATGCGCTGGAAATCTTTACCATTTCCAATAACTTCGCCGATGCGAAATCCATCGTGACCCATCCGGCCACCACCACCCATCAGCGCCTGCCCGATGGGCAAAAGGCCGTGGTGGGCATCACGCCGGGGCTGATCCGGGTGTCCTGCGGGCTGGAAGACAGCGACGATCTGATCGCCGATATCATGGCGGCGCTGGATGTAATCTAGCGCCGGGCTTGGTAAATCGGCGCGGATCGCATACATATAGGGCGTGCGATCTCGCGAGGGGGCCCCATGAATATCCATATGCCTGAAATCGACGATGCGCCCGACCGGGATGCGGCCGCGCGCGCGCTGGATGTGTTGCGCGAATGGGCGCGCGCTGCCACGCCCGATGAACGCGCGGCGTTTGCCCCCGATCTGGCGCAGATCATTGCTGCGGCTCCGCGCAATTATCCCGCGCTGGCCCGCGCCTATCCCGAGGAATTCAAGGCCGATGGCGCCTATCTTGCATCGCTGCCCGATCTGCAAAATGGCCCTGCCAGCCTGATCCGGGGCGCGCGGCGCCATATCCAGCATGTGGGGATTTCCAATTTCCGCCTGCCGATCCGGTTTCATACCCGCGATGGCGGTGATCTGACGCTGGAAGCATCGGTGACCGGCACCGTCAGCCTTGAGGCCGGCAAAAAAGGCATCAACATGAGCCGGATTATGCGCTCATTCTATAAACATTCCGAACGCGTGTTCAGCTTTGAGGTGATCGAGGCCGCATTGGACGATTACATCACCGATCTGGAAAGTTTCGACGCGCGGATTCAGATGCGCTTTTCATTCCCCAGCAAGGTGACATCGCTGCGATCCGGGCTGGTGGGGTATCAATATTACGATATCGCGCTGGAACTGGTCTCGGTCGCCGGGCAGCGCAAGAAGATTATCCATCTCGATTATGTCTATTCATCCACCTGTCCTTGTTCGCTGGAGCTGAGCGAACATGCCCGCGAAATGCGTGGCCAGTTGGCGACGCCCCATTCGCAGCGTTCCGTGGCGCGGATTTCGGTCGAACTGGCTGAGGATCAGCCCTGTTTCTGGTTCGAAGATCTGATCGATCTTTGCCGCACGGCGGTGCCCACGGAAACCCAGGTCATGGTCAAACGCGAAGACGAACAGGCCTTTGCCGAATTGAACGCCGCCAATCCGATCTTTGTCGAAGATGCGGCGCGGCTGTTTTGCGAAGTGCTGCAAGATGACCCGCGCGTCGGGGATTTTCGCGTGATCGCCAGCCATCAGGAAAGCCTGCACAGCCATGATGCCGTGTCGGTATTGGTCGAAGGCGATACTTTCGCGGCCCAGAGCCTTGATCCGCGGCTGTTCAACACCCTGTTTCACGTCGGCTGAGCGGGCCCCTTGGCCCGCTCAATTCCAGCAGCCCACCAGAACCGTCATGGCGCTGGCCTGTCTGGTCAGATCTTCGGGGTGGATATCGGCCGTGGCGTCCGCATGGGCGGGCGTGATGCCATGTTCGGCCAGAAAGCCGGCGATCGACCCGGCATCGGCCGCAAAGCGCACATCGGCGGGCAGGCGGCGATCCTCGCTGCCATTTGGCAGCAACATCCCCACCACGCCACCGCGCGCATCATAGACCGGCCCGCCCGCATCGCCCGCCAGTGCCGCCAGCGCCAGCCGCATCACATCTGCCGCGCCATCAAGGCCGCGCATTTCGGCCAGCGCGCCATAGGTCAGCACCGGCGCACCCAGCCGCCCGCCATAGGGATAGCCCGCAATGGCGATTTCCGATTGCAGGCGCGGCATTTGCGATTGAAACCGCGCGATCTGCGCGGGGGCGATGGTGGCGGCGGGTTGCAACAGCGCCAATTGCCCGTTGCGCGCCATGATTTCGGCCTCATGCGTGTCATCAAGCGTGATCTTGTTGCATTGCGCGACATTATCCAGCGCCGTCAGCACCCGGCCCGCGCGATCGACGTAAAAGCCGCTGGCGGCCTGATCGGGGCGGCGAATATCAAGGCCCGCGATCAGATCGATGCTATCGGTGCTGCCATCGGCCCAGCTATCGGGCAAAACCCCGGCGCGCGGCGTAAAGCTTTGCTCCATCGCCGCCAGAACCATGCTGCGGCGTTGCTCATCGCCGGTGGGCCAGACCAGGGTAAAGCCCTTGATCTGCCCATCCGCCAGCCGCGCATGGCTGTGCGAGATGATATCGGCGTTGCGCCCGGTCAGGGTAAAGCTGTTGGTGCGGATATCGCGCGGCCCCTCCAGCGGCACGATTTCCAGCGTCTGCATGACGGCATAAAGCCCCGCCAGCGTTGCCTGATCGCCGCGCTGCGAAATCAGCAGGATCTGCACACCGCTGTCATCGCGGCCCGTGTAATGGGCAAAGGGCGGGGCATAGCGGTCAAATTCCACCAGCCCCATCGGCAGGGAAATTTCGATCCCCGCATCCGCATCATGCACCAATTCGATGCCAAGGCTATCCATCGCGGTGGTATAGCCGCCCACAAGGCTGTCGTATTGGCTGGTGGACAGCACGCCGGTGGGGTTCTGGCCATTGGCGCTTTGCCACGCCTCGATCGCGCGGCGGGTGCCGGGGCCAAAAGCGCCGTCGATAGCGGTGGTATAGAACCCTTCCCATTGCAAGGCGGTCTGAACCATTTCGCGCGCGCCGCGATCGAGCGTTGCCTCATGCGCGCGCGACTCGGCCAATGTCTCGGGGCCACCTTCGGGCAGTTGCGGCAAAGGGGTATCCAGCGGCGCGGTGACCACGGGGTCTGGCAGCGCGTTTTGCGCCGGCGGATTGGTCTGCATCCCAAAGGCACCGCCCACCGGCCAGAACTGGCGCGCGAACTGGCGGCCATCGGCGATAAAACTGTCGCCGGGGATCTGCCGAGCGGCGCGCAGATCGCGCAGGATTGCTTCGGCACGGGGCAGATCATAGGGGCCAAGCACGATGCCATACCACCCCGAATGCAGCGCAAAACCATTCACATCGGACAAAATTCCGGCATAGACACGCGCGCGATCCTCGGCCTCGGTCAGGCTGGGCTGGGCCTCGATCTGGACCCAGACACTTTGTTGCGCCTGTGCGGCACCCGCAAGCGCCAGCGCGCAGATCAGCCAGATGGCCCGGAATGTGGTTTTCATGTGCCTCAATCGCTCCTGTTCGCGCCTTCTGGGGGGCGCAGTGTTTCCTAACAGGAAAACAGATGACAGGTGAAGGTCAATATCATACGACACGCGATTGACCCTGTGCCGCGGCTCGCCTAATCAGAACGCGCTTTGGGCAAGGGGGTTTGGATGCCGGATAATGCCACGACACCGCGCAGCTTTCAGGATATCATCCTGCGGCTTCAGTCATATTGGGCCGCGCAGGGCTGTGCCGTGCTGCAACCCTATGACATGGAGGTGGGGGCCGGCACCTTTCACCCGGCCACGACGCTGCGGGCGCTGGGCACGCGGCCATGGGCTGCGGCCTATGTGCAGCCGTCGCGCCGGCCCACCGACGGGCGCTATGGCGAAAACCCCAACCGCTTGCAGCATTATTACCAATATCAGGTGGTGATCAAACCCAGCCCGCCGGATCTGCAGGCGCTCTATCTCGGATCGCTGGCGGCGATCGGCATTGATATGGCGCTGCATGACATCCGCTTTGTCGAGGACGACTGGGAAAGCCCGACTTTGGGTGCCTGGGGTCTGGGATGGGAGGTCTGGTGCGACGGGATGGAAGTGTCGCAATTCACCTATTTCCAACAGGTCGGCGGCCATGATTGTCACCCGGTGACGGGGGAACTGACCTATGGGCTGGAACGGCTGGCGATGTATGTGCTGGGCGTCGATCACGTGATGGATATGCCCTTCAACGATCCCGATGCGCCGATTGCGCTTACCTATGGCGATGTGTTCCGCCAGACCGAGCGCGAATATTCGCGCTGGAATTTCGATCAGGCCAACACCGATGTGCTGCTGCGCCATTTCCAAGAGGCCGAGGCCGAATGCGAGGCGATCCTGGCCGCCCCGGCGCGCGATCCGCGCACCGGCAAGCAGATCATCATGGCCCATCCCGCCTATGATCAATGCATCAAGGCCAGCCATATTTTTAACCTGCTGGATGCGCGCGGCGTGATCTCCGTGACCGAACGGCAGGCCTATATCGGGCGCGTGCGCGCGCTTGCCAAACAATGCGCCGATGCCTTTGTCCAGACCGAGGCCGGCGGCGCCGAACCACAAGGGGCAGTGCAATGACCGGACGTTTTCTCGCAACGCTGATCGTGTTGGCGGCCGTGATCGGTGGCGGCGCGATGTATTATCTGCAGGTTTACGGCTTTTACGACCGGATCGATGCCGCATCCCCCGCCGCCGAGGTGCGCATGACCACGCTGGACGGTATGGCCGAACCCGTGGCCGTGACGGGGTTTGAGGGGATCGATTCGGATTCCAGCCCCATCCGGTATCGGGCCTGTTTCACACTGGCCGAGGGACGCGCCCAGATCGATGCGCGCTACCGGCCGGCGACAAATGCCGTGCCGCTCAATGCGCCGGGCTGGTTCGATTGCTTTGACGCGCAGGCCATTGGCGCGGCGCTCGAACAGGGAACCGCCACCGCCTATCTGGGCGAGGAACACATCACCTATGGCATCGACCGGGTGATTGCCGTGTTCGATGATGGCCGCGCCTATGCCTGGCAACAGATCAACGCCTGCGGCCAGGATGTCTTTGATGGCCTGCCCGTTCCCGAGGGCTGCCCGCCGCCCCCCGCAAGGATGCAATGATGCCCGACCTGCTGATTGAACTTTTCTCCGAGGAAATCCCCGCCCGCATGCAGGCCCGCGCCGCCGACGATCTGAAGCGGCTAATCACCGACGGGCTGGTCGAGGCGGGGCTTACCTATGCCGCGGCGGGCGCGTTTTCCACGCCGCGCCGCCTGACCCTGTCGATCGAGGGGGTGCTCGCCGAAAGCCCCACCCGGCTTGAGGAACGCAAAGGCCCCCGCGTCGATGCGCCCGACAAGGCGATCGAAGGGTTTTTGCGCGCCACGGGCCTGACCCGTGATCAGCTTGACATCCGGGACGAGAAAAAATCCCAGGTCTATTTCGCCACGATCCGCCATCCGGGCCGGCCGGCGGCCGCCGTGGTGGCCGAGGTGCTAGAGGCCGCAATCCGCAATTTCCCATGGCCGAAATCCATGCGCTGGGGCGCGGGCAGTCTGCGTTGGGTGCGCCCGCTGCATTCGATCCTGTGCATCCTGACGGATCAGGCCGGTGCGCAGATCGTGCCGCTGAACATTGATGGGCTGGCGGCGGGCGATCGGACGGCGGGCCACCGGTTCATGGCGCCGGGCGATTTTTCGGTCACGTCATTTGATGATTACGCCGCCAAGCTGAAACAGGCGCATGTGGTGCTCGACCCGGCCGAACGCGCGGCCCATATCCATGCCGATGCCACGAATATGGCCTTTGCGCAGGGGCTGGAATTGGTCGAAGATCCGGCGCTGTTGGCCGAGGTTGCGGGGCTGGTCGAATGGCCGGTGGTGCTGATGGGTCAGATCGATGATGCCTTTCTGGGCCTGCCGCCCGAGGTGCTGCAGACATCGATGCGCGAACATCAGAAATTCTTTTCGCTGCGCGATCCCAAAACCGGGCAGATTGTTCGATTTGTGACAGTGGCCAACCTTGAAACCGCCGATAATGGCCGCAAAATCCTTGCTGGTAATCAAAAAGTGCTGGCGGCGCGGCTGTCGGATGCGCGGTTTTTTTGGGAAAACGACCTGCGCCGGATCACGGATGGCGGGCTTGATGGCATGGCCGCCGGCCTTGCCCATGTGACCTTTCACAACCGGCTTGGCACCCAGGCAGACCGGATCACCCGGATCGAGGCGCTGGCGCGTGAGCTCGCACCGCTGGTGGGCGCGGGTCCCGATCAGGCAGCGCTTGCGGCCCGGATCGCCAAGGCCGATCTGCAATCCGAAATGGTGGGTGAATTCCCGGAATTGCAGGGCACGATGGGCGGCTATTACGCCCGCGCCGCCGGCCTGCCCGATGCGGTGGCCAATGCTTGCAAGATGCACTACCAACCGCTCGGCCCCTCGGACGATGTGCCGAGCGAACCGGTTTCCGTCACCGTGGCGTTGGCGGACAAGCTTGACACCCTGACCGGTTTTTGGGCGATCAACGAAAAACCCACGGGGTCGAAAGATCCGTTCGCGCTGCGCCGTGCCGCGCTGGGGGTGATCCGGCTGGTGCTGGGGAATGATATCACCCTGCCGCTGCTGCGCATTTTCGCAGCCGCCCCGATGCAGGCCGATGGTGCTGATTTGCTTGGATTTTTCCACGACCGGCTGAAGGTTTATCTGCGCGATCAGGGGATTCGCCACGATGTGATCGATGCCTGTCTGGCGATGCCTGGCAATGATGATCTGACGCTTTTGGCAAAGCGTGCGGGGGCGCTTTCGGATTTCTTGAAAACCGATGATGGCGAAAACCTGCTGCAAGGCTTCCGGCGCGCCAATAACATTCTGGCGCAGGCCGAAGCGGCCGACGGGGTGGAATATTCCTTTGGCGCGGATATCAAATTCGCCGAAAACGACGCGGAAAAGGCGCTGTTCGCCGCGCTCGATACCGCGCAGGCGGCGATTGATCCGGCCATGGCGCGCGAGGATTTCGCCGCAGCCATGGCCGCGATGGCCGCGATGCGCATATCCATCGATGCGTTTTTCGAATCCGTTCAGGTCAATGCCGAAAACGAGGTCATTCGCCGTAACCGATTGAATTTGTTGGCCCGTATCCGGGGGATTTGCCTGTCGGTGGCGGATCTGACGCGGATCGAGGGTTAGGGCCGCGCAGCTTGGCATTGCATGATCTGTGATGCGCGATATCTTTGGGCGCAGGATTGGGGGCGCCGCGATGCGATCTGATAGCAAATTGGGTTTCACCCGGATCGACCGGGTGGCGCCGATCGCGCCCGATACCCATGGCGGGCGGGCGAAATGTCTGCAACGGCTGATCCGGCTGGATTTGCCGGTGCCGCGCACGGTGGCGCTGTCTTTTGGGGTGGTCCATCAGATTGCCGCCGGCAAACGGCCCGGCACCGAGGCGCTGCTGGCCGAATTCGGGCCTGATACGCTGTTGTCGGTGCGGCCTTCGTCGCAAGATCCCGATTGGGGCGGGCCGGGGGCGATCCTGAATATCGGCATGAATGCGGCCCAGCACGCGCGGCTGACAGCCAGCCACGGCCAAGCGGCGGCAGATGCGCTTTATCTTCGATTCGTGCAATCCTATGCCATTCATGTGGCCCGGCTTGACCCGGAAATGTTCGAAATGGGCAAGGCGCACGGCAGCGCAGAACTGCAAGCGGCGCTGCGCGCCTATGAGGATGAGACCGACGAGCCCTTTCCACAGGATATCGGCACCCAGTTGGGCGAGGTGCTGCAATCCATGGCCCGCGCCTGGGAAGGCACTTCGGCGCGGCTTTTGCGCCAAGCGCGCGGCGCGCCTGCGGATGCGGGGCTGGGGCTGGTGGTGCAGGAAATGGCGCTGGGGATAGGGCCTGCGGAAAGCGGCTCGGGCGTGGTGCAATTCATCGATTCCAACACCGGCCAGCCCAAGCTGGTGGGGCGTTACCTTAGCCAAAGCCAGGGGCGCGATGCGCTGGGCGATACCGATGGCGCGTTGTTTTTGACGCAAGACGCCCGTGGCCCGTCGTTGCAAGAAAAATGCCCGGAAATCTTTGCGCAACTGCTGCATTACGGCACGATCTGCCGCATTCGGCTGCGCGAGGAAATGCAGATCGAATTTTCCATCGAAGGCGGGCAGTTATCGGTTCTGGATGCGGTGCGCGTGCAGCGATCTGCCCGCGCTGCGGTGCGGATTGCGGTGACGCTTGCCCATGATGGCGTGATCCCCGAACAAGAGGCCGTGCTGCGCATCCCGCCGCGATCGCTGACCGAATTGCTGCATCCGCAGATCGAACCCGATGCCCCGCGCGACGTGGTTGCCACCGGTATCGGCGCCAGCCCCGGTGCCGCAACCGGGCAAATCGTGTTTTCATCGACCACGGCGCAGGCCATGGCCGCGCGCGGCGAAGCCTGCATTCTGGTGCGCCGCGAAACCGCGCCCGAAGATATTCGCGGCATGCATAGCGCGGCTGGCGTGCTGACCGAACGCGGTGGCATGACCAGCCATGCGGCGGTGATCGCGCGCGGGCTGGGGCTGCCCTGTATCGTCGGGGCCACGGGGATCAAGATCGACCCGGCGCAGCGTTGCCTGCGCACCGCCGATGGCCGCGTGTTGAACGAAGGCGATGTGATCACGCTGGATGGCAATGCGGGCGAGGCGCTTTTGGGCGCGGCGGCCATGTGCGAACCGGCGCTGGATGATGCGTTCAACAGCCTGATGGGCTGGGCCGATGACGCGCGCGACATCGGTGTGCGCGCCAATGCCGATACGCCCGCCGATGCCGCCGTCGCGCGCCGTTTTGCCGCCGATGGGATCGGGCTTTGCCGGACCGAGCATATGTTTTTTGAGGGCGAGCGCCTGATCGTGATGCGCGAGATGATCTTTGCCGATGATCCCGCCGACCGGCGCGAAACGCTGGCCCGGTTGCTGCCGATGCAGCGCGCCGATCTGCGCGAATTGTTTACGATCATGGCCGGCACGCCCGTGTGCATCCGCCTGTTCGATCCGCCGTTGCACGAATTTCTGCCGCGCGAGCGGGCGGGGATGCGCGAATTGGCCGGCGCGCTGGATCTGCCACTGTCGAAAATCGAACGCCGGATTGAGGCGCTGAGCGAATTCAACCCGATGCTGGGCATGCGCGGCGTGCGGCTGGGCCTGACCGTGCCCGAAATCTATGACATGCAGGCCCGCGCAATATTCGAGGCCGCGATCGAGGCCGCGCAGGATGGCGTGCCGGTCACACCGGAAATCATGATCCCGCTGGTATCGGCCATGCGCGAGGTCGAGGTTGTCAAAGCCCGGATCGAGGCCGTCGCCGCCGCCGTGCGTTCTGAGCGGCGGGTGGATTTCGCCTATCAACTGGGCGTCATGGTCGAAACCCCGCGCGCGGCGCTGCGCGCTGCCGATATCGCCCAGCATGTGCAATTCCTGTCGTTTGGAACCAATGATCTGACCCAGATGACCTATGGCCTGTCGCGCGATGATGCGGGGCGGTTCATGCATGCCTATGTCAAACAGGGCGTCTATCCCGAAGACCCGTTTCACACGCTTGATACCGAAGGGGTGGGCGAGTTGCTGACGATCGGTGCGGGGCGCGCACGCGCGACCCGACCGGGCATGACGATCGCGATTTGCGGCGAACATGGCGGCAACCCCGAATCAATCGCCTTTTGCCGGGCGGCGGGGTTCGATTATGTGTCCTGCTCGCCTTACCGCGTGCCGGTGGCTCGGCTGGTTGCCGCGCATCTGGCGCTGCGGCCATATGCGGAGCGCACGGCGGGCGTTAACCCTTTGTCAATCATCCATTAATCGCGCACGGTTGGCCTGCGCGCCCGGCCCATGATGCGCGTTCTGACACCGGCCCGGCGGGGCTGAAAATGCGCTTGGGTGGACGATCGGGCGTTTCTGGCCTAAAGAGCACGCTGTTTTGACAGGCTGAAGGGGGCCATCGGGCCGGATTCCGGGGGCGATTGATCATGCGAATATTGGCACAGGCAACAAGCCTTGTGGCGGTGACCGGCTTTGCCGGAATGGCGGCTGCAGATGTAACACTTAGCCAATCCAACAATGCCACAATGGCACTTGGCGGTGAAATGGCGGCACTATTGATGGTCGAGCGAAGCGCGCTTGAAACTGTCGATACCGCACGATTGGGCACACTGACCGAGCCTGCGCCCGAAATCCCCGCCATCCCCGAGATTGAAAGCTATACGATCACCTGGCTTGATGCCCAGCCCCAACCGGAAACGAATGAACACTGGGAATGTCTGGCCGAAGCGCTCTATTTCGAGGCGCGCGGCGAAAGCGTCAAGGGCCAGTTCGCCGTGGCCGAAGTCATCCTGAACCGGGTCGATAATGCCAGCTTTCCTGATACGGTCTGCGGCGTTGTCAACCAGGGCACCGGCAAACGCTATCAATGCCAGTTTACCTATACCTGCGATGGCAATGCCGAAACCATCCGCGATGCGCGCGCCTATGAGCGGGTGGGCAAGGTCGCCCATATCATGCTTGCCGGTGCGACGCGCAGCCTGACCAAAGGCGCCACGCATTACCACACCCGTGCCGTCAACCCCAACTGGTCGCGCCAGTTCGCGCGCACGACCACCATCGGTGTGCATCATTTCTATCGCATGCCGGGCAGCGCCTGACTGCGGCATGGCGCTTGGCCGGGCGATGCGCTAGATCAGCGCCACAGCATCCGTGAAAGGCGCCTTATGACCCAAGATATCGGCACCGCTTTCGATCACCCCGAAGCCCGTGCAGCCGAGACCGCCGATGCCCGTCCGCGCGACCGTATTTCCCTGCGCGATCATATCGTCGAAATCGAGATCGGCGCCTTTCAGGCCGAACGCGGCCGCCGTCAGCGTGTCTGTTTCAACATCGTTGTCGAAGTGCGCCCGGGCACGGGCCCGGTGGCCGATGATGTGGACCGCATCCTGTCCTATGATCTGATCACCGAAGCCATCCGGCTGGAAATCAATGCCGGGCGGATCAATCTGCTGGAAACGCTGGCCGAGCGGATCGCCGAGCGGATTTTGGCCGCGCCGCAGGCGATGCGGGTTTTCGTGCGGGTGGAAAAGCTTGATCGTGGCCCCGGCGCGCTGGGGGTGGAAATCATGCGCAGCCGCGACGAGGTAGCCGCCGATACGCGCGCGGATGCGCCCATGCCGCAGCCGCTGGTGGTGTTTCTGTCGAATGATGCGATTGCCGCGCCGCATTTGGCGGGCTGGATCGATCAGGTCGCGGCCACGGGCCAGCCGGTGATTTTCTGCGTCGGCCTGCCCGATGGGCCGCTGCCGCAATCGCAAAGCCCGGCGGCGCAGCGGCGGATCGATCTGCTGGCGATCGAACAAAATGCCTGGGTTCTGGCCGGGCGCGATGCGCGCTGCGTTGTGGTTGGCACCCGGACGGAAATCGACTGGGCGATGAAAAACGGCCAAAGCATCGTCTGGGCGCCGGGCAAGCTGGTGCTTGATACGACCGGTGCGCCGGGATCGGTGCGCGATCCTTTGGGGCTATGCGCGTGGTTTGCGGGCCTTGTGGCGGCGCGGCGGATCGTGGTGATCGGGGATGAGGCGCCGGGCATCGACGCGGATTTTCACCCGGTAGAAAATGATGTAATTGCAGGGATCTAGCGGCTGAACCTTATGCGCAGTGACAAGGATTATTATCGCCCCCTGATACAGATTGGCCCGGCAATGCCACCCGGCGCGCTGGCCGTGGCTGGCGGCTGGGGCTGGTTCACAAAGGCCGAGGTTCTTTCGCGCAGCCGCCCGCCGGAAATCATCGGTGCCGCCGATCTGCCCGATGCGGTGCGCAGCGCGCTGATCACCCCGCGCGCGCCGATGGTGCCGCAGATCATGGGCATCGTGAATGTAACCCCCGACAGCTTTTCCGATGGCGGCCAGTTCGCGCGCACCGATGCCGCCATTACCCATGCCCGCCAGATGGCGCAGGCGGGGGCGGCGATCCTTGATATCGGCGGCGAAAGCACCCGGCCCGGATCGGATGCCGTCAGCACCAAAGATGAAATCGCACGTATCCTGCCGGTGATCACCGGGCTGCGCGATCAGGGCATCGCCACGCCGATTTCGGTCGATACCCGCAAGGCCGATGTGGCGCAGGCCGCGCTGGCGGCGGGGGCGGATATGATCAATGATGTCTCGGCGCTGGGTTATGACCCGGATATGGCGCAGATCGTCGCCACCCACGGCGCGGGGCTGTGCCTGATGCACGCAAAGGGCGATCCGAAAACCATGCAGGATGATCCGCGCTATGATCATGTCCTGCTAGATGTCTATGATTTCCTTGAAGAGCGTATCGCCATTGCCGCGGCGGCGGGCATTGCGCCCAGCCGGATCTCGGTTGATCCGGGGATCGGTTTTGGCAAGAATGTCGCGCATAATCTGGCGCTTTTGGCGCGGATCGGGCTGTTTCACGGGCTGGGCTGTCCGATCCTGCTGGGGGTGTCGCGCAAACGGTTCATCGGCACGCTGGCCGGGGCGGCCGACCCAAAGGCGCGCATGCCCGGATCGCTTGCCGTGGCGCTTGCGGGGCTGGCGCAGAATGTGCAGATCCTGCGCGTGCATGATGTGGTGGAAACAGCGCAGGCGGTCACGCTTTGGCGCGCAGTAACAAGCGGAGACACGCTTCATGACCAGTAACCTGTTTGGCACCGATGGCGTGCGCGGCACGGCCAATACCTGGCCGATGACGGCCGATCTGGCGCTGCGTCTTGGCGCGGCGGCGGGGCGGTATTTCCGCCGCGATGGCAGCGCCGCGCATCGGGTGGTGATCGGCAAGGATACGCGGCTGTCGGGCTATATGTTTGAAAACGCGCTCACGGCGGGGTTTACCTCGACGGGGATGAATGTGTTTTTGCTGGGGCCGGTGCCGACGCCTGCGGTGGGATTGCTGACCACATCGATGCGCGCGGATGTCGGAGTGATGATTTCCGCCAGCCATAACCCGCATCAAGATAACGGGATCAAGTTTTTCGGCCCCGACGGGTTCAAACTGTCGGATGAGGCCGAAGCCGAGATTACCCGTATGACCCTGGCAGGGGTGGAACCCGCGCAGGCCGCCAATATCGGCAGGGCCAAGCGGATCGACGATGGCCGGTTTCGCTATGCCGAGCGGCTGAAAACCACCTTGCCCAAGGGTATGGGGTTTGGCGGGCTCAAGGTCGTGATCGATTGCGCCAATGGCGCGGCGCATCGCACCGCGCCCGAAGTGCTTTGGGAACTGGGGGCCGATATCATCCCCATTGGCGTCAGCCCCGATGGGTTCAATATCAACAAGGATTGCGGTTCGACCGATACACGGCATGCGGCCGAGGCAGTGCTGGCCCATGGCGCGGATGTGGGGATCTGCCTTGATGGCGATGCCGACCGGGTGATGATCCTGGACGAAACCGGCCGGGTGGCCGATGGCGACCAGATCATGGCGCTGTTCGCCGACCGCTGGGCCGCCGAGGGGCGGCTGCGCGGCGGCGCGCTGGTGGCGACGGTGATGTCGAACCTGGGGCTGGAGCGGTTCTTGCAGGCGCGCGGGTTGCGGCTGGAACGCACCGCGGTGGGCGACCGCCATGTGGTGGAACGGATGCGCGCGGGCGGCTTCAACCTGGGCGGCGAGCAATCGGGCCATATCGTGATGACCGACTATGCCACCACCGGCGACGGGCTGCTGGCGGGGCTGCATTTCCTGGCCGAGATGATCGCCACCGGGCAACCGGCCTCGACGCTGACGCAGCTGTTTCAGACGGTGCCGCAGGTGCTGGAGAACGTGCGCTTTGCGGCCGGACAGACGCCGCTGGAGGATGCGGCGGTGAAGGCCGCGATTGCGGCGGGCGCGGCGCGGCTGGAGGGGCAGGGGCGGCTCCTGATCCGCAAGTCGGGCACCGAGCCGCTGGTGCGGGTGATGGCGGAATGTGAGGACGAGGCGTTGATGGCCGAGGTCGTGGCCGACATCGTCGCGGCGGTCAGGCACGCGGCGGGCTGACCGGACGGCAGCACGCCCGACGGCGACGTGCGCCGCAAAGCCTCATGCGGAGACTGCGGCAGGCGCATTTGATCCGGCGTCGGGATCAACCGAGGCGGCGCCATGGTCCTTGGCCGCAACGGCAAAAGGGCCCCGCGTGGGGGCCCTTCCGATCTGCGGGTCAGGCGGCTCTGGAACCGCTCG
>Ga0265293_10007970_pt1 | contig 15990 bp, 16 predicted proteins | sample Munlanlewell138R_FD_192505 | JGI IMG/M metagenome (GOLD analysis project Ga0265293, IMG submission 192505) | Leachate microbial communities from a municipal landfill in Southern Ontario, Canada - Leachate well 138R | ecosystem: Engineered > Solid waste > Landfill > Unclassified | place: Canada...
TTTGTCTTGAAAAACTTTTTGAAAATGCTAATTGATCAAAAATAACGATCCTTTGTTTATGCGTATTTTAGAGATCATCAAAACACTTGAAAACCATATAGAAAAGGGTATGATAAATAGTGAAAGAATGTTTATCTTAAATGATATCGGGGGGTCAAAAATGAAAAAGGAGCTTGTTATAGTAATTATGATGCTACTGCTTTCATTTGGAACAATTACTTTTGGAGGAGATGATAAGAATACGGTTAAAACAAATATGTTGGAAACTGGAGCTATGATGAATATTATTGAAGAAAGTTGGTAAGAATGCATTTTAAACTTTTAAAGAATATTGGGAAAAGGATTAAAAAGATGAGAAATATTTGAACATGGTGAGCAAATTATCATTAGATATTTATGTTAATAGTTCAAAATTCTAAAGAGTGTTTTTATTTAAAAAAGGAAGAGTATTGGAAAGAATAAGGTATTTGCGCGCAAAGGAAACATCCTGTAGGAGAGATAACAAAAATTGAAACGGAAGGAGATGAATAAAATGACAAAACTAAACACAAGTTCGAGAGTAGTGCCAGCTTGTGGTTGCGGGATCGGTTCTTGTGGAAATAAACCAAAAACTTAGTAATAAAATAAAGTAAAGATCAAGGATTCCTTTTCCGTAAGGAATCCTTGTTATAAAGTTTTTAAATTATTAGAAATCATAATTTAAAGGGTGTGAATGTATGAGGGGAATGAATGATTTAAAGATCCCAAAGAAAAATCGGCTAAAAGATTTTTTCTTATTTCAAAAAGATGATTACACAATTTTATGGGATAAATTAACTTTGAATATTTATTATTTGGATGAAAAACATAGAGAAATCTACAGCGGACTTTTAAAAATTGAAGATGAGAAAGAAATTGCAAATTTTGTTATCAAAAAAATAAGAGACTTTCCACAATTAAGAAGTGAATTTAACGAATTGTTTCAAGGGTCAAATTTTAAAGATGAAAGTAAAAATTTACGCAGACTTAACTTATTAATATCTCAACAATGTTCATTAGGGTGTCTTTATTGCTACGCCCAGGAGGGAACTTATGGTAATCCTTCATTTATGGCGAAACAAGTGGTAAAAAAGAGCTTAGAATCTTTTTTTTCAATTTTTGATAGTGTAGAAATGGTTCAATTTTTTGGAGGAGAACCTTTATTAAATATAGATCTAATTGAATATACGATAAACTTATTAGAGGAATTTTTTCACAAAAAGATAATTCAAAGGAAACCGGATTTTCTTGTAGAAAGTGGGTTAGGAATCTCTAAGGAAAACTTAGAAAAATTTATAGAATTATTAAAAGTTCATCCGGAAATAAAAGTGACGGTTAGCTGCGATGGTCCTGCAGAAATTCATAATTATTTAAGGCCATATGCGAATGGTAATCCATCTTATAACAAGGTTATAGAGAATCTAAATATTTTAAAAGGATATGAACAACCTCATGCAATTGAAGTAACTTATACAAAAATTCATTATGATGTCGGTATATTACCTTCAGATTTGATTAAATATTTTAAAAATGAGTTGGGCTTAAAAGATTCGTTAATATTTGTTGTTCCTGTAATATCAAAAGATCCCTCTTTATCCTTGCCCATAGATATTGAAACAAAGATTTTGCATGAATACGAAGCAAATATGATAATGTCTTTAAGAGAAGGAAGTTTTGACGAGAAATACAGCTTAGATGAGTTTAATCAGTATATAGAATATAACATTTTAAGTGCTCCTCCCACAAAATATTTCTGTGATGGAGGAATATCCAGTTATACTATAGATACATGTGGAGATATTTATCCTTGCCATATGTTAGTTGGAATAGAAAAATTCATAATAGGAAACATTAATGAGAGCAATGAACAGTTTAAAATGAATTTAGTAAATTATGCAAATATGCAAAAAGCAATTGTTGAAAAATCGAAGTATGAACAATGCGAAGGATGCTTTTTACAAAACTATTGTTCAGGATGCCCTTCAGCAAACTATTTATTAACTGGAAATATGGATCCCACGTTCTTGGAATGTAATATTCAGCGACAAGTTATAAAAGATTTATTATTTGAATATATTAAAAATACTGTAAAGGATGAGAAATAATGAAAAAAAAGAAAAATAAAAGTTATATGAAACTTTTAAGGTACTCTAAAAAATATATAAAATATCAAAAAATTCCTCTTATTCTTGCTCCATTATTATTGTTAGTTTCAATCATGACTCCTTTTTTAATTAGATACTTTATCGATGATATAATTGGTAAAAACAAATTTTCTCAGATATTGCCTTTCTTCTTCATTTTTGTCGTTGTTGTTTTATTAGAAAGAATCATATCCTTTTTTGTTAACTATGGATATTACAAATCCATGAATTTAGTTGTGCGAGACGAACAAATATCCATGTTCAATAAAATTATGATGATTCCCCTAAAAGATTTTTCCCATAACAAAGTTGGGGACTTTATGTCAAGGGTTCTTTCTGACACTTTGGAAGTTTCTTTCTTTCTTGGAACAGGAATCTCTATAATCTTTTATAATTTTATACAGTTGATCATTGTTTCTTTGGTTTTATTATTTTTAAACTGGCAACTTGCTCTTATCACATTCATTATGATGCCATTTTATTATTTTTCTATTAGAGCCTTTGACAAAAGTATTCAAAAAAGTTCTGAGTTAGAGAGAAACGCATATAGTGAACTCACCGAAGAATTCAGAGAAAAAGTCGAAGGACTTTGGTCGATAAAGAGTTTTTGCAAAGAAAACTTTTTTTCGAAAGCGTTTTTTAAAAAATCAGAGAGTTGGGTTGGTTCTAAAAACAGGTTAAGTAAATTCAATCAAGGTGCAGAAGATTTTATGTCATTTATGTATGAGTTAACTCCGGTTTTAGTATTAGGTTATGGAGGCTATCTAATACTCAAAGGGGATACTACTTTAGGAACCCTTATAGGTTTCTACGCTTATTTAGGATGGATATTTACCCCTATAAGAAATCTCAGTGATTTTTATATAAAAATGCAAAGGGCAGGACAAGTCTCCAATCGAATATTTGAGATACATGATATGCCGGTAGAAGGCCGCGGAAAAGGTAAATCTTTTCCTGTTGACAAATATGATATCACTTTTGAAAATATTTGCTTTACATATCGAGATATACCTATATTAAAAGATATAAATCTAAGAATTAACACAAAAGAAAAAGTAGCTATTGTAGGAACAAGTGGGGCAGGTAAATCTTCGCTCGTAAATTTGATACCAAGATTTTACGAACCATCCCAAGGATTGCTCAAAATAGGTGGTATCGAAATTCAAGAATATAAACTTGAACAATTGAGAAAAAATGTCAAGATAGTTAGACAAAACGATCCATTATTCAACATGAGTGTAAAAGAAAACATAATGCTCGGTGATGAATTCACTGACCAAGAGTTCAACAAAGCTGTCAAAAAAGCAAAGGTAGATAAATTCATAAACCTATTAGATGAAGGATACGATACGATGGTAGGAGAAAGAGGAAGTAAGTTATCAGATGGACAAAGACAAAGGGTAGCCATAGCAAGGGCATTGATAAGAGAACCAAAGGTATTGATATTAGATGAAGCGACATCAGGGGTAGACTCACAAACAGAAGAAGAGATATTTGAAGAATTAAAAGAATACGATATGACGTTGATAATAATATCTCACAGGTTATCGACGATAAGAAAAGCAGATAAGGTAGTAGTATTAAAAGATGGAGAAATAATAGGAGAAGGCACACACAATGAATTAATAGAAAGTTCTCTTATTTACAAAGAGATTATTGAAAGTCAGTTGGTCGTGTGAAAAGAAGATTTTTTAAAAATGAAATTTTAAATTTAAAGTAGGTTCAAGGTGGAGCCCTCTCCCCTTCCTTGGTACAAGGTACGAAAGAGATACTATTTTGTGCTCAACTAAACATCTTTAACGTTTCAACAAACTTCTCTCTTTCTTGCCTTTCAAAAACATAGAAAGAAGTTGCAGATAACCTTCTTTTTAAAGTGTATTTCTTCACAAATACATTAATATCTTTAGGTACTTTTGGTCTTAATTCTTTTGGTATGTTTTTTATTTCATAATACCTTCCATAGTTCGTTATGTACTTTTCTATTATATCTTTTTGATTTGAATCAAGATTTATATAGTTTCCAATGAACTCTTGTAAGTATATCTTATTTAAGTCATTCATGAACTTTTTTACAAGGATTTTCCTTGCTGAATAGTAAGGATGTTCTTTAAAAGTTATATCTTTGTTTGTGTATGTTTTTAGTTCTTGGTTGTTTATTAGTATTGAATCAACATCTATATTTGGAGTTTTTTCAAATATTGAGTTTATTAACTCTTTTGTGTAGTAATCACATCTTTCTTTGGTTAAACTTCCACTTTCTATGTCTTTAATCACCTTTTCTAATTTAACCTCTTGCCTGTAATAATGAACAAGATACGAAGTAAAAAATTCAGAAAGTTGTTCTTCTGCCCTTAAGCTTATAAATTTGTAAAAGTTTTCTTCAAACTTTTTGTCTATATCTTTCTTTTTTAGTTCATTTATTATTGAAATAGCAAGAGAATTATTTATTTCAAACTCAAGATTGTTTATTATGTTTCTCAATGTATTTGGCTTTATTTGCTTTGTTATTCCAGATAAGAAATCATTCAGCGTTCTTTTTGAGATATTTAGTTCTTTAATAGAAACTTGTTCTTTTTCTACTTCTTGTTTTATAAAATTTCTTAAAGTCTTTGTGTTTAAATAATAATTGTTATCTAAATTAAAAACACAGCATTTTAACTGATTGATACTTTTTCCACATTGCTTTTTTAAAATGTTGTATCTTTCTTTATCAACCTTTGATAAACATTTTGAGAAGATAAAAGCTGTTTCATACATCATTGGATCGTTGCTTTCTTTTTGTACTTGAAAGATAGTATCAAGTGAATTGAAAACTTTGTAATTATCATCGTCAAAATAATAACCAAGGTAAAATCCTAATACTAAGCTAAAGTTTAAAGAAATGTTTTTATCTACATCTTTTAACCACCAACTTATGTTGTTTAATGATCCTACTATTCCAGATGGATGAGGAACATTTTTCAATATCTTAAATGCCTCAATATTTAAACAAGTCGCTTCTTCATATTTTTCTTCATTCTTTTTCTCTCTTGCATCAGCCATAAGGATAAATCCCTTATCAACAGGATTGTTTTCGTATGCTTCACTCCAATGTCTAATCTTTTCAATATTTTTATCGGAGTCATAATATAGTTCTCGTATATTTCTTAGAGATTCTACAACAGTTCCTCTTACATACCGTGGAATATTCCCAAAGTTGTCTCTTAATTCATCATAAATCTCTTTAACTTCTTGCTCTCTTTTTAATCTGTGCAAAGCTGACAGTTTAATAGATAAAAGTAGATAATACAAACTACCTTTTCGTAGTTTTGAAATGTTTCTTTCTATAGTCTCAAGGACTTCATCATACTTATTATCCCAAAATAATTTCAATATTTCTATATACTCTATTGTTTTATCGTTTAAAGAAATTGATTCAAGATAGTTCATGAATGGCCTTCCAAACTGCCCATAAGTTGACAACCTGGTAACTAATTCTAAAAGCATTTGAATTATCTCCTTATGAATACCTGTTTTTGTTCCACAATTGTCATTTAAAAACAACATAATATTTACTTTGATTTCAATGTTAACGAGCCGATATTCATCCACTTTTACCTTTTTAATCAATTATATCATAACTATCATCAAAAGAGAGAAAGCAAAAACAGTATATAAAACATGATAAAAAATGTCTTAATTAAAGTTTACATAAGGTTTTTTGAGGCAATCTCTGAAAATATATTCCAATCTATATTTGAGGCCGATAAAAAAATCACTTGTTTATCATATAGAAAAGGGTAAGATAAAAATAGTGAATGGTCTTTTGAGTTTGTAAGAAAAAAGTGTTACTCATTACATATTATATGAGGGGAGATAAAAAGTGAAGAAAGTCGTTGTTATTTTAATGATAATAGTATTGCTATCAGGGGGAGTTTTTGTTTTTGGTGGAGATGATGAAATAATCTCATGTATAGAATCAGTAAATCCAGGAGAAATCGTAAGTAACATTGAAGAAAGTTGGTAAGAATGCATTTTAAACTTTTAAAAAGTATTGGAAAAGAAGAACAAAAAGTAAAAAACTTTTTGAAATTTAGGTGCAAATTATTATTCTCAAACAAATGTAAATTTTGATTAATTAGGAAATAATAAATCAAAAGAAAGGAGGAAGAGAAAAATCAAAAGGACAAGCGTAACTTTTTTAGCACTTTTTTTATATTTTTTTGGAACTGGATTTGGATATTGGTTTGATGAAAGTGCAATTGATGTTGGTGAAATAAATGTTGGATATGTAAACACGAGTTTGAAGGCTAAATATGGGGTCAACGCTTCTGATTTAAATTTTCAGGGGATATTTGTAAGAGCTAACATATTACAAAATTTAGATTTTATAAAAAATGGTGCTGTAGTAGGGAGCTTTATATATAATAGCTACATTTCTCCAACAAAAACTATTATTGAAGGGAAAGAAATTCAACTTTTACCAATAGAATTAGGATGGACTGGAGGTTATAGGCAAAGCATAAAAGATATTTTTTCACTTGATTTTTATTTAGAGGGAAATTTTGGTAATTTTATTAGAGCTACAAACAGAACCATAACAAAATTTTCTATGGTGTTCGGTGGTGGTGGAGGAATAACTATTCCTTTACAAAAAAATATTTTTAATATAGGTATGAATATATACTTTACAATGCCAGTTTCATTTGTAGATGAATATGGTAATTACTTCAAAGATGACATAACACCAAAATATGAAATTTTCATAGGAATAGTCTTTCCTCGATAAAATATATTAATTATTAAACTACTTCTTTACACATAAAGCAAATAATTGAAAAAGGAGGTGAAAATATAAATGAAAAAATTTCATGAACCTGAATATATCGATCCTGAAGGAGGAGAGTGTGTATTCTGTTTAGGATGTGGTTTATGTTTTATAGGAGGTACACCTGCACCTTTCACTCCTTTAGGAGTAACTACAGTTATGGGATTGTATTAAAACTACTAATAAAGAGGGGAGGTAAATAAAATGGATAGAGTTTTAAATCCTGATTACTCGGTCGAAGGATCTGAATGTGTAGGATGTAGCATATGTACTGGATGCGCAGTAGATGAGGGAATAATAGGGCTATTGGTAATGGGAATTGCTGTCGTTTGGATTGCTCAGTAATTAACATTATGATTTGCTAATAAAAGTTTTTATGAGTTTAACATATAGGCAGTAAGGTAAAATATCCTTACTGCCCATAATTAGATGATTATTTAAATTACTTAAAAGTAAATTTATAAGATCTAAATATAAATTCTTAATTTTAGTTTGTGAATTTCACTCAGAAATATATTTGTGATATAAAGAGTAACTTTCATAAATCGATCTCATGCATGTTATTGTTTTTTATTTTACTGATATGCTTCCAGATATCTTAATTTCATAAAAGAGACAATCACCGAGGCTCTAAATAAAGAAGCATTTTCTATAAATTTAAATTTCAGAATTTCTAGAATGTCTATATTAAATTATAGATACTTTAGAAAGGACACGAGGAGGTAAATAAAATGGATAGAGTTTTAAATCCTGATTATTTAGTTGAAGAAGCTGAAAGTGAGTGTGCGGGATGTACCATATGCGCAGGATGTTTAGTACCTGGTGCAGTAATAGGATTAATAGCAATAAGTATTGCTATTATTTGGATCGTGGCATAATGGTCTTAAATCCAATTGAAGAAAGTTTTAGAAAATTAGAATAACATCATTAAATCAAAAAAAAATCTTAATAATGAAGATCTTTCTAAAAAATATTTTCAATTGAGAAACGTTACAAATGTGAGTCCTATAATTTTTCAGAAAGATGATAGGACATATTGTTAGAGGAGGTAAAAATGTTTAGAGCCAATAAATATATATTATTAAATAGTAAATATAAGCTTTTAGAATTTCCAACATACGGAGTTTTACAGATGAATTTCGATAATTTGGGAAATAAAGACCTTCCCGAAAGAAAAGAGAATATTAAAAAAGGTTTATTTCTTAAACAAGGAACTTCTTTCATAAATCATGATGCAGTGGAATTATTTAAACTTTGTAACGGAAGAAGGACCTTACTTGAAGTGTTAGAAATGTTTTCAAAAGACGATAAAGTTAAACAATTTCTAATTAAAGCTATTGAGAGAAAACATTTGGTTTTAGAAGATTATCCTTCAACAAATGGTTTAAACATAAGAGGGAGTAAAGAATATTTTCTACCTTTACATATCTCTTTGGAACTCACCGATGGCTGTAATCTGAACTGTAAATATTGCTATAGGAGAGAAAATATTGAAAAAAGTACTTTTATTGATGCAAAAAAACTAAAAAACCTAATCGAGAAATTGGGTGAAGAAACTTTATCCATGATTGAAATAACAGGTGGAGAACCTTCTATCCACCCCCATTTTACAGAAATCGTTAAATATATTTTACAAAAAGGAATAATGGTTGGGGTACTTACCAATGGAATAAACTTACCCAAAAATGCATTAGAAGAATTTAACCCATATATTGAAAGAATAATTTGGGGAGTAAGTTTAGATAGTTATGATTCAGAATATCATGACGAATCTAGAGGCAAAAAGGGAGCATGGATCGCTACTGTTAACACAATCAAAGAATTAGTAAAACATAACTACTTTGTTAGAGTGGCAATGGTAGTAACACCTGAAAATATTAATCACCTTGATAAAACAGCAGAGTTGTGCGTAAATTTAGGAGTAAAATTTTTCAGTTTTTCTACATCACTTCCTTTTGGGAAAGGAAAAAATATTGAATGGAAAGAAGAACATACCTTGAAATTATTAGAAGAAGGGAACAAGGTAATAGAAAAATACAAAAGCATTATCCCAATAGTTCAAGAAGAATCAACTGACATGTTAAAAACTGCAAAAAATTGTGGTGCTGGATGGAAAAATTTCACGATTGGCCCTGATTTTACAGTTAGACCATGTGTTATGTCCGATTCAAAAAGAGATGCTATAGGAATAATAGATCCAGACAATCCTATAGAGTTCTTTAAGAATCATAAAGAAAATACGTTTTTCTTTTCAAATATTATTCCGCCTAATGGTCAAATTTGTGGTGATTGTGGTTTACTACATTTCTGTTGGCCTTGTATGTTAAGAGGAAGAAAGGCAGTTGAAAGTGGTTTGATAAACATTGAAAATTGCAAGTGGATAAAAAATTCTGATTTAGGATTTTTGAATATAAAAATATAAAAGGTAGGTATGACAATGGCAGATGGTGGTTTTACTTCTTTAACTTTTATTTTGAAATATACTAAAAAAAGGATAGGCCTTTTTATTGCTGGGATAGTTTTGTTAATTATTCTCACTGTAGTTGCACTTTTGCCACCTTATCTTACAAAGCTCGCTTTCGATGAAGGCATAATGGAAAGAAATACTAATATGCTTATGAAATATGTTTTGTTCTTAGTTGGTGCTTATCTTTTACAAAGTGTTATCAACTACAGTTCATCTGCGTTATTTACATATTTAAACCAAAACACACTTCTTGATATGAAAAAAGATTTAAATAAAAGAATTTTAAATCTTCCATTAGCTTTTTTTACAACCAATGAGAGTGGTTATATTCTTGCAAGAATGAAGGAAGTCGATTCCTTAAGTACATTTTTTTCGATGAACACTCTTAGAACGATTGTGAGTATTTTCGAATTTGTGGGAGCTCTCTTTATCATGTTTTCTTTGAGCATAAAACTCACACTTCTTTTACTTTTGATAGTTCCAGTTTTTGGTATTGTGACAAAAATCTTTGGAAAATCTCTTAAAAAATTCACCCAGGCTTCTTTAGAAAAAGGGGCGATGTATAGCAGTAAAATGCAGCAGGCAATATTGGGGGGAGAAGAAATTAAAAGACTTGGTATAGAAGATAAACAATTAAAACAAATTAATATAGCAAATGAGCAATTAGCAAAAACCATGATAAAACGAGGGATTTTAATGTCAGGAGGAACAGAATTACTCATCCTCTCTTCTTCTCTTGCTAGTGTTTTTTTACTATATCTTGGTGGGACTGCTGTTCTCAACAAAAATATATCCATTGGAACCTATATGGCATTTGCAGGATACTTTTCTAAATTATATGCACCTGTTCTAAACTGGAATACAACTATTTTAACTTTTAAACCTGCCTTTGTAGCATTACAAAGAATTAGGGATTTCTTCTTCAGTTATCAGGATGAAATAGAAAGCGAAGATGAAATACAACTTGAAAAAATAAAGGAAATAGAGATGAAAAACATAAATTTTAAATATCCAGATGGTAACGAAAACATAATTGAAAATTTTCATTTAATTGCGAGAAAAGGAGATAAGATACTTCTCAAAGGTCCAAACGGTAGTGGAAAATCAACTATAATCAGATTACTTTTAGGTTTCTATAACAACTATGAAGGTGACATATTGATAAATGGTGTAGAATTGAAGAATGTTTCTAAGAAATCAGTGAGGAAACGTTGTTCCATAGTATCGCAAAGGATTTTTCTACTTAATAGTACAATAGAAGAAAATATAAAAATAGTAGGAGAAGTAGATGACGAACAATATCAAAAAGCGTTAATTAAATCAGGGTTAATAGAATTTGTAAATGCTTTACCTCTAGGGGATAAAACTCTCGTGGGTGAAAATGGCATTAAATTATCGGGTGGCCAAATTCAAAAAGTTGCAATCGCTCGTGCCATTGCAAAAGCTAATTCGGATATTTACGTGTTTGATGAAGCAGCTGCACATTTAGATACATCAACTAAAGCATCGATAAAGAGATTTATCAATGAAGAATTAAACGAAAAGATATGCATAATAATCGATCATTCGAATAATTTCGATGAGTTATGTAATAATATATTAGATTTATCCGAAGAAAAACAAACTCGATGAACAGGAGGTGTAGCTTATGGATAATACTCTAAATCCTGAATATCTGGATTCCGCTATAGAAGGTGGTGTTTGCAGAGGTTGCTTTATTTGTGCAGGTTGACTTCTTCCTTTTGTCCCAGACTCAACTCTGATGTTGATCGCTCTTGCCGGGTTAGCAGTTATAGGATAAAAATTAGAACTTAAATACATTTTGAAATTAATTTTTCTTTTGCGCTCAAACAAACGCTTCCAAAGTTTCAACAAGTTCTTTTCTTTCTTCACCTTCAAAAATATAGAAAGAAGTTGCTGATGGCCTTCTTTTTAAAGTATATTTCTTCACAATAATTTAGATTTTAGAGAAGGAAATGTTAATAAATATTCTGATTGTTATTATTGCTCTTTTAAGAAAAAATGTGCGAGGTGTCCTTTCTATGATAATAAAAGGAAAAGTAATACGTTACTATAGAATTAGTCGAGCGTCAGTTTGTATTTATGATTGCTATTCAAATTGTGAATATAAATTGAATGAAAGTGCAGCTGATGAAATAGAAATGTTCCTTAACGATTTTGATTATAAGCCATCAACAACTATCTTAAAATTTCTGAAGGAGATTACTGATGAATAATAGATCAATGCTTATTTGTTTAGTAATAGGATTATTAATTGCAATATCTAGTGCAATATCAATAGCGTTATTATATGAGCAACAATTGATAATAGATAGATTTATGAATTTATCTGTTTTAGATAAAAATTTACTATGGATAATGTTATTAACCATAGTAGTAGGTTTTTGTATAAAAATATGGTCTGTTATTGCAACTGAACAATTCCTTATTTCTAAGAGAAGAACAAGAAGCAAGGCATTATTTTATAGTATGCTCACTCCTTTCTACAAGAAAAATATAGATGAGGATTTTTCTTCTCTTGAAACAAACTTAGTCGAAGGTATAACAGAAGGATTTGACAGACAAATAGTAATATTAATATCTGAAGTAACGATAAGTATAGCTGCCTATTGTTATGCACTAACTATTAATAGAACAATGGTATTAATAGCCTTAGCTTTTATGATTTTGAATCTATTTATTAACAAACTATATGGTTTAAATGAATCAAAACTTTTAATGATAGACCAAAAAAATACTTCTCAATTTGTTTTTTTAAATCGAAACTTGTTGGAAAATTTTATTAATATTAAAAGTTTAAAATTAAATAAACAGGCATTAAATTTATTTGAAAAAGATAATGAAAGATACATGAAAGGCAAGTTGTCATACTTTTTGAAATACTCAAAATATATGTCTTTAAATTCCGTCTATTATGCTATGGAAAAACTTTTCCTCATTATCTTTGCGGTATTATTATACAACTATAACAAAATAACTCCTGGTCAACTTATATCCAGTATATTTTTATCTACTCTATTAGCTTCTCCACTTGTGAAAATCACGGAAGGATACCACCAAATATCATCGACTTCCGAACTTCGCAAAAAGTATAAAGAAATGTTAACAAATTCCAAATCAATTAACAATAAGGGTCATATTAGTTTTGAGGATTATAAACAATGTTTAATTAAACCAGATAACTCGAAAAAGATATATTACGATTATTATGATAAGCAGATAGGATATGATAACAAAGTCTTGATGAATGACGTTAAACTAACAATGTTTTTTGGAAAACATTATTTATTAATTGGAGACAACGGTACTGGAAAATCAACATTAGCAAGACAAATTTTCTTAGATTTTAAGCGGCAAGGATATAAAGCCTTTTTCATTGATCAATTTGCGCCAATATCTAAAGGTACTGTGAGGGATAATATAAACTGGTCAGGTGCAGACGAAAAAGATATCAAGCATCTTATGGGAATATTTGAACTTGATAAAAATCTAAGAGATCATATTGAAAGAAATGGAGTAAATTTATCTGGTGGTGAGAAGCAAAAAATTTTACTAATAAGGAATCTACTTGCAAAACCTGACATCTTAATACTTGATGAGTCATTGAGAATGATAGATAAGAAATCAAAGAAGCATATTTTAGAATATATAACCAGTTTAAATGATGTTACGATTTTATATATAAGCCATAAGTTAAATAAAGATGAAATAAATTTGTTTGATGGAATATATTTAATTCAGAATCAAAAGTTAACCTATATTGATAAAGAAAGTGAGAGATGGAGTCTATGGGATTTTTAAGTAGAGAAGTAAAAAGAATAATTTACTTAGCTTTATTTATAACACTAATCAGTTCATTTTTTATGTTGATTGAAATATGGGTTGACAAATGGCTGATAGAACAAGCATCTACAGGCAGCATAAATGTAATTAAAATAGCTCAGGTATTATTAATATATGGAATATCCTATTTGCTCTATTATTTTAGATTAATTTCTGATGATTGGGCACATATTAAAGTTAGGGGAGAAATTAATAGAAATCATTTTAATTTCTTATTAAGTAGAAAAATAGAAGAGTTTATGAAAATTCGTGACATAGAAGAAAGCGGAATTATATATACAAAGAAAATACCGTTTTATATCAATGAGTTTATTTCCGAATTATATGATTTTTCATATGAAACACTTTTTCTAATTCTCGGGACACTTTATTTAGGATGGATCGATTATAAAATTATGGTCGTATGCATTGGTTTTTACTTTTTATCCTATTTTCTGATTGGTTTTGTTAGCAAACGAAATGAACGTAAAATTGAAGAAATTAGCATATCTTTTTCAGAATATACACAAGAAGTATCTGACAGTATAGATAATACATTTCAGTTACAGTCGTTCAATCTATATGAGCAAAAAAAGGAATCTATTTCAAAATTATTGGATAAATATCTTTATTCTACTAAATGGTTTAATATTAACAAAAATGTTTTTTTCTCTTTTCAAGAGACGTTAAACCATCTGCGGGAGTGGTCTTTATTATTTCTCACACTATATTTACAAATATCCAATGTAGGATCATTGTTCATTATTCTATATATTTCATCGATGCTTTCAGAACCTGTTAAAAGGTGGTCGGGACATTTGCAAAGCATGAAATCAACAAAAGCTCTTCGTAAAGAATTAGCAGAAGAAAAAAATAAATTTAACAGTTATAAACCTTCTTATTTAACCCTGAACCAAATAAAAGAAATTAAATATTATGCCCCAAAATTTTGTATTGAGGATAAAATTTTACTGGAAAATATAGAATTACATTTTAAATCAGGGAAAAAATATTTAATTCAAGGTGACAACGGATCTGGAAAAACATCCTTAATTAAAGATATATTATGCATAGCTAAATATGGTGGAAAAACAATTGTTGATAATATAGAGATATTAAACGAGGAACAATTGTTTGATAATTATTTGTATATATCACAGGAAAATCCTTTGTTTCAAACAAATATCATAAACAATATAACCTTATTCGAAGAAAAACCAAACAAAGAGTTACTTGAACAAATTATCAAAGATCTAAATATTAGGAAAGATATAGAAGATATAACCAAAATTTCTGGAGGGGAAAAACAAAAAATATTAGTTGGTCGTGCATTATATCATAATTTTCCTCTTTTAATTATGGACGAATCCTTTTCTTCTATCGATAAAAAAAGTTCAGTAACTTTGTTAAATATCCTTATAGAAAATTACAGTGGGATCTTAATCATGGTTGAACATCACCTACCCGAAGAATTTTATCCTGTATTCGATAACATTACTTATTTGGCAGAGTATGCACCAAAAAAAGCAAAATAATTCAACACTATTATATGGGGTAAGAACTTTAGAAATAATGATTTTCTAAAAATAAGCATTTGAATTTAAAATGGTTAAACTACCCCGTCTGCTGCCACACCCTAGCTGTGACAAAGAGCATCGCATCCACATAAAGGTAGGTGGTTCGATGATTTTTCTCAATAACGTTGAAAAAAAGTTTGGAAAAACATTTTCAAGGGGTATGAAGCGAGGGTTAACTATTGCACGCTTATTCTTAAGAGAACCAAAAGCTATAATAATGGATGAACCAACAAGTGGGTTAGATGTAGATGGAAAACTTCTGGTAAGGGATCTTATCAAAGAGCTTACTTTAACTAAAATTCCGATGTTGATAAGTTCTCATGACCTATACGAGCTTCAGCAAATATGTAATAAGGTTTATTCTTATTCTAATCAGTTCTACTCTATTTGTGGCAAGTTCAGCGACTAATTTCAAAGAAGGTTGGAAAAGAGAAATGCTTGATTACATTTTAGCTATGCCATTAAGTCCTAATGGTTATGTATTATCAGTTAGTCTTTTCGGAGCTTTAATATCAACTTTTTTTGTTATTCCAACTTCATTAATACTTGCTTTAATCATGTTGCTTATTTTTAAAGGATCTTTTACTATAATGGAGTTATCTTTTATGTGCTATTACTGCTATCGTATGGACAATTGCCTGTATTTTAGTTGAAGGTTATAGTATTTGGTATAGATATAATAAACTTTCTTCTATCTTCACTATTGCTATCATGTTTGGAGTAATAATTGCAATAAACTTTCCTCAATTTGATTTTTTAGTTTTCACTGTTTTATTCATTAGTTTTGTGATTTCAGGAATATTAGCCTTATTTTATGCAGAAAAAGATAAGGAGAAGATTTTGAGTTAAAGCAAGTGAAAAAAGATATGATAAGAAGTAAATAGAAATTAATATTTTGAATCATTAAGGCATTAAAAGATAATTCTACGAAACAAGGGGGAAAAAATGATAGAGGCTAAAGAAAGTATAAGAAAAAACGTTTTTACCATAGAAAGAATATTAAAAGAAGAATTACATTATTTCTTTGCTATTGTTACATTAAAAGTATTTCGATCAATAGTTTATCTGTTAAGTGTTTATTATCTAACACTATTGATAGAAGATTTGGGAAAAGGAAATACGCATCAAATTATT
>Ga0265293_10007971_pt1 | contig 15986 bp, 16 predicted proteins | sample Munlanlewell138R_FD_192505 | JGI IMG/M metagenome (GOLD analysis project Ga0265293, IMG submission 192505) | Leachate microbial communities from a municipal landfill in Southern Ontario, Canada - Leachate well 138R | ecosystem: Engineered > Solid waste > Landfill > Unclassified | place: Canada...
CCAGCCTGGCATTCCAGGTGCTGCTCATTTCGTTCGCCAGCTACCTGGTCTGGTTCTGGCTGCTCAGGCGCTACCTGGCCGCGCCCTTGGGCGTGCTGTCGTTCATGACCCCGTTGTTCGGCATGGCCATGGGCGTGTTGCTGCTGGACGAGCGCCTGACGCCGGAATTCATGGCCGGCGCGGTCCTGGTGCTGACGGGCCTGCTGGTAGTCAACGCCCAAGCCTGGCTGCCCTTGTTGCGCCGCGGACGTGCCTCGGGCGACCAATGAATGCTATCCAGCCCGTTTCTCGTAGGGCATGAAAGCCAGCGCGAGCAAGGTGCAAACGCCGGCGGCGGCAAAGGCGTAATCGTATCGGCCGCTGAACGCAATGAACGTGGCGAAGACGGTAGGCGCGATCATGTTGATCAGGTTGATCAGAATGCTCGATCCCGCAGCGGTTTCAGCGATCATGCCGGGCGGAGAACGACGCGCGATTTCAGCGATCTGGACGCCGTTCCAGCTGGCGACCGAACACCCCGCAAGGAATACCAGGACCGCCACTACCCAGAGCGGCCACGTGGCGGCGCTCAATCCAAGCAGCACCGTCGTCGCCGCGGACACGATCGCCGCGATCGCCAATACCACGTTGGCCGAATGGATCCGATCGGATAGCCAACCAAGCCCGATACGGCCGATGACGCCCCCTATTTGCATAACGGAAAATACGATACCCGCCAGCCCCAGCGAATAATCCAGTTCATCGATCAAGTAAATGACGGTGAAGGTGAACCAGCAACTTTGGGAAACGGCGAACAAACTGCCGACGATGGACATCTTCAACAGTCCGGAACTCTGCCTCAAGGACAGCAGCGGCGCGCGAAGCGCCCGCAGCGACTGCAGATTCGGCATGCTGAGAAATCCAAGACTCGACGCCGCCGGCCTATCCAGCCGGCCGCTCATGCGCCAGGTCAGCATGGTCGGCAGCACCACCAGGAGCGCGCTGGCGAACAAGGCAGCGCGCCAGCCCGCCACGAAGACGATGGCCGGGATCACCAGCCCCGCGATGAGGCCGCCCAACGGCACGCCGGCTTGCTTGATGGAAAATATCAAGTTGCGCTTATCGGGCGGAGAAAAGCGCTGCAGGACTTCGCTGCCCGCCGGGTTGGAGGCGCCGTTGCTGAAACCCATGAAAAAACAGGCGGCCAGCGCCACGCCGATGCTGGGATGCAAGAAAAGCGCCATGCACGCCGCGCCCAGGAACAGCGTAAGCTGCATGGTGCGCATGCCGCCAATTTGCTTGAGCAGCGTCGACCCGCCGACGAGAATGAAAAGCCCGCCCAGCGACCCCGCCGCGCTCAAGTAGCCGATGGAACTGCCGCCCCAGCCGAATTCATCGGAAATGGCCGGCGCGATGATGGGAATGAGTCGCGACAGAAACGCGGCGATGGTTTGCAGAACGAATATTGCCGCTACGGGAGCAAGCCAGCCGGGCACCGCCAATGACATCACTATCTCAGCTATCTTTCAGGTAGAACGTTCCCAGGGAACGATACGGTCTATACGTTGTATCTTTCTGCGTCCTGTATGTATGGCCGTGCCGTCGTGTCACAGCAATGCTAGCACAACCGCATGCCGTTCTCCCGTCTCAGTATTAACACCAATGTAAGGACCATAAATTATCATGATATAAATTATGTCATGATAATTTATGGCCCTTATGAATAAAGCATCACGTCGTCGCCCCGGCCATTTCATCACCCCGAACTTGGCAGTCAACCTTTTCATGGAAGTCAAATGAACATAGAACCCATACATCACGTGCCGCTGGTGCCTGAATACAACAGCCCGTTTTCAGCGGCATATGCCGTGGAAGGCAGCCGTCTCCTGTTTCTTTCAGGCGCGGCCTGCATACCGCCCTACCACAAGCATCCGCACGACCCCGAGGAAGAAGCGCAGTGGCTGACGGGCGATTTCAGAAAACAAGCGGAAGATACGTTCAAGCACATCGAGCAAGTGCTTGTAGCAGACGGCGCAACACTCCGGGACATCGTGAAAATGACGATCTACTTTACCGATGTCATGGCGCAGCAGAACATTTTCAATGAAGTATCCAACCGCATATTCGGCACGGAAAATCCCCCGGCCAGAACGTCGGTCGGCGTCGCCTCGCTGGCGCATCCCGGCATGCTCATCGAAGTGGACGTCATCGCCGCCATTCCCAAGAAGAACAAGTAGCGGTCCCGGTCAAAGCCGACGATTGCCTCGGCCCCACATGCCGACAAAGCCGAAATCAGTTTCCGCGCCCCTCATAACCCAAAGGAGACAAACGTGTTCAACGATCAAAGAATCAAGTCGTCCAGGCGTCGCTTCTTGAGCTCTGCGCTGGCCTTCAGCGCTTTGCCCTTCCCGGCCATCCTGCGCGCGCAGAATCAAGAGCTTCCCGCGATCCGCTACGCGACCGGGGGAGCCGTGGGCCCCAACGAGATGGAAACATTGATCTTTACCGACTGGATGAAGAAAAATGTCTTGAAGAACATCGACAAAACATACCGGCTGGACATGACCTTCACGCGGGGCACTCCGGAAGCCGGGACCTTGTTGGCAGCCCGTGAGGCGGACATGGCCACGCTGTCCTTTGCCGTATTCGCATCCTCCATTGCGAAGAACACCGTGCCCGGCGGCCTGAGCATCGTCGCCGACAGCAGCCGTGAAGGTCAACCGGGATATCATTCGACGACATTCTACGTTCTCAAAGACTCCGACATAAAAACCGTCGCCGATTTGAAGGGCAAGCGAATCGGCATCAATGCTTTTGGCTCCGCCATCGACTTGATGCTGCGCACGCGGCTTGCCAAAGAAGGCCTGGATCCGCGCAAGGACGTGCAGATCGTCGAGGTCAATTTCGTTAATCAAGCGGCGGCGCTGCGAGCCAAGCGCATCGATCTAGGCGTGATCATCCTGCCCTTCTGGGCCGACGAAATTCCTACGGGCGACTTCAGGGGCATATTCAACAGCAGTGATTCTTTTGGAACCTTCGCCACGATTTTCCACGTCGCGACCAATGATTTCATCAAACGGCATCCTCAGGCAATCAAGGATTTTCTGGCTGACTACATTCATGGGCTGCAATGGTTTTACGAGCCGTCCAATCGAGAAAAAGCGATAGAAATCTGTGCGGAAGCAACGCGGGTGAAACCCGAAAATCTGGGCTATTTCATGACGGACGACGACTATTATCGAGACCGCAACGGCTGTCTTTCGCCCAGCCTGGTTCAAAGTCCCATCGATGCCATGCATGCCAACGGCATATTGGACAAACCTATCGACGTGTCGAAGTACTTCGACCTTTCCTTACTGCCAGGCGCCTGCGCATAATGGCTATCATCTCGGTCGAGGAAGTCGGGAAAAGCTATCAATCCCGGCAAGGTTCGGTCAAAGCCCTGACCGGCATTAACTTCCAGATAACGGAGGGGGAATTCGTTTCCATAGTCGGTCCCTCGGGCTGCGGGAAATCCTCGCTGCTGTACATGATCGGTGGGTTCATCCCCACGGAAATCGGCTCGATCAGGGTGCAAGGCGATCCCGTCACCGGGCCGGGAATCGATAGAGGTGTCGTCTTTCAGCAATATGCGCTGTTCCCCTGGCTGACCGTGGAAGACAACATCGCTTATGGACTGAAATCGACCGGGGTCCCCAAGGCGGAACGGCAAGCCATCGTCGACGCCTACACCCGGATGGTGGGATTGACGGCCTTCAAGAAGCGCTATCCCAGGGAACTGTCAGGCGGCATGCAGCAACGGGTCGCCCTGGCACGGACGTTGGCATACGACCCCAAGATCCTGTTGCTCGACGAGCCCTTCGGAGCGCTTGATGCGCAGACCAGGGAAACCATGCAGGACGAGCTTCTCAAGATTTGGCAATCGACGGGCAAAACCATCCTGATGGTGACTCACGACGTCGACGAATCCGTCTATCTGTCACAAAGAGTCTTGGTGATGTCCAGCCAGCCCGGGCGCATCGTGCATGAGTTCGACATCGATCTGGACCGCGGCCAAGGCCGCGAAGCAACGGTCGTATCGGACGAATTCGGACGCCTGCGCAATCAAGTCTGGCTCGCGGTAAGGCGGCAGATATCTCAGAGAGAGGCGCTATGAACGCGGTGCCGGACGTCGCTTCCGCTTCTTCGAGGCTCCACCTTGACAAGGTGCTGCGGCATCGATGGATTCCCGTACTCATCGTTTTCCTCGCCTGGGAAATCGTGCCTGGAAGCGGCTGGATTTCCTCGCGATTCTTTCCGCCGTTTCATAACGTGGCGATCGCCTTCTGGAAAATGGCGGCCGATGGAGAGCTCGGACCGAACCTGGGCGCCACTTTGACCATCGCCTTCCTCGGGCTGTTCATCGCCACGATCGCGGGCGTCATGCTCGGCGCGGGAATGGCGGTCAATCGGTGGCTCGACCGCATGTTCGGACCGCTGGTCGCCGCCACCTACTCGTTGCCGAAATCCGCGCTCATTCCCCTCTTCATCCTATGGTTCGGAATCGGCGGCATGAGCAATTTGCTCACGGTAGTCCTGGGCTGCCTACTGCCGATACTCGTCTCGGCATATCACGGCGTCAGCCAAGTCCCCAAGGAGCTGATCTGGAGCGCGCGCGCGATGGGGACGGGACCACGCCGGCTGCTCGTGAACATATTGTTGCCGGCCGCGACCGCGTCCATCTTCAACGGGGTTCGGATAGGCTTGGGATATTGCTTCGTTCTCGTTATATCGGCCGAGATGATCGCCACGAAAATAGGCATGGGAAAACTCATCTTTCTCTACGGAGAAGGCGGCACTTATGACTACATGATGGCCGGCATATTGGCGGTGGTCCTGGTGGCGTTCATTGCGGACCAGTTACTGATGGCGCTATCCCGGCGCCTACTGTATTGGGAAGACACCGCTTCCCGCGGGAGCGCCTATGCCTAGCCGTCCTGACAGCCGGCCCGGGCGCAGGGCGCTTCTTCGGGCGCTGGTGTTCTGCCTGCCGTTCACCGTCGTCTTGTGCGCGTGGCAAGCAGCGACCAGCAAAGGCTGGGTAGCGCCGCTCTTCTTGCCTGCTCCAGCCGACGTCCTCAGACAGTTCGGCGTATTGCTGTCGGCCCGGGAAATCATGGAGCCCTTGTCGGTAAGTCTGTATCGGGCCGCGGCCGGGATGGGCCTGGCGCTGTTTTCCGGCGTGATGATCGGTATTTCGATGGCGCGCAACCGCTGGATGGCCTGGTTCTTCGAGCCGCTGATTTCCTTGGGGTTTCCCGCCCCCAAGATAGTTCTGATTCCCTTGTTCATTCTTTATTTCGGCATCGGCGACCTGTCAAAGATCGTTCTTATCATGCTGACCTGTATATTCCCGGTCATCATCATCATCCAGCAGGCCGCCTCATCCTTGAGCAGGACCATCGTGTGGTCGGCGCAAAGCATGGGCACGCCGGAACATGCCCTGCCCCGGCGCATCATATTCCCTGCGATCGCGCCCGCCATTTTCACCTGCGTGCGGATTACGCTTCCTGCGGCGCTGATCACGACGTTCACATGCGAAATGGTCGCCGGCGGAGGAGGCCTGGGAGCCTCGCTCATCTTCGCCCAACGTTTTTTCGAAACGCCCACCGTCTACGTCTACATCCTCGTCATGCTTTTCATAGGAATCCTGCTGGATCGAATGCTGCTTTTCATTCGCGCCCGGCTGATTCCCTGGCAGGAAGAAAAGCAGTGAAACCCGTCCCATCCACTATTGTTTTCCGGAGCAAGCAATGAAATTCCTACGCGGTGTTCATCCTGAAACGAAGCGCCCTTTCTACGGCCAGATCGACGGTGATCGGGTACTGGGTCTATTGCATGAGCCCTATGACGGCCTGGCCCTAAGCGGCGAACAGTTTTCCCTTGATGAAATAACCTTGTTGGCGCCCTGCGATCCCGGTAAAATCGTCGCCGGCGGCGCCAACTATCGAAGTCATTTGCTGGAGTTGGGGCTGGCCATACCCAAGGCCCCGGTATTTTTTCTTAAAGCCCCCAGTTCATTGACGGGGCCGGATTCCGCCGTCGACTATCCCGACCAGACCAAGCGGCTCGAATTCGAAGCCGAACTGGCGATAGTCGTGGGCAAGAAAATCTACAAAGCGACGCCCGAACAAGCGCGCAACGCCATTTTCGGCTACACCATCGTCAACGATGTGACCGCCAGGGATATTCAATTCAAAGACAATTCGTTGATGCACATGCCTCATGCCAAGTCGTTCGACACATTCTGCCCATGCGGGCCCTGGATCGAAACCGACATCGCCGACCCCGGAAACCTCGAGTTTCAGACGACGGTCAACGGCGGCAGATTGCAAGTCAACAATACCAACGACATGATTTTTTCCATACCGGATATGCTGAGCTATTTTTCGCATATTATGACGCTCAACCCGGGCGATCTCGTGGCGACCGGCACGCCGACGACTTCGGCGGGCCTGAGCGTGGGCGATACCGTGAGCATCACGTTCGACCGGATCGGCACGCTGACCAATACGGTCCGACGCTTGTAAGCTTGCATGAAGCCCCGCCCCATGCGCCACGGAGATTAAGTATGAAGAAGCAGCGATCTCGCGCGACAGTGAGCCCGAAGGAAAAAAAATCGACCCGGCATGCCGCGTTGGGGGACTTCCTGCGCAACGTTCGAGCCCGCGTTTCACCCTCGGAGGTGGGTTTCCCGGTAGTGAGCCGGCGCCGCACGCCCGGCTTGCGGCGCGAAGAGGTCGCGCAACTGTGTGGCATTAGCCCGGCTTGGTATACCCGGCTGGAGCAAGGACACGAAGTATCCGCATCAGCCAGCGTATGGGCTCAAATCGCGGATGCTTTGCGCATGTCGCGCGCAGAGCGCCGATATTTATTCGAGCTGGCCGAAATGGTCGACCCCGAACGGGAAGCCGGCGCGCCCGGCACGTTGCGTGACGGCTTGATGGAATGCGTCAAGCGCATTCAGGCGGCGGCTTATATCGTCGATCCTTGCTGGAACGTTCTGGCTTGCAATGATGAGTTCAAAGAACTGTTCGGCGGCTGGCCCAAGAAAAAAAGCGGCACGAACCTGCTGCATTTTTTCTTTCTGGACGAATCTTCCCGGACGCATTTAATCGACTGGGAGTCCCGGGCCGGCAGGGTCACCGCTGAATTTCGAGCCGACGTCGCCCCGTATATCGATGAACCGGCCGTGCATGCGGAAGTGGATAGACTGCTGAACGAAAGTCCGGTGTTTGCCTATTGGTGGACTCGTCATACCGTGGTGGACAGGGACGGAGGCCTGCTTCGGCCTTTTCGCAAGAACGGCAAAGAAGCCTATTACCGGCAGTTTACGTTCCGCTTGATGAGCCATCCCGACTGCAAGCTGATCGTTTTGATGAACGACGGCTCCCGGCCCTGAGACCGGCTCTCGCCGCCTGCATGCGCTCGCCCGGCAGGACGCCGGGCTGCCGGGCCCGCATTGCGAAACCCGCCCTTGATGTAATTCGTAAAGCCGTGCAAACTCAGAAACCAGGATTTGGTTTTTGCTGTAACACCAAGACGGTCACGATACAACGAGGCGAATAAGCATGACTATGGACAACGACGATCTACGCCGCATCGGCGAACTGACGCTGGCTCACTACAACAGCGTCGCCGACCGTTTTCGCGCCAGTACGCTCGATCACGACGTCAGCCAGAACATCGCCGCCCTGCTGCGGAACATCCAGGCCGAGCCGCCCTGCGCCATACTGGATCTCGGCTGCGGCCCAGGCCGGGACCTCAAGACTTTCCGCGCGCTGGGACATCAGGCGATCGGCCTGGACGGCTCCGAGCAGTTCGTCAAAATGGCGCGCGACTATTCGGGGTGCGAGGTATGGCACCAGAACCTGTTCGACCTGGATCTGCCCCCCGGCCGCTTCGACGGTATTTTCGCGAATGCCGTGCTGTTCCACGTCCCCACCGTCATTCTGCCGCGCGTCCTGGCCGCATTACGCTCGACGCTCAAGCCGCGGGGAATACTCTTCAGCTCGAACCTTCACGGCCACAACACGGAACAATGGCGGGGCGAGCGCTACAGCGCTTACCATGACCTGGAAAACTGGAGGCGGCTACTGAACGCCGCCGGCTTCGACGAGCTGGAACATTACTATCGGCCCGAAGGCTTGCCGCGCGACCAGCAACCTTGGCTGGCAAGCGTATGGCAAAGCAACCGCGCCGGCCGCTAGAGGCTGCCCATGACCGGACAACGTCAGGGTTGCACCGGGCTCCACGCCTCTATGCGGCCTCGTCCATTTTCCTTGGCCCGGTACAAGGCCTTGTCGGCGGCGATCAACAGATCATCCACTCCGGCCATGCCGGGCGTCAAAGAAGCATAGCCGATGCTGAAAGCATAAGGCGGCAGCCCGGGTCCCGGCAGCACGGTATCGACCAGCCTTTGCATCACGACGCCGGCTTCTTCACGCGTGGCGCCCGGCAGCAGAAGAACGAACTCCTCGCCCCCGTAACGGCCCAGGGAATCGCCACTGCGCAGCGCGCTGCGCACAGTCGCGCAAAAATCCACGAGCACCCGGTCGCCGGCCGCATGGCCATGGCGGTCGTTGATCCTCTTGAAGTTGTCCAGATCCATCAGGGCGATCGACAAGGGCGTGGCATGACGGCGGCTGCGCTGGAATTCAGCGTTGGCCCGCTCGAAAAAAGCGCCCCGGTTCAGCGCGCCGGTCAACGCGTCATGCGCCGCGTTGAACTCCATGATGCTTCGTAGTTGCTCGTTGGCCATGACAATGAAACCCACCGTGGCGATGAGCGAGGTAATGTTGAAAACGGCGAGGTAGATGACCTGCAGTACCCCGGGATCGAACAGATCGCCGGGATCATCGACCCCCATCAGGAGCGTGGCCAGACGCACAAGGCAGCTCAGCGAGGCTAGTCCCAGCGACAGCGCGATGACCAGACTGCCGATGCTGCGCTTGCCATGACGCAGAGCAAGCCAGCCGATGTATCCGAATGCGCAGGTGGACAGGAGAGATATGATGAACAGCCGGACCTGGAACGAGGGCTGGACGTAGGTGTACCACGCCATGGCCAGCATGACGGAAATCGCCCCGGCGACGACCAGTCGCGTGGGGGGAAGCCGCAGGCGATACATGCGCAACAGAGCAGCGGCCATGTATATCAAGGCCAGGATCAAGAAGCCGTTGGCCAGGATGATGTGAAAAAAAGGAGGCGCCGACCGCATGGTGAACAAGGCGCCCGAAGCGATGGTGAACACGACGGCCGCCGCCCACTGGTCGATGCCGTCGATGGCGCGCGGGAAGCTGGCACGCGTCAATATAATCACAGCCAGGAGGATGGCCAGCAAAGTGATCATCATCACCAAGGTGGACGAGTAGACCATTTGCATGAAAAGCTCTCTGAACTCGAAGGGGGGGGCCGCGCCCGGGTTGTCGGATTGTAGCGTGCGCAAGTCTATTCGAGCCTATTCGACTACGGATCGTCCCGCCGGCGCTTGTTTCCGCACCTCCCGGCCGCCATAGTCGTCCGCTTACCACAGAGCCCGTTCGATTTCGTCGAGCAAATCAGCCTATTCGTCGAAAACAAATTGAGCCGCAACGGTACCGAGCCTGTAATACGGATCTTCTTTACGCTTTCCAACGTTTTTAAACTCATGCATACAAATTCTGCTTTTGAAGCCCCCATTGGCGTCACGCAAGGCCTCAACGGGAGATTGCCTTTACAACGAAACGGGTTTCTTAAACAGGCGGGCCTGACAAGTATCAGCCCCACGCGCCGCGGTCTGTTCATAATCATGGCTGCCCTGCTCACCGCCTGCGACGGCGGCGGCTCGGGCTTGGACGCACCCGCGGCCCACCCCCTTGCCTGCGGCGCCAATCCCGGCGTCCGCCCGATGAGCGTCTCCGCCGATATTCCGAGCGGCTACTACGCCGACGAAATGGACCTCCTTCCCTGTGACTCGGATACCGACACCGGAGAAACGGCGCCCCTGTATACGTACCAGTGGGCGCTGAATTATAAAGACAGCTATTTCAATTATTTCCCGGAAACGTTCGGCGGCGGGATGGACCTGAACGTCGAGCCGGCGCATCGGCAAGGCTTCAAGGGCCAGGGCGTGAACGTGCTGGTCGTGGATGGTGGAGTCGACACGCTTCATGAAGATCTGCAGCCCAACTTCAAACCCGAGCTATCCTGGGATTTCTCGAAGGCGAACGCCAAGACCGCCCACGGCACAGCGGTCGCCGGCATCATAGCCGCCGCTCAGAATGGCAAAGGCGTCATGGGTATTGCGCCTCGGGCCAATCTGGGCTCGGTCGACTATCTCGACAACCAGGATGAGGAAAACGTTCTCATCCGGACGCTTGGCGGAGCGCCTTGGTCCGACAAGGCGCACATTTTCAATGTTTCCTTGGGGCAGAGCACCCAGAATATGCCGTATGAAACCGCGTTCTCTGAATTAGAGACTCAGACTCTCCGAGCGATAAAGCGGTTGCGCGGCGGAAAAGGCGCCATCTACGTCAAATCGGCGGGAAACGACTATGGCGAGAGCAGCAGTGCGTGGTGCGAAACAAGCGGCTTCAGCTGCGCCAATCCAGCCAACGACATTACCAAACTCGAACCCAACGCCATCGTGGTGGCGGCTCTTAACGCCAAAGGGTCGGCCAGCTTTTACAGCAGCGCGGGTTCGGTGCTTTGGGTGACCGGCATGGGCGGCGAAAGCGGCAGACATGGCACTTATGGCGAAGGGCTCCAGACATGGTGGGGAATCAAGGATTCCGTCGATGGTCCGAACATTTTCACCACAAGAACAAGTGATTGCAGTCCCCTGGAGCTTTTCTCGCTCACCCCTTTCAACCGCGGCCAAACCGTACGCGGCGAACCCGAAAATCCCAATTGCGGTTATACCCACATGAACGGGACCTCGGCGGCCGCCCCCACCATATCAGGCGTCGCCGCGCTCATGCTCAGCGCCAATCCGGACCTGACGTGGCGTGACGTGCGCGACATCCTGCGCCTGTCGGCGCGCAAGGTGGACAAGGGCTACGAACGTGTCGTCCGTCGGGCCGACTCCCACCCCTCGGCCACCATGATGGATCTACGCACCAATCAATTGCTCCACGGTGTCCTGGGCGGGGCGCCGGACATCTTCGACGGCGCCACGTCCTTTCCTCTGGAGCTGGGATGGCAAAAAAACGCCGCGGGCAATGATTACTCCAATTGGTATGGATTCGGTGTGCCGGATGCCGAAAAAGCGGTGGCCCTAGCGTTGGCGTACAGAGATAACCCGGGCATGAGCCGCACCGAAGACGTTCGAATTCCCAACTTCCGGCCTGTGGCCTATTGGCATAAGGACTATCCTCCGTCCGCGGGAGCGTCTGCCTCCAGAACGCTCGGCGAAACACAAGTCCGCATCGGCCCGTTCCCATACCAGCAAGTGACATCAGCGGAGAAGTTCACCTGGAAGGCCGCTCAAACGGTGGACCAATTTCAGGTCCGCCTGTCGGGCATGGGCGTCTGCCTGGGCTCGATCGGTATCGCGGTCAAGTCCCCCTCGGGCACGACTTCCCTGCTCAAACTGCCAAATGATCATTTCAGAGGCTCCGGCATGCTTGTGCCGCTATTTAACCACTATGCCCTGGGAAGTTATGCATTCTATGGCGAGCCGGCACGGGGCGACTGGGAGATCTTTGTCATCGCGGCCAACCCCGACGCCAAGCCCTTGGAGTACGAAGAAAAATCTTGGTTCGGGTTGAGCTGCAGTTCGGCGCCCCTTCTTCTTCTCGGCTCATTCCGCTTGGAGGTCGAGGCGCGTGTTATCGCCCAATAACCCATACCACTCGCCAATCCGGATCCGTAGCGGTCCGCTTGGCCGCATGTCGCCGCCGAAACTGATCTGTACTCACGGCGTATCGTCGGCTGGTCGCAGCAGTAGCCGAAAAAGATCAAGGCCGCACCAGAGGCGACCTTAACATACTGATTTTACTAAATAATTCTGGTGGGCTGTGAGTGGCTCGAACACTCGACCTACGGATTAAGAGTCCGATAAGCCCTAAATAGATTTAACCAACTTCTTATTAACTATCAACTACTTGCAGCGTTAATCACATTCGCAAGCTTACCCTGAATGCATCCTTTTTGGGCTTATTTTTAGGTATTAAGGACACGTTTTGGTCATAGCAATTGTCCGCCATCGTGCAGGCTTTTTGCGCCTGAGCTCAGTAACAACTTACAAATCCAGCCCTGCATATACTGTATTTTTATACAGATTATATATGGGCCAAATCAACGTGTACGTAGAGGGCCGGGAATGCTGGACCTGCCTATACTGGCAGGGCCACACCACGCCAGGCGATGTGCATGCGGTATGCCAACACGACCCCAATCAGGTCCTGGTGATCGGGCTATCGGATGAAGGGTGCGCATACTGGCAGCTCGACCCTATCAAAGACCCGATCCGGTTTACTTTTGAGCAGGGGGATTAAGGGCGCGTATGTACCCTTGCAGCCCACCTACTTTGTCAGCCAGGCGTCCAGCATCTCGGCCCATATCGTCATATTCCGCGACACACGCTGCGAATATTCCGATCCAGTCTTCTCCGGCTCCATCAATTCCGGTGCCGGAGTTGGGAGCTTTGGGGCGACGGCGTAGCTGGTCGAGCAGGCCGTCAATGCGCTGACGCTGGTCAGCAACAAGGCGCTCAGCAGTCTGGCGAGCCAGGACCGCCCCCCTATAGTCTGCGTCCGCTCGATCGCGCTCATATTGCATACCTCGCTCGATTTCAATCTGTTGAATAAGCGCATCAGATTGCGCTTGTTCGTAGCCTTCTGCATATTGACTTTTCCCGTGCCAGTGCCAGGCCAGCGCAACCACGGCGGCCAGGGCGATTCCGGCGACGACGGCGATCAGCTCAGTCCGGAAAGGCATATCGTGCGCTCCGCTTGACGCCTGTTCTCAAGGCCCTTGAGTTTCTTCCCGCCCGCGTACACCCAGCGCGGAAGCTCGTTGCATGCGCCCCTGATGTCGCCCGCACGCAGCTTGCGAAGCAGGGTTGATCCGCTGTACGCTCCGGCGCCGACGTTGTAAACGAAACTCGACAGCGCCACGCGCACGCCGTCAGGCAATGGACGCGGCACCGATCGATCCACAACCGCCAGGGCGCTGACAACTTCCTTGCGAGTCAGATCGTCGCATTTCTCAGGCGTGGCCACGTCGCCAAGGCGAACGCCATGCGTGTAGCCCTCGCAGATGGTTGGGATGCCCACTGGGTCTACATAAGCCACCAGGGACCGACCTTCCCAGGCGGCGACGAGCGCAATGGCTGACGCCACTACGCCACCTATAAGCTTGCCCTTATCCATGTCGCCCCCGCTTGAAAAGCGACGTGAACCAGTCACAGCCGCGCTGGAACCATCCGTTCTTCTCATACAGCTCTGGAAGCTTGATGGCGATCAAGATCAGCACATAGATACCCCAAAGAATCGGCACCACCACACTGAACGTCGCCGCCCATGCCAGAATCCCGGAACCAGTGCTGACCGCCAGATTCACACCGTCGTTGCTCATTCTCATGATCCTTTGGGGCATGATCGCCTCCGTCAATTACGCTCAATCCAGACGATGTCTGCGGCAAAAGCTGTGGTGACGGCCGAGCCGGAGGCATTGTGTAGGCGAAGCACAGCGAAACGCGGCTCCCTGTCCGTCGTTCTTGGGGCGAGGCGGTTGTTCGCGCTGGACTCGCCGGATTGCTTGACGCCGGTCGCATCAATGACGCCCGTCCCCGCCACCGAGCCCGAGTAGCCGAGCGTCGCGGTCAACGACGTGTTCGTGACGTGCAGCGACCGCAATATCGCATCTCCGGTAGTCATCCCGGTTGAGACGGCTACAACGGCACCTGAACCGGCTGGAATAGAAACTGACTCCGAAAAGAATGTGGCATTGCGCACCAAGGATGAAGCCCCATCGGAAGAAGGGGCGCTGGTTTCGTTCCTCACACGCAATGCATATTGGCGCGATGGATTTAGCTGGGGCGGTGAGTACGTAATGGAACCGACGCTGGCGTTGAAGATGATCGGTTGCGCCCCGATGGATTGAATCAGCCGACGTATCTGTAAGATTTGCTGCTCGAACAGCGCGGGAGTTACGCCTGCGTAGTAATCGTTAGTCCCCACCATTACCCATACATAATCAGGTTGCTCCGCCCTCACATCAGCGTCGAATCTGGCGATCATGTCCGATGCCCTGTTGCCGGATACGCCCTTGACCACTACCTGTGCATTATCCAATCGCTGGGTGAAACGAGTGGCCATCGCCGAGCCGGCGGAGAACCAGCTATCGCCGAAAAGGACGTGTTTTCCCCGGTTGAACGGGGCGAGCCGGTCCCCCAGCTTGTAGATCGACAGACCGCCAAGCCTAGAGACCTGTTCGGCGGTATTCGCTGTTGTAGCAATGATCTGTACGGACGAACCGTCCGAGACGGAGAACGGTATTTCGACGACCTGGACGGAGTCATATCCCCAGTCATTGAAAGTTGCGATAACGTATGACTCTCCGCTGCGGGTGAATTCACTTACGGACAGCGTCAGATCACCAGAGAATCCGCCTGTTCTCATCCCCACGTTTATGTTGACGCATGCAACATAGTCGCCGCCCGTCAGGCCTACTATCGTGCTTCGGGCGCCTTGAGACGCACCATTCGTGGTGAGTGTGACGGCGCGTCGGTATGCGCCGGTTTCTCCCGGATTGCTGTAGGAAAGTTCTGCATAGGTCGCGACGGCTCCGCCGTTGTAGCCCGTCCACGACAACCCATCGCTGATGCGGGACTCAAGATGACGGATACGATAGTCGTTCGACAGTTTGGCGATCGCGGCATCTACGATAGCGGCGCCGCCGTAGGTGTTGGGATGCGCATTGTCTCGATAGAAGTTATAGATCGGCGCGCCAGGTGCAATGCTCTGTGGTAGCCGATGCCCCAGGCGAAATACCGGCCCTGACAGAACCGCGTGCAGCTTTGCCGAATAGTACCGATTGTCGATGCCTCGATAGCAGATCAACATCCCGGCCGTAAAATCGGCGGACGATGCAACAGGTATGTCAGTGGTAGAGGTCGCTGCCGCCGCTGTTGCGGTCGTGCTGTGTACGTTCTGAGGGTCTTCCGGCGTCCAAGGCGGATCGCCTGCCGTCCACCCACGGCCACGGAGTATGCCGAAGTGCATATCGATCGTCGCGGCGTCAAGGCCGGAACCGAACATTCGGGCATTCTGTCCTTCCAGCGCAGCCACGTCGGCCTCTAAATCAGTGACATCCGACTCGACTTGGCGTATACCTCCCTCAACCGTAGTCGCGGGTCCAGAGGATGGCTGGTAAGCCACTTCTTTCGCGCCCTTCGCTGGATTGGCAAGGTCTTGGCGCAGGACAGCATCCCCCACTCCGACGAAAAATCCCGCCTCACTTCCCCAGTCTCCCGTGGTCGTGTAAGGCAATTCGAGTGCCGCGCCAGCCCTGTATAGCTCTCCATCGCGCCAGAATATTTGATTGCGTGCTGTGATGGTCAGCCCGGGTCCGTAATCTCCGATATGCTCATATCCGGAGCTGATCAGGAAGTCCTGAAAATCCTGTTCGATACCCCACCATGTTTTCCGGTTGACGCCGAACCTATCTTCCCATGCCCGAGACGCTCTATCATTTGTCGCAAGGTCGAAGTTTTCTGCATTATCGTAAAGATCCTTGACGGAGGTGCTGCCAAGCGGATTGCCGGTTCTGTAAGTGGTCATATCAAACGCCCAATAAAAAACCGCCCGAATGAATTGCCCCGCTTCCTGGGACAGTTCAAACGAGCGGCTTGTTGATCTGTTGATTACTAATCTATAGGGGGAAAACTGTTGTCGTCGGCATAGATGCGGCTGTCGTAGTTCACGGCACTTACACTCGCAGTCTCAAGCCGATTCGGCTTGATCTCAGTTATCAGCGCCGGA
>Ga0265293_10007972_pt1 | contig 15981 bp, 16 predicted proteins | sample Munlanlewell138R_FD_192505 | JGI IMG/M metagenome (GOLD analysis project Ga0265293, IMG submission 192505) | Leachate microbial communities from a municipal landfill in Southern Ontario, Canada - Leachate well 138R | ecosystem: Engineered > Solid waste > Landfill > Unclassified | place: Canada...
GAGTACAAGTCGGAAACTTGTACATACGAGAGCACAAGCTTAAAACATATACAGTAAAAAAAAGTTTGACAAGCTATCATAAATAAATAAATTGAAACAATTAGTTATTCTTCGCTTATATCATAATGGAGGTAAAATGAAGTTTAAATTGTTCTTGCTTTTGATGATAGTACCATTAAGCATTTTATTTGCATATAGTACACATATAATCAGCGAAACACCGCATGAACTGCAGTTTATCATTAAAATTGATAGCCTGAATATAGAGACGAATGAGCAATTTTCATATATCAAAGATTATCGAAATATGTCTTTCAATCTGAACGAGGGAGAGCCTGAATTGCCTTTTATCAGCTATAATATCGCTGTGCCAGAAAATGGCTCTGTAAGCATGAGTATCAAGCCTATCAATGAGTATAAAAAACAACTATATAAAGAGTGGCAGCCTGCTCCAAGCTTCTTTTACGACAGAGAAAACAATCTACAAAACGAATATAAAATAGATGAAAAGAAGTATCAGAACTATCGTAAATCAACCTTTAAAATCGATCAAACTATCAAGTTTCGTGAGTATTGCCTTGTGCCAATAAACATCTATCCAATGCTTTACGACACAAAAGACAAAAGCATGCACATAATCGATGAAATGCTTGTTACTGTGCAGATATCAGGCAATACAAGAGAAAAAAAACCGATGACAGACAGCTGGGATGATTTATATTCGACTATGATCTTAAACTGGGATACTGGCAAGTATTATTCTCGCTCAAAAGACGAATTAGCCATCAATTTCGCTCAATTTAATAAAAGTAACCATTGGTATTCATTCGAGGTAAATAAAGACGGAATTTATCGTTTAAATGCATCACAGATAACTGATACTCCATTGAGCGATATTGACCCTGCAAAGCTGAGGGTATTTTCTACTGGTGGTGCCGCAATGTCATCATATCCAAACTATCTTGGACACGAGTTTGTGGAGATTCCGATTTATGTATCTGGTGCAGAAGATGGCAACTTCGATCAAAATGACTATATTTTGCTTTATGCACGCGATAGAGACGGTTTTGGGATGAATAGCGAGTTTTCTTTTGAAAGTAATATGAACGGTGATTTTTATTATTATAATCCATTTTCTGGTGCGACAAAGTATTGGCTAACATGGGGTGAGTTTGATGGACCTGCAAAGAGAATTAGCATAGAATCAAGCCCAAATACATGGGATGAAGAAAAAAGCTCTGTGCATTATTTGCAACATATCGAAACAGAACGTGCACGCATGAATGAGAAGTTTGAGCTTTATTATGCTTGGTATACTCAGAAGATGGAAGGTCGATCTAATGCCTCTTTTATGTTCAATTTTAATATTGAAGATCTCGATCAAAGCAAAGAAAAGTATATCAGAGCTTTTGTAAAAACTGAACAGGCTGTTTCAAGTAGTTCAGAACGACATCATGTAAGGCTCTCACTCAATGGGACAGAGTTCAAATCTCTTCAATGGACGTCAGCATCAATGCAAAAGCTGGAGGGTGAGGTTCAAAATCTTACAGAGGGAAATAACAGCATGCAGCTCGATGTTTTTAGGACTGTTTGGTCTGATATGTATTTCGATTTTTATGATATCATCTATTATAAAAAGCTGATAAAGCGTGCTCAGCCTTATAATTTTGAAATAGAAAAAACAAGTACTCCAAAAAGAGTTAAATATCAGTTTGCTAATAAGCCAGGTAATGATTTGCAAGTGTTTAAGATTAAAGATTTTGATCAGCTAAGTCAAATCACACCAAATTTTCAAGATAATAGCTTCTCTTTTATAGCAGAAAGTAGTTCAGGAGATGAATTTTGGATTGTACAAAATAGCGATATCATTAACATAAATAATCTAAAAAGAGAGCAGGTGAAAGATTTAAGTGCAGATCATAGTCAGGTTGATTTTGTGATTATCACTAATAAGACACTCGGCACAGCAGCAGACGATTTGAAGCAAATATATCAAGAATATTACGGCGTTAATGCACGAATTGCCTATCAAGAAGATATCATCAATCAATTTGCAGGTGGAAACGACGATCCAATAGCTATCAGGAATTACCTTGAATATGTATATGAGACCTGCCCCGCACCAAAGCTCAAAGGGGTTACCCTAATGGGTTCGGGTACTATTGATTGGCGTAACTATTCTGGTATGGCAAACCAAAAAAACCAAGTGATGACTATCTTTAATAAAGCTCAATCAGCCACTGGAGGCACATTTAATAGTAGATCAAGCTCTGACCAATACTATGGTTATTTCAATGAAATAAATATGCCTGAAATTATTATAGGTCGTATTCCCATAATGAATCTAAGTGATTGGGAAATATACAAAAATAAGCTAATTAATTACCTCAATAATAAGTCTGGCACCTGGACAAATAGGGTGCTTATGTTGGCTGATGATTTTAATTATGTATCGAGTATCACTGACACTATGCACTCTATGGCTATCGAAACAATTGCAGCAGCCTTGCATGTATCGGCATTTAAAGAAAAGATTTTTGCTCAGGACTATCCGCTCAACGAGTTTAAGAAAAAGCCTGAAGTAAACGACTTATTTGTCAGTAAAATCAATGAAGGTGCACTTCTTAGCATTTATATGGGGCATGGTGATCCTGTCTCTGTTGGAGACGAAAACTATCTGCGTATCGAAGATATGGCACGCTTGAACAATATTGATCGATTAACTGCTATCTTTTTTGGCTCTTGTAGTGTTGGCAGAACAGATAATCCAAATATCAAAAGTATTGCTGAATATATGATTATGAATCCAGGCGGTGGTGCAATTGCGACTATTGGTGCTCTGCGTGATTCATATAATAACGGCAATGTTACATTAATGTCAGAGCTGCTGACTCAGTCTTTTAATAATAGAAAAAGCATAGGTGAAAGCTTTATGCTAACTTGTCAAAAGCCTGTTAATCAAAGTTTTAATACAAACGTTTATCAGCTTTTAGGAGATCCACTGCTACCTATTTATGGACCAGAAAGACTCAATAATATAATTCTTGAACACACAAATGGTGAAGATACAGATAACTTTCAAGCACGAGAAACAGTGGCTGCTCAGGGTTCTTTTGCACACGGTAGTCATGGCGAGGCAGAGATATTTGTGCTTGATAGCCAGCGTAGTTATAATGTGGTGTCAGAGTTGGCAAGTGTTCATGTGACAGTTGATGGCAAGAACATATTCAAAGGAAAATCAACTTTATCTACAGGCGATTTCTCTGCTCAGTTCATTGTGCCAGATGATATTATTGGAGGATATACAGGCAAAATAGTTGCTTATCATTATGATGAGGCAGCTGATCTGGATTATATTAATTATTTGACTAATATCGAGTTTGCTGGTCATGATTATTTTGTTGAAAATAATGACGCACCACAAGTTGATATTTATCTCGAGAGCAGAAAGTTTAGACAAGGCGACCGTATCAGTCAAAACCCTCTATTAATCGTCGATATGTATGATGCCAATGGTATTAATATCTTGGGTTCTTCAGGGCATGAAATTGTGCTCTTGATCGATGATAGCACGGAGCCTATCGTTATCACCAAAGGCTTTATTTACGATACTGATTCACACACAAAAGGCACACTTTACTGGCAACTAAATAAGCTTGTCGAGGGTGAGCATACACTCAAAATAATTGCCTTTGATAACTTTAACAAACCTACCGTTGCAAGCATGGACTTTGTTGTTAGCAAAAGCTCAGCATTGGAGCTTGATCAAGTCTTGATCTATCCAAATCCTGTCAAAAAAGACGCTTATTTTACTTTTCACAACACAGAAGATGCCGAGATTGATATCAAGATTTATACGATTACTGGCAGGAAAATCAAGGATATCAAAGCAGGGCTCTGCACCAAAGGATATAATCAAATATACTGGGATGGCAGGGACAATGATGGCGATCGCATTGCCAACAATACCTATTTCTACAAAATTACTGCAAAACAAATAAACAGTGGTAAAAAGGTGGAAAAGATAGAGAAACTGATTATATTAAAGTAATTGTTTTGGACTTCTAAGGTCGCCTTTATTACTAATATTTGAAATAAAAAAAGCTGATAGTAAAAAACTGCTTGACAAATACCTGCATATCATATTTTTCGTTAAAAAGTCAGTATGGAGTTAAAGATGAAAAAGAAAATCATTAAAAAAGGCTTTACATTCGATGATCTGCTATTGGTACCAGCAAAATCAGAAGTACTGCCTGCTACTGTCAATACCTCGACGCAGCTTACTGCGAACATAAAACTTAATATCCCTATAATTAGTGCCGCTATGGACACTGTTACAGAGTCTTCAATGGCTATTGCTATGGCACGTGAAGGGGGCATCGGCATTATTCATAAAAACTTCTCTATCGAAGAACAAGCAAATGAGGTGAATATTGTCAAAAGATCAGAATCAGGCGTGATTACAAAGCCTATTTGCCTCAAACCTACCGACACTATCGCACACGCACATGCTTTGGCGGCTCAATACGGTTTTGGTGGATTCCCAGTTGTTTCCAATCGCAAAGTTGTGGGTATTGTTACCAATCGTGATACACGTTTTGAACAAGACCAGAGCAAGAAAATCAAGGATATTATGACTCCAAAAGAGAGGCTGATCACAGCTTCTGTGGGAATAGATTATGATGAGGCAACAAAGATTTTGCATCAAAACAGAATAGAAAAGCTGCTTTTATTAAATGAAAAAGACGAGCTTGCTGGCATGATCACAGTCAAAGATATCTTAAAGAAAATCTCATATCCAAAAGCCGCAAATGATATCAATGGCAGGCTTTTAGTTGGTGCAGGTATAGGTGTGACTGGCGATTATCTCGAACGTGCACAAGAGCTTGTGAAAAGCGGAATAGACGTGTTAGTTATCGATACAGCACATGGTCATCATGTGAACATATTAAATGCAATTCAAACAATTAAAAGACACTTGAATATTGATATTATTGCTGGAAATATAGCAACTGCAAACGCTGCAAAAACGCTTATAGATGCAGGTGTGAATGCTGTCAAGGTTGGTATCGGTCCTGGCTCGATTTGTACTACTCGTGTTGTCGCAGGCGTAGGCGTACCTCAGTTATCAGCGATCATGGATGCTTTTGAAGAAGCAGATAAAGCAGGCGTTACAGTCGTTGCAGACGGTGGTATCAAATATTCTGGCGATATAGTTAAAGCAATTGCTGCTGGAGCCAGCGGTGTAATGCTTGGCAGCCTCTTGGCAGGCACTGACGAGAGCCCTGGAGAATCTATCATTTATAATGGCAGACGCTTCAAGTCGTATCGCGGTATGGGCTCTTTAGCATCAATGCAAAAAGGTAGTAAAGACAGATATTTCCAAGAAAATGCACAAGATACAAGCAAATTAGTTGCCGAAGGTATTGAGGGTATGGTCGCATATAAAGGACCATTAAAAGACTTCTTATACCAGCTGACAGGTGGTTTGCGAGCAGGTATGGGCTATTGTGGTGCTGCTACAATAGAGGATTTGATTGAAAAGGCAGAGTTCGTAGAAATAACAAGTGCTGGTTTGAGAGAAAGTCATCCACATGATGTAACAATTACCAAAGAAGCACCGAATTATCAAGCAAAAGAATAGATTTTGTATTGCCGTCAGCTTTGTCTGACGGCTTTTTTATGATGTATAACGAAAAAGACCAAGCACTAATAAACAGATACAGATACTATCTCAGAACAGAGAAAGGTGTCAATGAGCTAAGTATATCATTTTATTTAAATGACTTAGAGCAATTTATGCTATGGGCAAGCAAAAGCATTCTTGCTGTTGAATGTAATGATATTATCAATTATATGTCCACACTTTATGATGCACCACTTGAAGCATCTTCTATGGCACGTAAAAGAAGCTCGCTCAAGTCATTCTTTGATTATCTTGTAGAAAATGATTTTCCAACTAAAGTCGATTTTGATATGGTGCCATCAATTAAACAAAGTCGTTATATGCCCGATATTCTTAGCGTAGAAGAGATGTTTGAGCTAATCGAGACTATTGATATTAATACCGATTTAGGTGTCCGTAATCGTGCTATTATGGAGTTTATGTATGCAACTGGTGTACGAGTATCTGAAATGCTAAATATTAGTTTGGGTGACTTGATGTTTAGTCAAGAATTAATAAAAGTAACAGGTAAAGGCAATAAACAACGGATTATACCCATCAACGATACAGCTATTGAGTGGGTTAATTATTATATAAAAACAGCGAGGCTTAACCTAAAAAAAGACAATATTACAAACATAGTTTTTTTAAACTATAATGGCAAGCCAATGTCACGCATGGGCTTTTGGAAAGTATTGCAAAAGCTGGCATTAGAAGCGGGTATCCAAAAGAAGATAAGTCCGCACACAATAAGGCATTCGTTTGCAAGCCACCTCTTGGAAGCGGGAGCAAACCTGAGAATTGTGCAAGAGCTTTTGGGACATGCATCTATTCAAACGACAGAAATATACACTCATATTGACTTGAAATTTATTCAAGAAGAACACGCACTTTATCATCCAGCAAACAGACGAAACAAGTGATTTATATGCTTTGAAAAAACACTCTCCTTCCCTGGAGACATTAGATTCCCTTCTATGTGTTTTATTCATTTAGCCCATCGCTACCATTGCTTCTTCTTCGTCCAAGAGTCGATACTTGATACTGTAATCATTGTTGTCAATAACTAATTGCTTAGCAAGTCTATTTTTTGTATTGATCAAGATTGGTCCCTTGAGGTTTGCAGTCATTTTAGCAGGGTCTTTTGGCACTGTAACTATAACTAAGACAAGTGCATCTTCCTCATTTTGCACGTTGATATCAGCCAAGTCTTTTCTATATGCGTCGATCATATAGTCAGGCTTAAAGAGGTTTGGGTTGGTAACTACAAAAGCGAGAGCTGGGTCATCGAGTGATTGCAGCCATTTCAGCGGTGAATTGTCATCTGTGTTGATGAGAGCATAATTCGTTTGCTCTGGGAATCCTAAAATTCCATTTGGAAAAGCGATGATTGTTTCATCAGCTATTTCAATTTCTCCGAATCTTGTGGTGTAAACTTTCATTTTATTTCTCCTTTTTATAAAATGCTTAAGAGGTTTTGTGGTATCACTTTGGACATTGAGGTGATAGAGGCATTAAGTGCATTTTCTACCATTGCTATTCTGCTTAGAATTTCAGTGATATCTATTTTTTCAATGCTCTGAATATGGTCAATTACATTGTCATTGAGCGAGATTAGGTTATTGTGTGTGATTTCAAGTCTATTGAGATTAATACCTGTCGAGGTAACTTTTGATTGAATATTTGTATGCATTGTATCGAGCTCTTCAACAGATTGGGCAATCTCATTAAAGTTGCGAGATAAGAGTGCATTTTTTAGTTTATAAACACTATCAAAAAAGCCACTTTCTTCAAAGATTTCTTGTCCATTAATATTCGTTTCAATTTTACTGTGAATATTGGTATTGAAAGCAATTTTGCCGTTATCGCCTTGATAACTGCCCATTGCCACTTGCACCATGAACGTGTCGCCTTCTTTAAATTCATTGTCTGTAAACTCAAGCTCAACGCCAGATTTGCTACCATCACTATTCTTGATTTCAAGCTTGAGATTAGTTAGTGCCTGTGCATTTGACCAAGTTTGACCATTATCTTCAGATATCTGATATGTAGTGGTTTCCATGTTTGATTCTGCACCGACAGAGCCGTCTTTTGCAAAGCGAATCATATACGTTTTATTTGAATCGCCCGTGTATTCGCCTGATGATGTAACTATGCCTTCATAGGCATTTTCAGCAGCTGCATATGGTGTAATAATTCTTGCAGTATTCACATAAGCGGGCTTATCATTACGATATCCAGCAAAGATATAGCGGTCATTAACTTTTGTGTTTGCAATATTTAAAGCTTCTTCCAAAAACTGATCAATTTGCTGGGCTGCAATATCCATTTCAACAGGTGTAGAAGTTTCTTGTGCATTACTTTGAGCAAACTCACGTATCTGGATAATCAAGTCTTGTAGTTGTCCAAGAGCATTATCTGCTCCTTTTAAATAGTTTTTAGCCTCTTCAATATTTTCAAGATATTGCGTATAAGCACTATTTTGAGATTTCAAGACTGTGCTCACAGATAGTCCTTTTGCGTCATCAGATGGGTTATTGATGCTTTTCTCTGTTGCAACTTGTTCATAAATCTTCTGATAATCAGCCACATTTTTATTGAGATTAGAAAGCATCGAATTAAACATTGCATTTGTGGTGATACGCATTATAACTCCTTTGTTATTGCTTTTTAAGTTTTTGTGAAAGTATCTTATTAAGATTATCCAAATTGCTTGTTTCTTGGACAAGCTGTGCTGCAGCGAGATTTTCTTTTAAGATTCTTTCATAAATTTCTTTACGATAGATTGTCATGCTTTTTGGTGCAAGAATGCCTATTCTTGCAGATCCCTTATTGATGTCTGTGACGACTATTTCTATGTCGTCTCCGATTCGAATCGATTCACCTTGTTTGCGTGTTAATACTAACATAATTCACCTTCCCTGGTCTTATTTTTTTAAGTTGCATCCTGCAAAATATGTATTTAAAATCATTATACCAATCCTAACACTATTTTGAGCATATCATCAGCTAACTTCACTATTTTGGCTGATGCTTGATACATTTGTTGATACTTTATCAAATTAGCTGTCTCTTCGTTTAGAGATACACCTTTTACTGATTCACGAAAATTATCTACCTGTTCTGTGGTCATAGCCTGGTTTTCTTTTTTAATATTTGTATAGTTTGCATCGCTACCAATTTTATAAACCAAGCTTGCATAAGCTTGACTAATGCTTTGATTACCATCAACCACAGCTTCATTTCTAAGATTAGCGATAGCTAATGCAATTTCATTGTCGCCTGATTCTCCTGAACGAGATGTCGCTATCATATATGGGTCGTTAAGTATGTTTAAACTCAATCTAAAGTCTTTTGCACCAGAAGAATCCTGGTCAAAGAAGTAATGCCCTTTTTCTCTTGTTGCTGTAAAGTCATGCCCTTGCAAATGTATCTGATTAACTGCTTCTTTTATTGTATCGGCAATCTTATCAAGCTGGCTTAGATAAGAAGGTACAACATTATCGCGTAAGTCAACCAAGCTAAGCAATTCACCATTTTTAAGCCCATTTATCTTGTCATAATTATTACTCCAGACAAGATTGTGCACGGTTACTCCATTGACTGTGGTTTCTTCCAAACCAATTTGTCTTGCAGACGAGCCATCAACGATCAAGTCACTACCAAAATATATTGCTTTTTGACCAAAGTCAGTTGTCTTGACTGTTATATTGCCATATTTAGCAAGCTCATCGACCAATAGATCATACTTGTCGAGTAGATCATTTGGATCATTAACTTGTCCATTTGTAAAGTTAATCCCTTTGGCTAAAGTTGCAAGTTCTTGAGAAATCTGATTAATTCGTGAAACATTATGTATTATTTCATTATCAATTGTTTTGACAAAGCCTGACAAATCATCATACATTCTATTAAAGCCGTCTGTCATTTGCTGAGTATTATTGATGAGATCCATGCGATATGTCTCACTTGTGGGGCTACTTGATAATGAATCCCACGAAGAAAAGAATTGATTAATTTTATTACTCAAACCAAAATCTGATGGTTCATTAAGCATAGTTTCCAATTTCTCAAGAACTTCCGACCTCTTGTCCCAAAAGCCAAGTTGTGATTGATTGTCGCGAAAGCTAATGTCCAAAAACTCATCTCTCATGCGTTCGACACTTTGGATATTAACACCTGTACCAATTGTGCCATATGGGTAATCGATAGGCAATCCACTTTCCTGCACTACCCGTTGTCGAGAATATCCCTCTGTATTTACATTTGAAATATTATGTGAGGCTGTTTCTAAGTGTTTTTCTGTTACTGCCAGAGCCCTTTTGCCCAAAGATATTAGTTGAAACATTACGCACCTCTTTCTATATTGAGACAAGCCTTATTAAAGAGTTCTGGCGTATATCCAAGACCTCTAATAAAAACTCGTTGTATATCAAGATCCCTTTGTTTTTGCTGATAATTATGAAGCTTGCAAAGTTGTTTTATCTCTTGCTCAATAGGATCTTTATAAGAACATCTTATTGAAGGGTCATTATTATACATATTTGATGAGTACAGCTTTCTTTCATCAACAAGTACAACATTTTTATTTTGCAAGAGTTGACAAAACATCTTACACCTGCTTATTCAATAGGATAGAATTATGCTTCGCTGGTATCATACCCACGCGACTATATACTCTATCTTTGTCTATCATGTCAGCAATCATCTCAAGATTATCTCCAACAAGAGTCAAACCTGTCTTGATAAGCTCTTTATTTTCTGACGATAGTTTGTTAATCTTCTGTAATGTATTGGAAAAAGTTTTAAAGTAAACTAATGCTTGCTCTTTTAGTTCATCTTCTTCAATAACTTCAAAGATGTTTTTCAAGCTATCTTGATCTACTTCATTACCCTTTAATACCAATATGCTTTCCATCAAGTCATGTCTGACATTGGTGTGTTTGTGAGCTCTACTTATATGCAGGGCTATCTGTTGGCTGACTTTTTGAAATTTCTTGATATTCCATTCAATCAGTGAAGCCTTTTGGTCTTCGAGGCATAACGAAACTTCTTGGTAAGCTGCTATTTCGTCTTCCCATGCTCGAAAGAAATCTTTTACAAGTGCTTTCATCATAATCTCCTTCTCTTTTATAAAGTGTCTAAGTAACGCATTACTTTGCGAACGTAGTTTTGTGTTTCTTTAAACGGTGGTATGCCGTTATGCTTTATTACATTGCCAGGTCCTGCATTATAAGCTGCAAGAGCAAGTTCTTTTGATTTGAACCTATCTAATTGCTGTCTCAGATATTTTGCACCACCCATAATGTTTTCTTCTGGATTAAATGGGTTATTCACGCCCAAATCTTTTGCTGTGCCATCCATCAATTGCATCAAACCTTTTGCACCTACATGTGATACAGCCTTATGATTTCCATAACTTTCTTGTGCTATTACTGCCTTGATTAGCTTGGTGTCCAAATTATAAGTATCAGCTGCCTTTTTGATAAGATCATCGTATTGATCAAGCCTATTTGTCAGAGTTTTTGGCTTTGTATTTTGTGTTTGCTGTGTTTTTACTTGCTCAGATATTTTTTGCTGCCTAAATTGCTCTAAAGAATTATCTGCTGGCTTTGTGCCATAATCATTTTTCAACTGTCTAATTATCATATTTGACAAGCCAAGAGACTGATTTTTGCTCATCATTTCGCTAATACTATCAATATACATATCCTGATAAAAGTCTGAGCCTGCTTCGGATCCAAAAAAACCACCTGATTCTAATGATTTTGTCATTTCGCCAAACATCATCTTCACCATCATCTTTTCAAACTCGCGTGCCGCTTCTTCAATCTTCTCATCGCTATCAAGATTTGCATCTTGCAGGTTTGTTGCTTTTTCCAAATTGCGTGCTGATTGCTGCTGGGTATATGAGCTCTTAAAATCTTGTATAGACATATTGATCATGGCTTACTCCTTACATTATCTTCAATTCGGCTTGTAATGCACCAGCTTCTTTGATTGATTGGAAGATTGAGATCAAGTCGCGCGGTGATACTTTGATACTGTTCAATGCACGTGCAAGGTCTTCGACGGTCGCTGTTTGCATGGTTACCACTCTCGCATCTTCTTTTACATTGATTGTTGTTTCTTCTTCTTCTCTGCCAAATGGACCGACTTGAGTGCGTGTTACTTGTGTTTCTACTTGGATGACCAAATTACCGTGTGCAATAGCGATTTCATTGATGCGTACATTGCCACCCGCCACAATTGTTCCTGTTCGCTCATTAATAACTACGATAGCATTTTGTTCAGGCACAACTCTCAAGTTTTCAACATTCGAGATAAAACCAATTAAATTATTACGCACTAAAATTGAGTCTGGCACTGTGATTGTGATAGTTCGAGCATCATACGCATTTGCTATTCTACCGCGATAAGTATCATTGATATTACTAACAATCCTTTGAGCTGTGGTAAAATCTGCCTGATTCAAGACCAGATTTAGCTCGCCATTAACTAACATTTTGTTTTCTAATTCAACTTCAAGTACAGCACCATTTGGGATACGTCCAACATTAGTGTAGTTTTTTCTCATCTTGGTATTACGAATTTCTTCATTAAAACCTCCAAATGAAACAGGTCCCTGTGCCAATGCGTACTTGATATTATCTTGACCAACGAGTGGAGACATTAACAATACACCGCCTTCAAGGCTCTTTGCATCGCCAATTGAAGACACATTGACATCAAAGCGCGAACCAGCTCTCATAAAAGGCGGCATAGTAGCTGTGATCATTACTGCAGCGACATTATTAGGTCTTATCTTATTGATAGGTATAGTGATGCCAAAGTGTTCAAGCATATTCATTATTGACTGTATAGTCATCTGTGAGCTTGTGCCATCGCCTGTGCCTTGTAAACCAACCACAAGTCCGTAACCGATCAATTCTTTTGATTCAATACCTGAAAAAGTAGAAATGTCTTTTAAACGGCTTTGTGCTGACAAGCTGAATGCTATCAAGATTAAAGCTGCGAGTAAAGTTAATTTCTTCATTTTAGTCTCCATTTATTATTTTTCTTTTGTGTTAAATTAAAAGGGGATATCACTCCCCTAAATACCGAACCGAATGGGCGTCCCCAGTTTGAGAGGTGCTATTGTTTTTTGTCACACTATCATTGACCTATATAATTGCAATGCCTGTGCCAATAAGAATTGAGCTATGTTAAACTGATGTAATATAGATATATAGCTCCTTTTTTGAGCCTTGTTTTTTGTCTCAAATGTTTGAGATGTGAAGAATTTTCTTCTCCTTTTTAGAAAAAAGATCTGTTTGCTCAACTGCCTTGATAGAATCGCTTTGTGAAGAGATGACTTCGCCATAGAGCTAACTGCCTTGGAGAGAAAAAGCGAGAAATGTTTACCATCTCGTGCTCTGTCACTCATCGTTTTTAAAATACATACAATAAAACTTGGAAACTAACAATGTACCACTCAAGCCATCTTCGATGGAGTGAACAAGTGAACAAGTGAACGAGTGAGTAGTGTTTACCGTCTCGCACCCTGTCACTCATCGTTTTTAAAATACATACAACAAAACTTGGAAACTAACAATGTACCACTCAAGCCATCTTCGATGGAGTGAACAAGTGAACAAGTGAACGAGTGAGTAGTGTTTACCGTCTCGCACCCTGTCACTCATCGTTTTTAAAATACATACAACAAAACTTGGAAACTAACAATATACCACTCTCATCCAGGCAAATCTCTGTGACTCTCTGTGTTTCTCTGTGGTGAATTTAAAAAGTTGCCCCTTTACTATAATACGCAGGACAAAATGGGGGTTTCGAAAAACAAAATTTCATTCATTTTGCAAAAAGCGTCCCAGAGCGGGTTTGGATGCGATTTTTTTTTGCTCTTTTTTACAAAAAATAAATTCCTTCTTTCAAAAACGCATCTTTTTCTTTCAAATTTGGCAATTAAAAATGTACCACTTAAGCCATCTTCGATGGAGTGAACAAGTGAACAAGTGAACGAGTGAGTAGTGTTTACCAGCTTGATATCTGTAACTCATCGTTTTTGAAATACATACAGCTAAATTTGGATATTAATAATGTACCGCTCTCATCCAGGCAAATCCACTCGTTCACTTTTGCGAAGCAAACCTGTCGTTCGTTGTTACAAAAGTTCGTTAAAGGTAGCCCGCATAGACGAATTAACCTGCAATGCGATCATCTCGCTCATTTTCACATCCACTTTTTTCAATTTATTAACACTTCTTCTAATAGCTTTTAGTATAGACTCTCTCATTTTAGACTGGCTTGTTGGGAAGTTTCTTATTTCACCTTGTCTATTAGTATTTTTATTTATATATGCAAACAGTTCGTCAATTTCTTTATCAATAATCTTTACCAGATCGTCTCTTTTATATTCAATATACACAGATTTTCGTTCGTTCTTTTTATTAATTTCTCTCATTATTTGAGCTCTTGTTGTCTCATCCATCACGGGTATTCCTGTTTCATTTATTGTACAAAATATTGCATCTTCTTTCAAGTTACCCAAGTATTTTTCTCTTTGTTCATATAATTCTTCTGCCATAAATTCTTTTCCTTCGTTCGTAATCAAAAATCTCAAATAAAAATCCTTTTTCTCGTCCAAGTTTCCCAACACTTCAGCAATTAATTTCATTTTCTTATCCATAACATTTTCCTTATAATATTTTTCTTTAAATTTGTTAAAGCCAATAAACTATCATTCGAAATCCTTAAACCCTTATTGCTTTATGCAATAAACCTTTACAACCCTATTTTTAGTATACCCACCTCCTATTTTTTAATATCAAAATCACCAAGCTTGCCTAATAAACACTTAGACAATATATACTCATTTTACAGAAATGCAAAGTTTTTTTTATCTTTTTTACATTTATTTTGGCAAGTTTGGTAAGTAATTTCAACTATGTATTTTAGCATACTATATGTGAATAGAATTTAAAATTGTGCTGATTCTCACGATATCTTTTTCCATGCGAATAGTTCGTTCTTCAATTGATTTTACTCGACCCGTTACGTCTCGCCAGATATAACCAAGTATAGCCAAAAAAGCAGGAACTAAAGCCGTGTTTATAAAGATCTGTAAAAAGTTCAACATTCCTCCTCCTTATTCAATATACGATTGATCAAAATCTCTAACAATTCCACTAATCTATCATCAATCTCATTATCTGTCTTCTCTACCAATTTCTTCAGCAAAGAGATAATCAATTCTGCCAATTTATCATATGGCAACATTCCTAATAATATCACTAATAACTTATCTACTTTCATTTTTTCCTCCTGTTTTTCTTTGTTTGGTTTGCTTCGCAAAAGTGAACAAGTGAACGAGTGAACGAGTGAGAAGTGTTTACCCATTTCGTAATCTGATACTCATCGTTTAAAAATACATATAACTAAACTTGGAAGCCAATAATCTACCACTCAAGCCATCTTCGATGGAGTGAACAAGTGAACAAGTGAACGAGTGAGTAGTGTTTACCGTCTCGTATTTTGATAATCATCGCTTTTTCTAACACATAAATTTAAAATAGGAAATATATATTGTACCACTCTTATACAGGCAAATCTCTGTGGCTCTCTGTGAACCTCTGTGGTTAATTTTAAAAAAAGTTCGTTCAAGTTCGTTGTAGTTCGCTGTTAAAAAAGTTCGTTCAAGTTCGTTGTTGTTCGCTGTTAAAAAAAGTTCGCTGTAGTTCGTTGTTAAAAGGGCGTCAGCAATGCCGACGCCCATCGATTATCAGCTAATGTCGCTAGTTAATTCTTCTGACCCTGGCACTTGCCATAAGAAGCCGCTATTAATAGCTTCCAGAACATTGGTGCATCCCTCATCAATAAACATACTAACATCTACATTATTTGGTGCATAATTGTATTCTTTAATTATTGCATAAGCAAGTTTTACAAAAAGTGCGTAGCTGGTTGCTTTCAATTTACCAGGCAAATTTACCTTAACCAAGTAAGAATAGGCTTTCATATCTGCTTTAAATCCATCATTTGCCGCATTCCATATCTCTCTAATACCTTTCATGTATTGAGTAAATAATACATGCTGATCTGTTTGTCTTGGTTTGCTATAATTCTTAGCAAAGCAAACGTGTCCGTTATTGTGCGAAGAATATACTACTCCTGCGTCGATGTCCTTGCCTGAATAGGCTGTGATGTTCTTTTTCATGTAAACTCTCATGGTTTACCTCCTTGTGTTTTTTGTTTTTTATTTATTTTCATTCCCGGGTGAAAATTCTTTATTTGGGGTCACTTCGTGAAGTGAACAAGTGAAC
>Ga0265293_10007973_pt1 | contig 15981 bp, 15 predicted proteins | sample Munlanlewell138R_FD_192505 | JGI IMG/M metagenome (GOLD analysis project Ga0265293, IMG submission 192505) | Leachate microbial communities from a municipal landfill in Southern Ontario, Canada - Leachate well 138R | ecosystem: Engineered > Solid waste > Landfill > Unclassified | place: Canada...
ATCTACCCTTCATTAAAAACTAGACTTACCGGACAGTGATCGCTGCCTAAGATATCATCATGAATTTTACTGTCTATTACATATTTCATAAATCGTTTACTCACAATAAAATAATCAATTCTCCACCCAACATTTTTCAATCTAGATTGAAACATATAACTCCACCATGTATATTTTATAGTTTCTGGATAAAGTGTTCTAAATGTATCTACAAAGCCACTTTCAAGAAGTTCTGTAAACTTATTTCTCTCTTCATTTGTAAATCCAGGATTTCTAGTATTTGAGCTCGGATTCTTTAAATCTATTGGCATATGTGCCACGTTTAAATCACCTGTATAAATCACGGGTTTTTTAAGATCAAGTGACATCAGATAAGCCCTCATTTGATCTTCAAAATCCATACGTTCGTCCAATCTTAAAAGTTCTCTTTTTGAATTAGGTACATAACATGTTACAAAATAATATGTATCAAACTCAAGCGTTATGACTCTTCCTTCATCATTATATCCATGACCATCTATGCCATAGATGACACGGTTTGGTTTTACTTTTGTATAAACTACAGTACCAGAATAACCTTTTTTATCTGCATCATTCCAATACTCATGATAACCATCAAATGACCATTCCTTTTGATTTTCTTGCATTTTAGATTCTTGAATCGTAAAAATATCTGCCTCTATATCATTAAAAAAAGATAAGAATCCTTTTTTCATTACTGCTCTAAATCCATTAACATTCCAACTTACTATTTTCATATTGCACATCCTCATCGTTTCGCATGGTATAATAATTGTTGTATACATATCTATTATAACAAATAAAGTCTTGCTTTGTTAGATGTAATAAACTATACTTTTTAGGAGATGCGTATGAAAAAAAGAATTTATGTAGGTTTAATTTTGGGAGCAATTCTAGGCATTTTTTGTATCGTAGGTGCTTCTCTTAGAACACCAAATACATTAAGTTTTATCTATTTGTTTTCATTTTGGTATAATCGCGTCATCATGGGATTTGTTATAGGTCTTTTACCAAAATCAAAAACATTATCTTTTGCATTAATTAGAGGTTTGATTATAGGTGGATTAATTTCATTTGCTTTTTATAGTGCAACTGATTTTAATGATTTAATGGGATTTCTTGCAGGCTTTATTTATGGTATCATCATCGAATATGTATTATATAAATTTATAGATCAAAAGGAGTAGTAACCATGTTAACATACGAAAATATGCTAGAAGCAAAATCTTTTATAGAACTAAGAATCACAAAAAAACCGAAAATAGGTGTTATCCTTGGTTCAGGGCTTGGAAATTTGGTAAACCAAATGAAGAATTTAATTGAAATACCATTTGAAGATATTCCTCATTTTAAAAAACCAAAAGCAGTTGGACATAGTGGGGTACTTGCTCTTGGAGAATTAAACGGTGTTTATGTAGCTGCCTTAAAAGGACGCTATCATTACTATGAAGGTCATACTTTAAGCGAATTAACTTTTCCAGTAAGAATATTAAAATTACTTGGGGCAAATACACTCATTGTGACTAACTCTTGTGGCGCTGTCAATACTTCTTTTAAGCCTGGTGAACTCATGATTATCACTGATCATTTAAATCTTACAGGTAAGAATCCACTTATGGGTGATAACTTTGATGAACTAGGACCTAGATTTCCTGATGCATCAAATATTTACACAAAAGCTTTACGTAAACTAGCTCTAGAAAAAGCTAATAAACTTAATATTAAACTAAATCAAGGTGTCTATGCTTGGTGGACAGGTCCATCTTATGAAACACCTGCAGAAATAAAAATGATTAGAACACTTGGGGCTGACGCTGTTGGTATGTCAACAGTTCCTGAAGCTCTGGTCGCATCTCATATGGGTATGGATGTTTTAGGCATTTCATGTTTAACTAACATGGCGTCAGGAATACTCGATAAAAAATTGACCCATGATGAAGTAATCGAAGTTGCTGGAATAGCTAATGAATCATTTTCAAAATTAATTATAAACGTTATTCATGAAATGATTAAATAAACCATTGCCAGACATGCCAAAATTCAAAAGATTTGGCATAAATCATTGCAATTAAATAAGATATAAACATAAAACCAAAGAAAGTTATCATAGCTATTTTTGTAAGTCTAATATGTGATTTATTTAATTCATATTTGCCGACAACTATTTTTTGTTTTACTATAAATTGATTTGTCATTGATTTAACTAACAGAAAATATCTATATGATAACAAGTAAACTAAAAATGCAAAACTCAATAATGTTAAAATAAAGCCTATACTTGGGACTAATGGTACACTTGGCATAAATTGTAAAGAATTAAGTCCAAAAAGATAGTAGATGGCTATAGACCAAGATGCAATCACTAAGCAAATTAGAGCTATAAAAAAGCCATACATTAAGATTAGTATAGGAATAGCAAATATTGAGGTTGCAACTACATCAAACCATTTTGTTTTTGATACGACTTCATCATCAACATATGCATTTGCAATTGATTTAACATCACCAATAAATGCTATGATGTTCTTCTCTTTTTTGCCCAATTCTAACTGATGAATTATATAATCATTATATTCATCGATGATGTCACTTACATCATCGATTTTTCTTTTCTTTAACTCTTTTTCTAAACTCATTAAAAATGCATGTCTATCCATGTTTAACCTCCAAAAATTGATTTGTTACTTTAATGAATGTCTTCCATTCATCATACGCTTCCATATACTTAGACAGTCCTAAATCTGTTATTTTATAATATTTTCTAGGTGGTCCAGAACTAATTTCAGATAAATAAGTTGTGACCATTTTTTCTTGCTTAAGTTTTCTTAAAATGGGATAGACTGTCCCAGGTGATATTTGCATGCTTTGTCCAATACGATCAGATATATCGTATCCATATTGATCACTTTTAACCAACATTGATAAAACAAGCAGTTCAGTCACTCCTTTTTTAAATTGAATGTTCATAAGATTCTTCACCTTTCATCATTATCTGTTTGTTTATAAAGAAGAATATATTCATGACAAATTGATACATAATTACTAAAACAAGAAAATATAATAAATATAGATAGCTTATAGATTCAACGCTTATAGAACTAAAATCAATTCCTAATAACATTTGAATAAATATGCGTTCTTTACTAAAATCAAAAAATAAATTTAATACGATCACGTAAATTAAGTAGATGACAGTAAATTTTATAATGTGTTTGCTTTCAGATTTATCTAATTTATGTTGAGAAATTACAATCATACTTCCTAAAAATAAGATGGAGTGATTAACTAAAGCAATTAGAGTCGTATTTAAACCTTGTTCGGCAATAAATATATCTCCTACTATAGAAAAAGCTAGTAAATACCCTATGCCTGATATAAAGGCAATAAAAGCTGCAATGCTATATAATCCCCTCATTTTAAATAAAACAGCTGATGAAAAAATAAAATAAGAAACTGTAGAAAATTCTAAAGGTACTTTTGTAATTTCAAGATTTAATCCATATATCGTATATTCAATTACTTTATAAGACAATAGAAATAACGCAAGTAAGTTGAGTATGTACTTCTTATACTTATATTTCAAAATAATTTTTGCAAATAGGAGCATGACAGCTATATAGATAATTCCTAATAAATACATAATAATTCACCTCATATACTTAGTGCACTACTATACATTTTATAATAGTTGAAATAATTTGTCAAGATTATTATGATTTTCATTTATAATACCTTCTTTCCATAAAAAAATAGAAAAGAATAAAACTTTTCTACTTTGCAGGTTTGAATTACAATAATTTTATCTGTTCTTCAGTTTATTAATTTCATCAATACTCATCTCAAAAACTTCATCTTCTGATTTACTTGATGTATTTAATACTACATAAGGAATATCATATACAGCGCATTGCGCAGCGATTTTAGTGACATAATCTTTTAATAAACTTCTAAAATATGGCTCATTTTTATCAAAGTTTTCAATTTCTTGTTCTCTTCCTCTTGATAACACTCTATCTTTAAAATTATCCCAATCAACATCTAATATAATATACAAATCTGGTTTTTTAATTTGATTCATATATGCATGAAAAACTCCATTATACATATTCATAATAGTTGGCATATTTTTCAAATTATGTTGCGCAAAAAGCCAATGCTCTACTAAATCTCTGTCAACGATAAAATTGCCGTCATACTTTTGTTGATTCAGCCAATGATTATGAATAAAATATATTTGTAAAAGCATTTCTACATCATTTTTTTGTTCATACAACCATTTCAACAATGTATTAAACACTTCATCATCTTTTTCAAATTCTTCTAAAACAGGTAAGTCTAATGCTTCTCCGAGCCTTTTTACAAGTGTTGATTTTCCAGAAGCAATCATTCCGCCAACCGATATTTTCATTCTATACTCCTTTGAATTCTAAATTTATTTATAAACTATGGTGAATGATATCATTTATCAATGAAAAAAGTCAACCTATTTAAATCATAATTTACAAAAAAAATTATTTTAAAGTTTATTTGATAATTCAATTGCATATTCAATTTTTTTCTATTATAATGAAGTTAACTTAATATGAACACTATGGTGTCGTAAGACATAAAAGGGAATCAAGTAGATGCTTGAGCTGTCCCAGCAACCGTGATACTGACGAAATGCAAAATACCACTGCTTTAAGCGGGAAGGTGCAAAGTAGGATGAAGTTTAGCCGGTAGACCTACCATTCCATGTTCAAAGTAACAGTCTTCTGGGGTTTAAGAGTGTAAATAACTTTTTTTATGTTATTTGCCATGTCCCCAAAGACATGGTTTTTTATTTCAAAAAAAAGGAGAAAGATTATGAAAAAAACCGTTGTTTTACTGCTTTTAGTTTTAACAATCTTCACACTTGCTGGGTGTCAAGAAGAGGGTGAAGAGGCTATTGATACAGTTAATCCTGTCATCAGTGGCACAAGTGATATCACTTTTACTTTAGGAGATGCTATACCTAACTGGTTAGATGGCGTTTCAGCATTAGATGAAACAGATGGCCAATTAACAGTTACAGTCGATGATTCAGACATTGATTTTGAAACGCCAGGTACATATGATTTGATCTATACTGCTACTGATAAAGCGGGTAATAAAGATGAAGTTATAATCAAAGTATTCATAAAAGATCCTGAATTAGAATCTTTTTACGTAGAATTAATCAACTTTGAAGGTGAAACATTGATTGAAGAGATCGTATTTTATGATCCAACTAGTGAAACTTCACTAGTTCAACTGATTGATGAGGTCGTAGACCTTGATTATGCGACATATGATTTTGGAACTATGATCAATGGTATAGATGGTAATTATCCAAAAGAATATGGTCTAACTTATAATTTCTTTTATGAAATTAGAGTAGATGATGTTGCTAGTCAAACAGGCATTGATTTAATTCCTTATGCTCCTGGTACTAAGATTTCTTTCGTGGAAACTACTTATTTGTCAGAACTTGATTTAAAAGTTGATGCATATATTTATGATTTTATCGAAAACAATATTTCTGATTTTATTAGCGAAGAGTTCATTGACTACAGTGTTTTATCTGCTGTACATCAACTCAACTATAAAGGTTATATAGATATTGATTTAGCTCAGTATTATACATACGAAAACCTTGAACTTGTAGCTGAAGATATTAGCACATTATCTATTTCAGATTTATTTAGACTTGGTATATATCAATCTATTGAAAATATTGATCTAACCACATATTTTAATCATTTGAATACTCAAACAGCTTCAAATGCTTATGAACTAATCACATATCTACAAGCATATCATCTAAATGATCAAACCAATCCAAACTTGGCGACAACATTAATGGATGAAACGTTTGTGGATCCAGATTTTGTTGGCCTAGCATTACTTGCACTAGACAAATATAGCGAACTAGAATCATTTGATACTTATTTAGATAGTGCATTAACATATATTAAATCGTCAATGACTCCAACAGGCATAACATCTTGGGGTAGTGCAAATGCATCTTCTACTGCGGCAATAATCCTTGGACTTGTAGCTCAAGGGATAAACCCACAAGACGAAGATTATCAAGTTGATGGTCTAGGTTTAGTAGATATGCTTATGCTGTATGAAACTAATGGCGTTTTTAAATGGACTATAGATAGTACTGAAGTTGATTTAATGTTTTCAACACCTCAAGCATTCGCAGCATTAGTTGCTTACAAATTAGCAAGAGATGTTTATGGATTTAATGCAACTAACATTTACTCATTTTAAACTTTAAAACCAAAAAAGGGGAGATTTCAATGAAGCCAATATATTTAAAAATTATATTAACAATTGTTGTCCTTCTTTTGGGATATTTAATTATAGAATTTATTTTTGATAGAGATTTAATCTTATCTGATGGTCATATAGAATTAGAAATCATTGATGAGCAAGGTACAACCGTTTTTAATGAGATTATCCCTTATCAAGAAGATCAAACATTTTTTGATGTATTAAATGAAAACTTTGAATTAACTTGTGCAAATCGAAGTTATCAACCTGATCCAACTTGTAGCTATGAATTTAAGTTATTTAGTCAAACAAATCATATTATACTAGGCATTAAAACTGATTCTTTTGATATCATGACTGATTGGGATCATACTTTTTTAAATATTGAGATATACGATGGTACAAAATATGTTGATTCAACTATTGGTGTGGATGGCATAAACTTAAATGAAATTAACAAAATCAGAATACTTGTGGATGAGGTGGGATCATAATATGAAATTATCACAAAAAAACACTTTAAAAGATATGACAATTATTGTTGTTTTAGCATCCATACTTTTTGTTCAGCAAATTGCACTTTCATTTATTCCAAACGTATCTTTTTCAGTTCTATTGGTCGTCTTATATACAAAAGTACTAGGATTTAAGAAAACATCTTTAATTATTACTATTCATGTTTTAGCCATCAATTTATTATCACCAATGGGACCTGTAGTACCAACACTTATCCCAGCTATGTTCATCGCATGGATGTTAATACCCATATTGCTTACAACACTGTTTAGAAAATTAGAATCAGCAATTTGGCTTTCTATATTTGGACTCGGTTTTGGCTTTGTTTATGGTTGGGTATATATTCCTTTTACAGTTTGGTTTATAGGAACGCCATTTCTTCCTTATTTGATTTGGGATATACCATTTGAAATTGTGATGGCAATTTCTAACATGATTTCAATTTTATGGCTATATGAACCACTCAAAAAAGCATTTGTTAATCAATTAAATCACATGAATCATATTATATCAAAAGAAACCTAATATCATGGTTTCTTTTTTTCTACGTCTAAATCAGAACTTCAATCGTAATGTTTCATTGATACAATTAAGTTTTTTGTTCATTTTTTTTATAAATTAGTTTATAATTAAATTAATATACGCTTTTAAAAAAGGAGTCATATGAATCCATATAGAGTAGCAATCATAGGGTTGGGTCAAATTGCTTCTAAATATAAACGTGCACTTGATACGATTGACAGATATAAATTAGTTGCAGTTTGTGATTTAAATACTAATGCAATATCTAGGGATATTTATAGTCAATATCCTTTTTATGCTGACTATATGCTTTTAATAGAAAGAGAATACATAGATTTTGTAATTATATCTACCCCACCAAAAACACATAAAGAGATCGCTATGAATGTATTACAAAAAAATGTCAACGTTTTTCTTGAGAAACCGGGTGTCCTTGACTTAAATGATATGTTCATGCTTTTTGAAACTGCTCAAAAAAATAATTTATTTATTCAAACTATGTTTCATTGGCAACATACGAATGAACTATATTTTGTAAAGCAAAATTATCCAGACTTACACAAAGCTTCTTCTATTAAATCAATTATATATGACCCATATATGAACTCAAGCAAACAAATAAACCCTGAAAAAATATCATTAAATGGTGCATGGTTTGATAGTGGTGTAAATGTTCTAAGTATGCTCTCTAGTTTAATAAATTTAAAAACTTTTAGAGAAATCAAAAAAACACAATTCAAAGATGAGAATTCTAATCTTCCATATTATGCACACCATACATATAAATCATCGAATCAATCTTTATCGATTATAGTTAACTGGAGATATCAAAGAAGAGATAAACAAACACTCATAAAGTTAGATAATAAAGTTATAAAAATCATTCATCATCTAGAAGAAGTTTACGAAAACAATAAACTCGTTTATAAATCGTACGAAAAAGATCGTTTATCTAGTCATTATTATAACTTCTTCAAACAATTAGATATTAAACAATTATCTGATACAGAGTTTGAACTCATACACAGGCTATTAATTAAAGGAGGGGCTGTATGAAATATTTAAAGGTGTTGTCTAAAAGGTTGCTATCAGGAGTTGTTGAAAAGCATTTAGTCTTACCCACACTAGCTTTCGGTATTGCCATTGTGTTTGTTATTATTAAAAGTGATTATCGTTCTCAAGTCATATCAGCACTTGTCGGTTTTGTTTTTGGTAAAGCATTGATATCGCTTAGTATAGCGATATACTATTCTAAAGAAGATCAAAGAAAAGCTATAAGAGATTATGATAGTTTATCAAGTTTCTATTCAGAAGCAATCTATGGACATAAGTATATTTTGTTTTCTAATGAAAAAAAAATAAAACTATTTTATGATGAACTATATACACATGACTTTAAAAAGAAAATCATTTTTGATGATCAACCAAATAAAAGATTTATACTTCCATATGTCATCGCACCATATTATTCTGATTTGATGCAAGCACATAAAGCAAGTTTTACAAAGAATGCATTTACAATCAGATTAGATGATCTTATTGTAAATAAGGACGAATTAATATTAAAAACTAGTCGAACCACATACTTTGATCATCTTGTACTCAATAGAGCAATAGATTTCCCAGTAAGAGATATCTTAAGTGTTAGAAGATTATTTGAATATAATAATGAATTAACTCCACTAAAACATTCTAAACTCGCTAATCAAATTGGTGTAAACGCCATTGTATTATTTAATGATGGCTATACGATATTTCCAAGAAGAAGCTTCACATCTACAGTTGCAAAAAATAGAATAACCTCATCACTTGCAATTAGATTAAATTCTGAAAACACTTTTGAACAAATCACAGAGGCATCTATACATAAAGATTTTTATAAACAAATGGTATCCCGACTGCATTTTCCAGAATCATATATTTCAGATCCTTCTAAAATTGATATTAAACTTGTTGGAATTGGCCGCGACTTGTGTGAAGGTGGAAAGCCTCAATTCTATTATGTGATTCATTTGAATGACATTTCAAGTGATGATTATACGAAAAGATTAAATCTTTGTATAAAAGAAAAGAAAAAAGATAAATTAACACAAATAGATTATGATCGACTACTTTATGTTACCAAACTAAGTGACCTAGATCTTCATAAAAATGAAACTTTAAAATTAAAACCACGTTTATATCATAAGAGAAAAGACAGTTTTCATACACGTAAGATTAGTGTTAAAGTCAAACCTGAAATTTCATTTTACTATAATTTATGGCACTACTATAAAATATATGAACCTTCTAGAATTATAAAAAGTAACTAATCATAACAAACTACTATAAGAAAAAGATACCTCAAACGAGATATCTTTTTTCATTATATAAGTAAATATTATCAATTCTTTTCTTGAACTTTTACATAAATGGTCTTGTTTTGATCTGCAATAAATGTTAATGATCCATCTGTCATCTCTTCATCTGTATAAAAGTACGCATCATAGCTATATGGGTCATTAATAAGTATCCCAAAAAATATAGAATCTTCAATTAATGATCCCTTTTCAAATGTCTTGTACTCATTGTAACTCGCACCTGTTGGAAGATCATAAATAAATTCGATTGTAACATATTCCACAATAATTAATTCAACTGTCACAGTCATATCCTTGTTTGGCGTAGTACGACTTATATCTTCGTATGTTACTTGATCAATAATATTGTAGTTGATAGAAACTTGATAACCATAATAGTCTGCGATTTGTTCAAATATCAGTTGATTTTCTAAAATATCGTTTTCATCAACCAAAAGTATTAAATCATCAATTTCAGTATGTTCAAACTGATAAGTGATCTCATAAATCTCAGGTAATCTAAAATCTATGTAATACGTTTTATCTTCACTTGCAATATCATTTTCTATGTATTCAGTCATTGCTAAATCTAGATATGCATCATATATATACGCATCTCTAAACTCATAAGGGATATTAAGCATATTTGATAATATCGTAGATAATCTATAAGTTTCACCATCTTTAAATGTTTTAGTTCCTAAAGCCTCTTGACTATGTGCATCTATAAATGTCATAGTATAAGATTTCGGTTCAATGATATCAAGATATATAGTAGTTACTTCACTATTATCATAAGCATCTATTTCTACTGTCATCATTGCATCACTATACATTTTCACTTCTTTTAAATAAGCAAGTGGTGTATATAAAACCAATATTTTTTCTTTTATATCATCTACATTAATTGCTTCATCTCTTATCATGTATGCATCAATCGTTTGTTCATATAATCCACTAACTACAATTGTTGTATGTTCTATGGTCACAGGATAATCTCTTTTAACATAGATAGTTGCATCTTCAGTGATTTTATAACTATATGCTTTTTCTTGTAGTTCGCTGTCCTCATATACTGCGATGTATCTAATTGTACTATCTTTTTGAGTTAAGTATGTAGCAACTGCTGCCCAGTCCAAAAATTCATTTACTGGATATTTAGCTTCATAAGTTATGTCTTTATCAACATCTACAATGGTTAAATTAATCGCATCAAGAATTCCTGTAGCATACAACTCTAAATCTGGTGATACAGTACCATCAAACAGGTTAGTAAATGTATCATCTATATATACATCAACATCCTTATAACCATACATTGGGAAATAAAAGTCGATTAACCCTTCTTTATAGCTTAATGTAAGAGATTCAATCAATTGATTGTCATTATAATCATACATATGAACAGTTATAGATGTACCATTTTTTTGATGAACAGTGTAATATAATTGTTTTATTTCTTCATCTAATACATCACTTAATAAAAGTTTTTCGGTAAGATCATGATCTAAATATACTGTAACATCTTCATCTATATACATTTTTTCTAGATAATCATAAATTAACTCACCGGTGACTTGTTCTTGTTTATATACACTTAATCGGTCATACATAATTGCATCACCAAATGGATTAATTTCAATAAGATCTATCATAAATTTACTGCTTAAATCAATCCAAATTTCCACATCTTCTTCAAAAATCATGGTCATATCAACAGGTATTGTTTTTTCTGCATCTAAATAAACACCATTGATTATTAATTCATCATCAACCTTATTCATACTACCATAATATCCTATGATAGAAAGCATGGTTGAAAACTCAGAGATTGTAATTTCATTTTTAAAATCTCTTGTGAAAGTAGTGTCATCATTGATGTGTGTTGTCAATTTATAAATTGGCATTTTAGTAAGTTTTACATATAAAGAGAGATCTTCTAAAACTTCATCTGTTGGTATATATGGCTTTGTGAAATCTTCATCTGTATATATACCAGATATATTATAATCATAGAAACTTATATTCTCTGTAATATCTTGAAGTAGATCTCCTGGTAATCCATAATGTATAGATTGTCCTAATGACAAATTATTTGCTATATAGTTGATCTCTATCTCAATTGCTTCATCCTTAGGTTTTGTATATACAGTCAAGTAGATAAATTTACCATTTTCTTTGACTGTAAATGGCAATTCAACCATAACATTGTTATCATCTAAAACATAATCTATTTCTAATGTGTTTGGTAGTGTTTTTAGAATATCTTCTTCTGTAATTTGTTGTTCTATTGCAAGTTCATATGTGGCATATCTTTTGCCATCTTCTGTACCAATAAATACTACATTTGATTTTGAATGATGTATCATCATATATAATCTAATGTCATTGCTTGGCATTTTAATCGAAGATTTTAATGCTTGATTATATTCATTTAAATAACCGCTCATGTCATATGTAGTACTTTCAAATGAGTCAATTGCTACATTTTCTCCGACTTGATATGGACCATCAATGACAAACTTAGAAAACCCAACATCATACAATTCGATCTTAAGTTGATCATTTATATAATATTTTTTATCTTCTTTTATCATTGTAAAGCTGTACTCATCATTGATATCGTCAAATGAGAAATCATATTGTTCAAACTGTTCTGTTAAATCAGTAAAGTGATATTTAAAATGATAGATTTTATCATCATTTGTTCTTATAAGTAAATCTGTATGGGCTTCATTAAATTTGTAATCACTAGCATTTAATCCCTCAATGAAGATTGGTGTAACATCTTCGAGGAATCTTAAATTGTTCATCGCAATAAACCTGTTTTTATTTGTAATGAATACCTCATTCATAAAATCAATAATATATTCATCTTCACCTAATGCTATAAATTCGTGTATATCATCAACAATTGCAAGACTGCTTAAAAAGTACTCACCTTTAATAGTAAGATAAGAAAAATGATTATTTTCAAAATCAAGATAAAAAACATCATCATTGCTTACCTGTGACTTTGAGTATTCAGTAAAGAGAGTCCCATCTTCTTGAACAGAGAACAAAGCATAATTTGCTAGTTGATGTGTTAGTGCAAAAACACGACCTTCTGTAGTTTTTACAGTTGATGATGATAATAGTTTATAGGTTTCGTCAAATTGTTCGTTTTCATTTAAATCAAATTCATCTGTCACATCTATGACTCCAAAATAATCATAATTGGCTGTGATAAATCCGATACTATTAAATAGTATGCGTTGCTCGTTAGTGATAAAAAGAAGGCCAAGATCAACTGATATTACTTGAATCACCTTTTCATTTTCATTAAGCTTTAACGTTTCCTTTAAACGATCAAAGCGAAAATCATAAGTATTAATTGACTTTGATAAATATCCTAAATATTGTTCATTTGAATGTAGTTCAATTAATAATAAGTTATCTTTAATCAAATCAATTGATTTAATATTTCCTTGAATATTAGAGTTGTATAAATTTCTTATAGGCTTATAGATCATTGCTTGATTTATACTGTTTCTCTCAGAAACTGTTTGTTCAAAACTATATAAGATGCCATCTTTAAGTGCATATGCTTGTAGTTGATTATTTCTAACAATTGAATCTGCATCACCAAATGTAATATCTTCATAAAAAACATATTTTCTTTCATCTAATCTAGCATACAGTGTTTGATTGTTAGCTAGATCATCTGTAATTGGGTCAAAAATGTATGAGAATAAATCATCTTTATAATAGTTTTCTATGTTATTAACCATATCATTAGGTACTAAAGTCGTTACATCTGGTAATTCTTGTCCATTGGTATTAAATTCAAAGATCATGTTTTGATTAAATATAATAGATAAAACATGTTCAGATCTAATCTCCCATTTCGCATATAGTGTTATATTTTCATTAAGTACTTCATCAAAAATATATTTTGAGCTGAGATCATCTAAATCACCATACCATCCTGAAAAAACATACCCCTCTTTTGTAGGTAGATAATATGCTGGTATTGTATTTTTCTCAAAATTAATCGTCTTATCAGATAAACCACCTTGAGCATCAAATGTGATTGTGTATATAGGATATTCTTCTTCCCATTTTGCATAAAGTATAATTGATTCTTTGTCTAAAAAATCAGAAATATCGACTTCATTTGTTAGGCCTTCATCAATATACCAACCAACAAAAATATATCCTTGTCTCGTTGGTTCGGGTAATGAAGTGACGTCTTTATCCAAGTTGAAATCTATTTGGTCGAGTGCAACCCCTTCATTTGTTTCAAAGGCGATTTTAATAAAATCATCTTTATTTGAACAAGCTGATATCGCTGATATTAGTAATAAAACAGCAAATACCCATAAAATTCTTCTCAATTTTAAACGATTTGTCAACATATAAAAGCCCCCTCTTATTGTTTATTCTATATAATTATTTTTAATTATACATGATTATTATAGTTTATTTCTACTCAAATGTCAAGAATTGAAAATTATTCCCCTAAGTACTAGAGTAAATTCAAATTACCATTATTTTACCATATGTCACTACAAAACTACCCATTCATAAAGTAAAATCATCACTTATAATTTAAACTCCAATTGAACATCTCTAGGATCACTTTCATATAACTCTAGATTGACTTCCATTGCTCTTTCGCAACCTAAGCTATTATAAAATGCTATTGTATCTTCCGCAGATCCAGCACAGATATATAGTTTATCTGCTTTCCAAGATTTTGCTTTTTTTGCGCAGTATGAAAATAGATTTTTCCCTATACCTTGTTGTCTATAAGGTAATGAAATAAATATTTGATCTAACAAAACATAATTATATTTTTCACCAAACATTTTTTTATTCAAACTTGCAAAGCCAACAAGTTGTTCATCATCAAAAGCACCTATAGCATAACCATTATGTATGATAGTGTCTTTTAATGCTCTGTGATGCTTCTGATATCCTTCAGGAAAACCATCACTTTGATAGTTTAAATCAATGAGCTCTAATTTTTGATTGATCATTCTCCATGCTCTTTTGATAAACTGAGAAGCATCAATATCAGAAATTTTATTTGTCTGATCAATCCCGATCTCTTTATAAATGATTTCCATATATCCTCCATGACCAAATTAATTATAGCATATTTAATCTTTGTGTTGATTTTAAAAAAACACCTTGCTATAATGGCTTCATAGGAGAAAAATTTATGAAATTTCAGTTATGGTCATTCTTACATTACTTTATGATGATTAGTCCATTTATTATTGCATATATCTTATATTTATTTACACAAAAAAAAGATATGCAAGTAAAAAGACGTGTCGGTATTTTCTTATCTGCTGTTGCACTTATTTTGCTCTTACTGAGAAATATCGAGATTTTTATCATTGGCAATTATGCATTTGATTTTGAAATCATACCTTTACAAATTTGTCATTTTGCAAACTTTGTTTTGCTTTTTGCATTTTATAAACGAAATGACACAGCTTTTGGACTTGCTTTCTTGTTCAATCTTCCACTAGCTTATCTTTCTTTAGTTTTTGCTGATGGATTAGAAAATTATACATCCATCATAAATTTTAGAGGACAAGCATATATTTGGGGTCATATATTGATTGTAATCATCACGATTTATGCATATATGTCAGGTTTTATTAACATAAATTTGAAGAAATACATTGCTGTATCAAAACTTCTTACTATCCTTTATATACTAAGTTTATTCGTTAACAACCTATTTAGAATTTTCTTGGGTGAAAGATCAAATTATTTTTACGCTGAACATCCAGAAGCGGGAACACCACTAGAGTTTTTCTTTAACTTAGGAAATGTAGTAACTATAGGAAATTTTGAAGTCAATATCATCTATATGATTGTTATGATTTTATTTGGATACTTTGTCACCTTTATGATATATTTACTATCTTTCGAACTTCCAAAATATTTAAGTCAAAGGAAACAAGAAATACTTACTCAAAATTAACTAACACTATAATGTCTAATAAGAAAGAGCCCAACTATATTCATTAGCGGGCTCTTTCTTATTATTTAATTACTTGATTTGAATGCGTTTTTTCGTCTCGATAATTTCAGCTTTTGGAGCTTTAATATTTAGAATTCCATCTTTTAGACTAGCTTCAATTTTATCAGAGTCTAGATCGCCAAGATTAAGTGTTCTGTGCATTGATGCGTGTTTTCTTTCTCTGTGAACATAATTTTTTGTTTCTTCTTCTTTTGATTCTTCGTGTTTAATTGAAATGTTTAATAATCCATCATGATAATCTAGGTGTATATCTTCTTT
>Ga0265293_10007976_pt1 | contig 15976 bp, 16 predicted proteins | sample Munlanlewell138R_FD_192505 | JGI IMG/M metagenome (GOLD analysis project Ga0265293, IMG submission 192505) | Leachate microbial communities from a municipal landfill in Southern Ontario, Canada - Leachate well 138R | ecosystem: Engineered > Solid waste > Landfill > Unclassified | place: Canada...
AGCAATCGGAGCGACATCTGATTCCTTCGGAAATGACAACGCGCGGGCAAGCCGCGCGCTGTGGAACAACGGGTGCGGGTGGCTCAGGCCGCGCTGCGGCGCAGTTTGGCCAGCTTGCGCTTGACCAGGTCGCGTTTGAGCGGCGAGAGGTAGTCGATGAACAGCTTGCCCAGCAGGTGATCCATCTCGTGCTGGATGCAGACTGCCAGCAGGCCATCGGCGGCTAGCTCGAAGGGTTTGCCGTGTTCGTCCAGCGCCTGCACCACGATCCGCTCCGAGCGGGTCACGTCGGCGTTGATCGTCGGCACCGAGAGACACCCTTCCTGACAAACCTGCTCGCCCTCGCGCGCCACGATGCGCGGGTTGACGAACACCCGACGCTCGTCGCGCGTTTCAGACACGTCGATGACCATGTAGCGGCGATGGTCGTCAACCTGGCTGGCCGCCAGGCCGATGCCCGGCGCGTCGTACATGGTGTCGAACATGTCCGCGATGTGGGCGCGGAAGGCGTCGTCCAGTTCAACAACGTCTATCTCGCGCGCCACGGTGCGCAGGCGCGGGTCCGGGAATTCGAGGATGGTGAGCTTGGCCATGGCGGCAAGATGCGGGCTGGGGGCAGGGTTTGCAAGGCAGTGCGGAGGCTTCTGCGGCGCCATTGTAGTGTCCGCTGGAGGACAATCGACCGGAAAAACGCTGAATGGTTTCGCATCGCTGCCGATTTCCGTTATATTCGTCGCCACTTCAGGGGGTAAACCTGCTTGGGGAATCAGGTAGATGGAAGCCATGCTTAAAAAACTTCTTGCAGTTTCCGCCGCGGCGCTGTTGACCTTCGCCACCTACGCCGTCGCGGTCGAGCTCCGTGCCGACCATCCCGACACCTATGTGGTGAAGAAGGGTGACACGCTCTGGGGCATCGCCAAGCGCTTCCTCGATCAGCCGTGGCTGTGGCCGGAAATCTGGCAGGCCAACCCGCAGATCGAGAACCCGCACCTGATCTATCCGGGGGATGTGCTGAGCCTGGCCTATCTGGGCAGCGGCCAGCCCGCGCTCAGCGTCAACCGTTTGTCGCCGCAGGTGCGCGCCGAATCGATGCCGATCCCGGCGGTGCCGCTGTCCGAGGTGCAGGACTTCGTGCGCAACCAGCATGTGCTGGAAGAGGACGATTACAAGCGACTGCCATACGTACTCGGGGTCGAAGAAAACCGTCTGCGTGGCGCCGAGGGCCAGGTGGTCTACGTGCGCGGCGACGGTCTGGAACAGGGCCAGCGGGTGTCGATCGTGCGTCCGACGCTGCGCTACGCCAGCATGCCGACCGCCACCGACAAGCGCCCCGAGCGCAAGCCGATCGTGCGACGCGACGAGTGGAGCACGGCCAAGGGTTTGGAGCCGAAGAACAACAGCATCCGCTGGGCCCATCACTATGTCAGCAATCGGCGTTTCGAAACGCTGGGCTGGGAAGTGATCGAAGTGACGCAGGGTCACGTCACCCATCTGGGCGATCCGAACACCATCCTGGTGGCACCGGGCGGGCACGAAGTGCGCGATGGCGATCTGCTGATGCCGTACGAGCCATTCCCCTACGACCTGAGCTTCTATCCGCATGCGCCCGAACAGGTGCCGGACAACGCCCGCATCCTGGCGGTGACCGATCACCTGCAGTTCGGCGGCCGTCACGACGTGGTCGCAATCTCGGTCGGTGCGCGTGAAGGCGTGCGCAACGGGCAGGTCTATTCGATCTGGAACCCGGGTGCGACAGTGCGCGACGACATCCGCCACAAGCACCGCATGGCGGCCAATATGAAGCGCAACCAGGTCACACTGCCGGACGAGTTCGCCGGCCACGTGATGATCTTCCGCACCTTCGACAAGGTCAGCTACGGACTGGTCATGGACGGCATCCGTCCGGTCCAGCTCGACGATGTGCTGAAGGCCCCCGATCGCCTCTGAGCGGTCGGGAGCCCTGAGGCAGGCCGCCTTGCCTACACCGCCGGCCGATGCCACGCCTGAACTGATGCAACGCGATGCCTGGCTGCGCGTACTGCGCGCGCCCGGCCTGGGCGGCATCCGCATCCGGCAACTGCTGGAACATTTCGGCTCGATCCAGGCCGTGGCCAGCGCCAACGGCCAGCAGCTCAAGGCCGCTGGCGCACCGGCCGCCGCGATCCAGTGGCTGCTCGATCCCGATCTTGAACGCATCGCCGCCGACCACGCCTGGCTGGATCTGCCCGGCCACCATCTGCTCGGCTGCGATCACGAGGATTTCCCCGCACTGCTGCAACGTGCGCCGCGCGCGCCGGCGGCGCTGTTCATCGATGGCGACCCGCAGTGGTTGTGGTTCGCGCAAATCGCCATCGTCGGCAGTCGCAATCCGACCGATGGCGGGCGTGCCAATGCGCGCGATTTCGCCCGCACCCTGGCGCGCTCCGGGCTGGTGGTCACCAGCGGGCTGGCCGACGGCATCGATGCCTGCGTGCATCAGGCCGCGCTGGACGAAGGCCGCCCGACCATCGCCGTGGTCGCGACCGGGCCGGATCTGGTTTACCCGGCCCGTCACCGCGCGCTGGCCGATGCGGTCGCGGCCAATGGCGCCATTGTCACCGAGTACCCGCCCGGCACGCCCGCGCAACGTGAACACTTCCCGATGCGCAACCGCATCATCGCCGGTCTCAGCCTCGGCACGCTGGTGGTGGAGGCGGCGCAGCGCAGTGGCGCGCTGATCACCGCGCGCGAAGCGGCCGAAGCCGGGCGCGAGGTGTTCGCCTTGCCAGGTTCGATCCACAACCCGATGGCGCGTGGCTGCCACCGCCTGATCCGCGATGGTGCGGCGCTGGTCGAAGGCGCGCAGGAAATCATCGACGCACTGGCGCCACAGGCCGCGCAACTGGCGCAGGCGCTGCGTGGCCGGCTGGAGCCCGGGCCAGCCGCCGGTGCTGTGCCGCAGCGGGAAACTGCGGATACGTCGGCGCAAGGCGATGAACTGGATCCCGATTACCACCGGCTGCTTGCGGCACTGGGTCACGATCCGGTGCCGATCGACGTATTGGCGCAGCGGACCGGGTTGACGGTCGACACCCTATCCTCCATGCTGATCCTCATGGAACTGGACGGGCGGGTTTCCGCCGCGCACGGCCGTTACGCGCTCCGCCAGCCCTGACGTCCCACGACGCACCCGGCCGCGGGCGCAAGCCGAGGATGGATGAAAGAGACCTTGTTGGACGTACTGCTGTACCTGTTCGAGAACTACTTCTACGATGACCCGGATGCGGTCCGGGACCGTGACTCGCTCCAGGCCGGCGTGATTCAGGCCGGTTTCACCCCCGCTGAAGTCTCCAAGGCGTTCGACTGGCTCGATGCGCTGGCAGCGCAGCGCGCGGTGTTCCAGCCCGAACGCGATGATGCCTCCGTGCCCGGCCCGGTGCGGCTGTATGCCGAACTGGAGGCCGAACGGCTGGACGTGGAATGCCGCGGCTTCCTGATGTTCCTGCTCGACAACGGCATCCTTGATGCCACCCAGCACGAGTGCGTGGTCGAGCGCGCGATGGCGCTGGATCAGGACGAAGTGGATCTGGACGACCTCAAATGGGTCGTGCTGATGGTGCTGTTCAACCAGCCCGGACAGGAAGCGGCCTTCGCGTGGATGGAAAGTTTCATGTTCCAGGACGAGGGCGAGCCGGTGCATTGAGGCACCCGGCACGAAAGCTGACGCCGCCCGTGCGGCCATGATCGAGGTTCGAACGGATGCGGCCCTGGCCGCATCCTTTGCATCCGGGGGAAACACATGACACAGCAGTGGATGGAACCTGGCCGCGAACCTGGGTGCCAGGACGATGTGGTGCAGGCCGGCTTTCTGCGGCGCTGGGCGGCGCTGTTTCTGGACCAGCTGATCCTGGGCGTGGCCTATTACGCGCTGCTGATCGTGTTGATGATGGTGTTCGGCATCGCCGGCGGGCTGGATTTTTTCTCGCAGGTGGATGCGCAGGATCCGCCCGGCTGGTTCGTGGCCGCCTATCTGGGCGTGATGCTGCTGTATTACGCCGCCGCCGGACTGTATTTCTCGCTGATGGAAAGCTCGCGCCACCAGGCCACGCTGGGCAAGATGGCGCTGGGCATCAAGGTGGTCAACGCCCATGGTGGGCGGCTCTCGTTCGCGCATGCACTGGGCCGCTGGTTCGCCGCGTTGCTGTCCTATGTGACGCTGTACATCGGCTTCCTGATGGCCGCGTTCACTGGCAAGAAGCAGGCCCTGCACGATCTGGTTGCCGGCACCTTCGTGGTCGATCGCTGGGCCTATACCGAATTCCCCGAGCGCCAGCAGCGCACCCTGGGTGGCTGCGTCATCGTGTTTGTGATCGCTATGATCCTGATGATCGGCATCGCGGTACTCGGAGTACTGGCCGCGATCGCACTGCCGGCCTACCAGGAATACACCGGCCGCGCCCGGTTCGCGCAGGTGCTGGAACCGGTCAATACGCTGCGCAGCCAGGTCGAGGATGCGCTGCAACGCGATGGCTCCTGCCCGAACAACGGCAGCCAGGGCTTCCTGGCCGCCGAGGCCTACGCCGGCACCGGCATCAACCGCATCGTGGTGGACGAATTCGATCAGGGTTTCTGCGGCATTTCGGTCTGGATGCCGCCGTTGCGTGGCACGGTCGAGCGCCAATTCATGTTGGAACTGGATGTCGACAGCGGCCGCTGGTATTGCAGCGCACCGTCCGGGGTGGAAAACCTCCCGTCCTGGTGCCATTGAGCACGGCGACGGCCACCGGGTGTTCCTTGACAGCCCGGTACACGGCATGGTTTCACTAGATAAACCGGATCATGCACCGCATGGCCCGGCCTGACGAGGCACCGGCTGCGCTGGACAAGTCGCGGCCGGACGAGGATGGTGTCGCGGTCCGCGATCCACCGGCTGCGCCGACAGCGCAGCGTTTCCACTGAACAAGAAGGCGACATGCCCAAGAATCTGCTCATCGTCGAATCCCCGGCCAAGGCCAAGACGATCAACAAATACCTCGGCAAGGATTTCCAGGTGCTGGCCTCCTACGGCCATGTGCGCGATCTGGTGCCGAAGGAAGGCGCGGTCGATCCGGAGCGCGATTTTGCGATGCGCTACGACCTGATCGACAAGAACGAGCGCCATGTCGATGCCATCGCCAAGGCCGCCAAGGGTGCCGAAGCGCTCTATCTGGCCACCGACCCGGACCGCGAAGGCGAGGCCATTTCCTGGCATATCGGCGAAATCCTGAAGGAGCGCGGGCTGGTCGGCGACAAGCCGCTGCACCGCGTGGTGTTCACCGAGATCACCCCGCGTGCGATCAAGGAAGCCATGGCGGCCCCGCGCGAAGTCTCCGCCGACATGGTCAACGCGCAGCAGGCGCGTCGCGCACTGGATTACCTGGTCGGCTTCAACCTGTCGCCGGTGCTGTGGCGCAAGGTGCAGCGCGGGCTGTCGGCCGGCCGCGTGCAGTCGCCGGCGCTGCGCATGATCGTGGAGCGCGAGGAGGAAATCGAAGCCTTCGTTGCACGCGAATACTGGAGCATCCAGGCCGACATGGCGCATCCGGTGCAGCCGTTCACGGCGCGTCTGGTGAAGCTGGCCGGCAAGAAGTTCGAACAGTTCGACCTCACCAACGAAACCGACGCCGAGGCGGCACGTGCACGGCTGCTGGCGCTGGCTGGCGGCGAACTGGCTGTGGGCCAGGTGCAGAGCAAGGAGCGCAAGCGCCGCCCGGCACCGCCGTTCATCACCTCCACGCTGCAACAGGAAGCCGCGCGCAAGCTCGGTTTTTCCACCAGCCGCACGATGCGCGTGGCGCAGAAACTGTACGAAGGCGTGGCGCTGGGCGATGAGGGTACCGTTGGCCTGATCAGCTACATGCGTACCGACTCCACCCACCTGTCGCAGGAAGCGGTGGAGGAACTGCGCCAGGCCATCCTGCGTGATTTCGGCGCGCACGCGCTGCCGCCCACGGCCAATGTCTACAAGGCCAAGTCCAAGAACGCGCAGGAAGCGCATGAGGCGATCCGCCCCACGTCCGCGCTGCGTTCGCCCAAGTCGGTGGCCGCCTATCTGGATCCCGATGGCGCGCGCCTGTACGAACTGATCTGGAAGCGCGCGGTCGCCTGCCAGATGATCCACGCCACGCTCAACACCGTGACCGTGGAACTGGAAGCCGGGCCTGAAGACAGCTTCCGCGCCAGCGGCACCACGGTGGTGGATCCGGGCTTCCTGGCGGTTTACGAAGAAGGCAAGGACACCCGCACCGCCGAAGACGACGATGAAGGCCGCAAGCTGCCGGCGATGCGCCAGGGCCAGAAGGTGCCGCTGGCGGCGATCCTGGCCAACCAGCACTTCACCGAGCCACCGCCGCGCTATTCCGAGGCCAGCCTGGTCAAGACGCTGGAGGAATACGGCATCGGCCGTCCGTCCACCTACGCCAGCATCATCCAGACGCTGCTCAATCGCGAATACGTCTATCTGGATGCACGCCGCTTCCGCCCGACTGATGTCGGCCGCGCGGTGGCGCGCTTCCTGTCCGGCCACTTCACCCGTTACGTCGATTACGACTTCACCGCCAAGCTCGAAGACGAGCTGGACGCGGTGAGCCGCGGCGAACAGGAATGGGTGCCGCTGATGGCGCGCTTCTGGAAGCCGTTCAAGGCGCTGGTGGATGAAAAGAGCGAGTCGGTCGACCGCTCCGAAGCCACCGGTGCGCGCGTGCTGGGTGAGGACCCGGCCAGTGGCAAACCGATCAGCGTGCGCCTGGGCCGCTTCGGGCCGTTTGCGCAGATTGGTACCAAGGAAGACGAGGACAAACCGCGCTTCGCCTCGCTGCGACCGGGGCAGAGCATCCACACCATCACCCTGGCCGAGGCGCTGGAGCTGTTCAAGCTGCCGCGCACCTTGGGCATGGATGGCGAGGAGGAAGTCACGGTGGCGATCGGCCGCTTCGGCCCGTTCGCCAAGCGCGGCAGCACCTACGCCTCGCTGAAGAAGGAAGACGATCCGTACACCATCGAACTGGACCGCGCGCTGTTCCTGATCCGCGAGAAGGAAGAGATCGCCGCCAACCGCATCATCAAGACCTTCGAGGGCTCGCCGATCCAGGTGCTCAACGGCCGCTTCGGCCCCTACCTGTCCGACGGTGAACTCAACGGCAAGATTCCCAAGGACCGCGAACCGGCCAGCCTGACGCTGGAAGAAGTCCAGCAGCTGATGGCCGAAACCGGCAAGCCGGCACGCAAGGGTTTCGGCCGCAAGGGCGCCGCCAAGAAGGCGGCGGTGAAAAAAACCGCAGTGAAAAAGGCGGTGGTCAAGAAGGCCGCAGCGAAGAAAGCCCCGGCCAAGAAGGCGGCCGCCAAGAAGGCTCCGGCGAAGAAGGCCGCAGCGAAAAAGACGGCGGTGAAGAAAGTCGCCGCAAAGAAGACCGCGACCGCGAAAGCCGGCGCCGACTGAGCCGGCCCGGCAGCGCTGCCCTCAACCTGCGCGAAGATGGGCCCGGTGACTCACACCGGGCTCCCGCTATTGCAGGGCCGGTCTTGGCCGTGATGAGGCTTTCCCGGTGATGCCCGGGCATCAATTCGCAGGCCGCGCCGCTTTTTCAGGAGGCTGATTGACCGTGCTGGGCCAGCATCCGGGCCGGTTACTGTTCGGCCTCATCCAGCTGGCGCTGCATCGCCTCGTGCTGTTTCTGCAGCTCGCCTTCCACCGCGCGGGCCTTGTCCAGAGGTTCCTGGATCGCGCGTTGCAATGCCCTGTGTTCATCCTTTGGCGGCGGTGGCGCTTCGTTTTCGCCGCAGCCGGCAAGGGCCAGCACGGCAGCGGCAAGCAACATCGCCATGCCTGTGCGAACAGTGTTCATTCCGCTTCCTCCTGCGGTGTGCCGACCGGCCAGCCACGCAGGGTGGCGACGCCGTGGATGGCTTCGATGTCCACCGCGAGCTGGCGCTGCTGGCGACGCAATACGCCGGCATCTTCGGCATCGGGCTGGATGCGGCTTTCCAGCGCCGCATGGCGGGTTTGCAGCTCGGCCAGCGCCTCACCCAGACGAAAAGCTTCCGCATAGGATTCGCTTTGGCACTGCGTCTGGGCGGTCTTGCCGTGACGCCCGTCGTTCCAGCCGTCCACATCGGCGCAGTCGGCGAAGGCCGGCGTGCTGAGCAGCAGTCCAAAGCCAAGAGTGGAGAACAGGGGCAGCAGGGTACGGGTCGACATGGCAGGTTCCCGGAACGATTCCCTTATCCTACCCGCCTGACACGTCTGGAGGCAGTTACATGTGGAATCCGCGCTGGGGTCTGGCAGGGCAGACCGCACTGGTCACCGGCGGCAGCGCCGGCATCGGTCTTGCCGTGGTGCGCGAACTGCTCGGGCTGGGCGCCGATGTGCTGCTGGCCGCGCGCGACGGCGATGTGCTGGCGCAGGTGGAAGCCGAGCTGACCGAGGAATTTCCCGAGCGCAGCGTGCGCGCCTTCGCCGCCGACGTGGCAATCGCCGACGAGCGTCAGGCATTGTTCGACTGGGTCGAGGACACCGGCGTCGCGCCGCACATCCTGATCAACAACGCCGGCACCAACACCTCGCGCGCTGCGATGGACTACGCCGAGGACGAGTGGCGCGGCATCTTTGAAACCAACCTGTTCGCCGCGTTCGAGATCTGCCGCTACGCCTATCCGCTGCTGCGCCAGCACCCGGCCAGCGCCATCGTCAATGTCGGCTCGGTGTCCGGCCTGACCCATGTGCGCACCGGCGCGCCTTACGGGGCGAGCAAGGCCGCGCTGCATCAACTCACCCGTAATCTCGCCTGCGAATGGGCCGCTGACGGCATCCGCGTGAATGCGGTCGCGCCCTGGTACATCCGCACCCGCCGCACCGCCGGCCCGCTGACCTCACCCGAATACCGCGAGGAAGTCCTGTCGCGCACCCCGCTGGGTCGCATCGGCGAACCGGAGGAGGTCGCCGCAGCCGTCGCTTTCCTGTGCCTGCCGGCGGCCAGCTATGTCACCGGCGAATGCATCGCGGTGGATGGCGGGTTTCTGCGGTATGGGTTTTGAGTCATGCACTCAGGTTCGGACCTCTGTCGCTTCTTGACAGTGCCATTCCCATGCCCGTTACTTGTATCGGGAAGTCCGTAGATCGAGTCCTGCTATGCGCCTGAAAGCGTATCACTTCATTTCGATATTCCTGCTTCTCCTGGCCACCTCGGTGCCCGCCGTGCCCTCGGCGCTGCGTGTGACCGAGGCACGCGATGCCGCATTGACGATCCTTCCCGACGCCAGGGATTCGGGTCATGACGATGCCGTGTTGCGTCTTGCGGTACACATTCCGACGCTGGGCGAACGCATCCTGTGGCTCGAGCCGAACCTGCGGCTGCTCGAAGAAGCGCGGCCTTTCCTGGAGGATGTGGCTGAAGGACGAGTGGTCTTCTATCGAGGCGGAATAGAAGGCCAAGGTGAAGGCTGGGTTCGCCTGTCGCGCATCCACGATGAATGGATCGGCCTGATTCACGATGGCAAAACCCTCTGGCTGATCGATCCGGCATCGCACCATATTATCCTCGCAGCACGATATGGTGTGCCACCGGATGGCACGCTTGTTTTCGGGTTGGACGATATTTCCGGCCTGGGTCACTTCCACGGCGATGCGCGCCTGACTCCCAGAATTGAAACTCTGGCAGAACAGGCCAACGGAACATCTTCTTTCTTGGGTACGTCAACCAAATACCTGCGCGTGTCGCTGGTGCTGGATACTGAGTTCCAAGCGCGCTGGGGTAGTAACGCGCACAGCACTGCTGTGGGCATCCTCAATTCGGTCGATGGGTTCTACACGCAGGCCAATACGCAGGTCTCGCTCCATGCGCTTCAGGCGCTGAGCAGCAATGGCACCATGACCAGTGCCAATCCCAATGCACTGCTCGACGCGTTCAGTGCTTACAGCGCAGGCGGAAACGTGCCGTTCCACGGCCTTGCGCATCTTCTGAGCGGCAAGGATTTCGATGGTAGTACGGTAGGTCTGGCGTACGTGGGCGACCCGCGTCCGGGTTATGTGTCCACCGTGTGCAATGCCAACTATGGGACTGGCATCGACCAGATCACGGCATCGTCCGCGCTGGGTGCGGTGATCCTTGCGCACGAGATGGGACATAACTATGGCGCAGTTCATGATGGCTCCAGCAACAGTTGCGCGCCCTCAGGCTTCATCATGGCCCCGTCGGTGAACTCCAATTACAACTCGTTTTCATCGTGTACTTTGAGCGAATTCATGGCATACCAAGCCGCGAAACAGCCTGCGTGCCTAGTCGGGACTAGTCCGGTGGGCGTGATCTTCGCCAACGGTTTCGAATAGCTGTTGTACCGGCCAGATGAGTCGGTGAATCCCAGCATCCCGCTTCGTCGGGATGCCGGGAAGCGGCGTTATGTGGAAGGCTCCGCATCCGGGTGCCGTTCCAGCCATGCCGCCAGTTGCTCGCGGTAGTACTGGAGATCCTCGCTGTAGATGTCATGCACGCAGGGGCAGCAGCCGCTGTCGCAGCAGTCGCTGGGCAGTGGCGGTTCCGGTGGCAGCGGGCGCGGGTCCGGATCGGGCAGGGGAATGGCGTCAGGCGTGCTCATCGCCTCATTTTGCCCGAGCCCGGGCGAAGGCGTCGGCCAGCGCCGAACCGGCGTTGCCTGTGGCAGGTGCGCCGCCACGTGCGGAACCGCGATCGGCACCACGCGGGCCACCATGCGGGCGCGCATCGCGTTCGCGTCCCGCCGGCCCGCCGCTGCGTGTCTGGCCCGGCTCGTCGGACAGCCGCATCGACAGGCCGATGCGCTGGCGCGGGATGTCCACTTCCATCACCTTGACCTTGACGATGTCGCCGGCCTTGACCACCTCGCGCGGGTCTTTCACGAACTTGTCGGACAGCGCCGAGACATGCACCAGCCCGTCCTGGTGCACGCCCAGATCGACGAAGGCACCGAACGCGGCGACGTTGGACACGACACCTTCCAGGATCATGCCGGGCTTCAGGTCGCGGATGTCCTCGATGCCTTCGGCGAAGGCGGCGGTCTTGAACTCGGGGCGCGGGTCGCGGCCGGGCTTTTCCAGTTCCTTGAGGATGTCGCGCACCGTGGGCAGACCGAATTTCTCATCGGTGAAGTTTTCCGGTTTCAGCGAACGCAGGAAGCCGGTATCGCCGATCACCTGCTTCACCTCGCGCCCGCTGCTGGCCAGGATGCGTTCGACCAGCGGATAGGCTTCCGGATGAACCGAGGAAGCATCCAGCGGGTTGTCGCCATCGGCGATGCGCAGGAAGCCGGCGCATTGCTCGAACGCCTTTTCGCCCAGGCGCGGCACCTTCAGCAACGCCTTGCGGCTGGTGAACGCGCCATTGGCGTCGCGATGCTTGACCACGTTTTCGGCGACGCTGGCCGACAGCCCGGCCACGCGCGCCAGCAGCGGTGCCGACGCGGTGTTCACGTCCACGCCGACCGCGTTCACGCAGTCCTCCACGCGCGCATCCAGCGTGCGCGCCAGCTTCACCTGGTTCACATCGTGCTGGTACTGGCCCACGCCGATGGATTTGGGGTCGATCTTGACCAGTTCGGCGAGCGGATCCTGCAAACGCCGCGCAATCGAAACCGCGCCACGCAGGGAGACATCCAGCGCGGGAAACTCCTTCGCCGCCAGTTCCGATGCCGAATACACCGAGGCGCCGGCCTCGCTGACGACGATCTTGCCGATCTTCGCGCCCGGCAGCTTGGCGATCAGTTCACCGGCCAGCTTGTCGGTCTCACGCGAGGCGGTGCCGTTGCCGATCGCGATCAGGTTCACCCCGTGCTTCTTGCACAGCACGCCCAGTTCGGCCAGCGAGGCATCCCATTGGCGGCGCGGTTCATGCGGGTACACGGTGGCGGTATCGAGCAGCTTGCCGGTGGCATCGACCACGGCCACCTTGACTCCGGTGCGGATGCCCGGATCCAGCCCCATGACCACTTTCGGGCCGGCCGGCGCGGCCATCAGCAGATCCTTGAGGTTGTCGCCGAAGATGCGGATCGCCTCGTCCTCCGCGGCGGCACGGGCCTGGCCGAACAGGTCGATGGTCAGGTGCAGATGCAGCTTCACCCGCCAGGTCTGGCGCACGGTATCGAGCAGCCAGCGGTCACCGGCGCGGCCCTGATCGGCGATGCCGACATGCACCGCGACCCGGCCTTCGGCCTCGGCATGGCCGGCGGCGATGGCGTCGTCCAGCGCATCGGAGGCGACCACCTTCGGTGCGCCGCTGGAAAATGGCAGCAGCGCCAGATCGATGATGCCTTCCTTGCTCGCACGGAACAGCGCCAGCAGGCGGTGCGAGGGAATCTGCGCCACCGCTTCGACATGGTCGAAATAGTCGCGGTACTTGGCGCCTTCGGTTTCCTTGCCGGCGATCACGCGCGCCCGTACCCGGCCATGGGTGTGCAGGAAGTTGCGCATGTCACCGACCAGTCCGGCGTCTTCGGCGAAGCGCTCCAGCAGGATCGCGCGCGCGCCATCGAGCGCGGCCTTCACATCGGCCACGCCCTTTTCCGTATCGACATAACCGGCGGCAACCGCCTCGGGTGTCAGGGATGGATCATTGAACAGTGCATCTGCCAACGGCTCCAGCCCGGCTTCGCGTGCGATCTGGCCCTTGGTGCGGCGTTTGGGCTTGTAGGGCAGGTACAGGTCTTCCAGCCGCGCCTTGGTATCGGCCGCCAGCAGGTCGGCGCGCAGCGCATCGCTCATCTTGCCCTGCTCCTCGATGCTGGCGATCACCGCCGCACGCCGATCTTCGAGTTCGCGCAGATAGGACAACCGCTCTTCCAGCAGACGCAGCTGCGTATCGTCCAGCCCGCCGGTGACTTCCTTGCGGTAGCGCGCGATGAACGGCACGGTCGCGCCCTCGTCCAGCAGGGTGATGGCGGCAGTGACCTGGGCGGGCTGCGCCGCGATATCGGTGGCGATGGTCTGGGCGATGCGGTGTTGGATCTGGGACATGCACGGGTTCCGTTGGAATGGAGCCGCAGCGGCGCGGAGCGCCGGAGCGGGGCGGTGGATTCTAATGGAGTGGGGTGTGGCCGGCAGAACCCGCCGGGATGATGGCGTGCGGAGCGAAGAGCGTAGCGGTGCACTTGGTGCGTGAATACTTCCGCACAAGTGCAACTTCTCGACCATCCTCCCGGAGGAGATAAGGAACGCCCGGAAGGTGCTCGACAACGGATCTGGAAAACGTCGTCCATTCCTTACGGAACCTGCCCCGTTGGGGTCAGGTGCAGACGAGGTCCTCAATGTGGGCTGATCGCAGGTTCCAGGAATACATCCGCGCCGACGCCGAAGCGTGCCGCCAGCGCGGCAATCTGGCGGGCGTTGAGCATGCGGCGACCGGAAAGGATTTCCGAGACAACGCTCTGGGTTCCTACTTCCGGCAAGTCGGATTGCTTCAAGCCGTGCTGCTCCATCAGGAACCGCAGCATCTCGCGCGGAGGAATGGCCGGCAGCGGGAAGTGCCTGTCGTCGTAGTCGCCGATCAGTTCGCAGACCACGGCGAACAGGTTGGAGAGCGCGCCATCTTCGCCTGCCTGCCCGCTTTCGCTGAGGGCATCGGCCAGTTCCACCATGCGGGTGTAATGGGCATCGTCGCGGATCGGCCCCAGGCCGGTGGCCTGCTCGAACGCCGCCCAGGTGTTGCGGATGGTTTCAAGGTTCAGGCTCATCGGTTCTTGTTCCATTGGTCGTATTCGGCGTGGGTGAAAACGTGCTTGATGTAGGCGATCTGCTGGCCGTAATGCAGGAAGGCGATCAGGCGGAACTTGTTGCCGCCGATGTCGAACACCACCAGATCGCCCACCGTATCGGCGCTGCCGAAGGCTTGCTTCAGTTGTGCGAAGTTGGCGAACGCCTGCGATTGCATCGCACTGCGCCATACCTGTAGCGGCGTATCCACCAGGGGATGGCGGGCGGCGAACTCGATCAGGCGGCGGTTGGTGATGACTCGCATCCGAGAATTATCGCAGCTTGCTATATTTATCGCAATATGCGATGCAGGCTTGCCGTCTGACAGGTCGGTTACGCGATAGCTGGGCGGATGCTGCCTGTTGTCATGCCCGCATGTGCCAAGTCCAGGAAGTGGGCACCTGCCTGCGCGGCTGCGCTGTTCAGGAGGCTCCCCGATCCGCCAAAAACCGCGCAATCGACACACCCGCTTCGCGACCGTCGTGCACGGCGGTGACGACCAGGTCGGCGCCGCGCACATTGTCGCCGCCGGCGAAGATTTTCGGGTGGCTGGTCTGGTATGGAAGCGCGTTGTTCTGTGCCTGGATGCGGCCATCGGTTTCCAGTGCCACGCCGTGTTCGTCCAGCCACGGCGCGGGGCTGGGGCGGAAGCCGAAGGCCAGGATGATCGTGTCTGCGGGCAGCAGCTCTTCGGATCCTTCGACGATTTCGGCGTTGCGCCGGCCTTGGGAATCGGCTGGGCCGAGGCGGGTCTGGGCCACGCGCACGCCGAGCAGGGTGCCGTGTTCGTCATGTTCGATCGCCAGTGGTTGGCGGTTGAACGCGAATTGCACACCTTCCTCGCGCGCGTTTGCGACTTCGCGGCGTGAGCCGGGCATGTTGGCTTCATCGCGGCGGTAAGCGCAGGTGACCTGGGCGGCGCCCAGTCGGATCGAGGTGCGCACGCAGTCCATCGCGGTGTCGCCGCCGCCGAGCACGACAACGCGCTTGCCGGCCATGTCCAGGCGCGGATCGGGCGTGCTGTCTCCGGCCAGCAGCCGATGTGCATTGGCGGTCAGGATGTCCAGCGCCAGGTGCACGCCGGCGCCGTGCTGGCCGGGCAGGCGGCCATCAACAGGGGTATAGGCGCCGGTGCCGACGAAGACTGCGTCGTAGTCGCGCAGCAGCTCGGCGAAGGGCAGGTCGCGGCCGATGTCCACGCCGAGGTGGAAGTGCACGCCCATCGCTTCGAGCACGCCACGGCGGGTGGCGATGACTTCCTTTTCCAGCTTGAAGGTCGGGATGCCGAAGCTCAGCAGGCCGCCAATCTGCGGGTGGCGGTCGAACACATGCGCTTGTATGCCATGCCGTGCCAGACGATCAGCGCAGGACAGCCCGGCCGGGCCGGCACCGATCACCGCGACGCGCTTGCCGGTGGCTTTGACCTGCGAAAGATCGGGCCGCCAGCCCTGACGGAAGGCTTCGTCGACGATGTACTTTTCGATGGCGCCGATGGTGACCGCCCCGAAGCCGTCATTGAGCGTGCAGGCACCTTCGCAGAGGCGGTCCTGCGGGCAGATCCTTCCGCAAATTTCCGGCAGCGGGTTGGTTTCGTGCGCCAGCGTGGCGGCCTCGAACAGGCGTCCGGCGCGCGCCAGCGCCAGCCAGCTCGGGATGTAGTTGTGCACCGGGCACTTCCACTCGCAGTAGGGATTGCCGCAATCCAGACAGCGCCCGGCCTGCGCTGCGGCCGCGTCGGGATCGAAGCCACCGTAGATCTCCTGCCAGCCGTTGACGCGCACCGGCGTTGGCAGCGGGGTCGGCATCCTGCGCGGCAGGTCGATGAACTGGAACAGCGGATCAGCCATCGCCGCTTCTCCTGCTGCCGTTGCTGTTGAAGGCGCTGGACCACGATGCTGCGGTGGCTTTCATCGAAACGATTGCGGTGTTCATCATGCCGCCCTCCGCAGGGTGTTGATCAGGCTTTCCAGCGAGGCCGCGCGCGGTTTGACCACCCAGAACTTGCCGACGAAATCGCGGAAATCGGTCAGGATCTGCTGCCCCCACACGCTGCCGGTATGCGCCACGTGGTGTAGGATCTGCTGGCGCAGGTGCTGGATCTGGCTGTCCATGCTTTCCGGTGAGAAGCGGTGGATGTCGATCAGTTCGTGGTTGTAGCGGTCGACGAAATCGCGCTCCATGTCCAGCACATAGGCGAAGCCGCCGGTGAAGCCGGCACCGAAGTTGACCCCGGTGCGCCCCAGC
>Ga0265293_10007978_pt1 | contig 15971 bp, 9 predicted proteins | sample Munlanlewell138R_FD_192505 | JGI IMG/M metagenome (GOLD analysis project Ga0265293, IMG submission 192505) | Leachate microbial communities from a municipal landfill in Southern Ontario, Canada - Leachate well 138R | ecosystem: Engineered > Solid waste > Landfill > Unclassified | place: Canada...
ATACAAGTAACGCTTACTTTCCAGAAAACGATGCAGGCCGGAGCAAAAGGGAGCACGACCAACGGATCTATAAAAGCTTCATATAAAGCAACAACCGCAAACTCCTCATATGAAGGCAGTGATTTTTGCTCGCAAAGTAACAGTTAAAAACATCTACGATTTTAAAAAAATAGCCTTTAGCCTTTGCTGAAGGCTATTTTTTTATCAACTTATTTACATATTGGCTGTTATCAATCGCCACTTTGCTGACGTAGATGCCATTGCTCAAACTTTCATCCAGCCTTACTGAAATTTCTTGCCTGCCGGATAAGAGCTTTTGCGCATCAACGCGGCTTACCAACTGACCCGAAAGATTATAAATTGCTATTTCAACAACTGATGGCGCAGCCAAATTGATTGACAAGGTGAAATCACCGTTGCTGGGATTGGGATAAAAGTTCAGCGGTGAGTTTTCAGTTGTGGTTATTTCAGTAAGGTCAACAAAATGAGGTGTTTGCAGACGTTTGTTAGTGAATACTTTAAACTCGCCGGCTTCCAGCCTGATAGTCATGGCTTCGTCGCTTACATTTATTGAATCGTTATTGAAAAAGTCGTACCACCAGCCGGTTTCATAAAATCCAGGGCTGATTTCAATGCCGTTTACATCAAAATTACTCACCACAATAACTGACATATCTTCGTTAAAAAGTCTGAGTTTTTTGCCGGCACCACTTGCATCCAGCGTAAAATTATCGGTATTGAAAACTTCATGCGATTTTTTAAGCGCAATCAGTTCGCTGTAATAATCGTAAAGCAATCGCCTGTCCCAGTTATTCAGGTAGTTCCATCGGATGGGTTTAGGACATACGCGACAATCGTAGTCGATACTCACGTCATAGCCCAACTCGCCAAATTGCCAAATCATTTTTGGTCCTGGCACCAATAAGAACATGGCAGCCGCAGCAGCATTGCGTTTCACGGCAACGTTAATTTTTTGCACATCGTGGTAAGGATTGCTTTGGTTTCCATAAGTGATATTTTTAAACATCTGGCGTTCTTCGTCGTGGCTTTCCATATAGCCCACCAGGTGTGGTTGACTCCAGCCACGTTGTTTATAGCTTATTCCAGAAAAATTCGATTCCGGTAGATATCCCATCGTGGCTTCGTTGTAATTGTGGTTCAAATTTCCCCAAAGCATCATGCCGTAAGCTGACAATTCTTTTTCTTCGCTATTGGCAGCAAAATGCTCCAGAATAACATAACTGTCCGGATCGGTTTGCCAGATGGCATCGGCCATACGTTTTAAAATAGCAATCCGCTGACTATTGTATGCGCTGCCATCGCCCACCACATTACTAAATCCTTTGGTGAAATCGAAGCGGTAGCCGTCAATCTTGTAATGTTCTATCCAAAAGCGGTTTACGCGGTCAATAAATTTTTTGGTTTGATAGCTTTCGTGGTCAAAATCATATCCCCAGCAATAAGGCTGATGCGGACAAACCTCATTATACCAAGGGTTTTGAGCTGTCGGCTGCCCGTATTCTCCGGCAGTGGGGTCGAAATAGAGCTGCACCAATGGCGATTGCCCATAAGAGTGATTCAAAACCATGTCTAAAATTACGGCAATACCACGTTTGTGGCATTCGTCGATAAATCTTTTGTAGTCGTTTTCAGTGCCATAAGCTTTGTCGGGCGCAAAATAAAAGGACGGATTATAGCCCCAGGAATTATTGCCTTCAAATTCGTTGATGGGCATCAGCTCAATGGCGTTTACACCCAAACGTTGTAGATAATCGAGAGTATCCATCACGGTTTTAATAGCACGAGTGCCAACAAAATCGCGGATATGTAATTCGTAGATCACCAATTCTTCCGGAGAAGGTGCTTCAAAATCAGTGATTTCCCATTCGTAATTTGCTTTAGAAGTTTGAAAAACGGACACGATACCTGAGGTCTTTCCTATGGGATAGGGCATCAGGTTGGGATAGGTGGAGCTGGGGATATTGCTGTCGTTCCACGGATCGAGCACTTTCTCGGTATAAGGATCGGCGATGCGCAGATTGCCATCGACAAAGTATTGATAAACATATTCGCGACCCGGTTCCAGGTTGCTAATCTCTATCCAGTAATAGCTTTGATCGGGTGTGCGCTTCATATAATTTTCGGTGCTTAAATCCCAGTTGTTGAAGTCGCCTATGGCGAAGACGTATTCTTTGTAAGGCGCGTAAAGTGCCAAGATCACCGTGGAATCGTTGATGTAATTAATGCCTTCAATCACGTTTTGTGGAAGGTTGGCCGTTGGCACTTCGGGACGTACAAAGTACGTAAAACTGTCGACCACCATTTCGGTGCTTGTCAGTGCAATCGCTTTTACCATATTGCTCGCGGTGCTGCCTGCGGGAATGGTATAACTAATTGTATTAGCTGTTGTTGAGATGAGTAAACTGTTGTTGAGATATAGTTTTAACGAATCTGCGCCTGCTGACGCAACGGCTATCTCCAGGCTTTGATTTTCTTCGATCAACACCTGGGGTGCATCAGGCGTTATGAAATTCACGAAAAGGCCATCGGCATAAACGTCGTAGAAGATATCACCATTTTCGGCAGTTTTTCCTTCGAGAAAGTTGCCATTTATCTTTACGTCACTTCTGAAAACAAAAGCCATCTTCTCGATAGTTTCCGCTGCCGGAACGCCATAAAAGCTTCTGATATCGGGTGTGATACTCAAAGTGTAAGTATCTGTTGCAATGCGTGTTAATTTGGCCTTCGGGATATTTTCTCCCCAGTCGGAAATTACGTATTTCCAATCAGAGTTGCTGCCGCTGTTGTTGGTGATCACGCCCGAATGAACATATACATCGCCTGTGTACCCGGCCAGGCCGCCATTTCCTTCGTTGGCAAAAAAGGTGATTGTTACAGTTTCGGTATCATTTGGAAATGTAGGATCAGCAGTTATTAGCTGTGCCTGAAGCGGCATGATAAAACCTAAAAGGAGAAATAGAAAAATGCTGTAAATTTTCGACATGGTCAATAATATTAAGGTTTTCGCCTGGGCGCGATGATATTAGCGATTCAAAGATAAGGCTTTAGAAATAGTTTGGCGTGCGGATTAAGGTATTTTAGCATTTAAAGTGTTGCAACCGTTTGCAATTGTCGGCAGCTTTGGAGTATAGATTTGTGCCGCTGGCGCGATTTTCCAGAATCGTGCCTCAAATAATACTGTATTCGTAAACAGCTTTGTTTAAGATATTACATCTACTGCTGTTTTTACTGATAATGATTGACACGGATTCGGAAATCCGCGCCAGCGAGGGAAATCGAATCGCGTAGATTCGGAAATCCGTGCCAGCGATAAGACTATAAAACAGCTTAAAGCTCAAATTCCTCGAAGCGCTCAGGGATAAATATATCGTTGTAACCGGCTTTCCGAAGTTCCTTTTTATAGGCTGCTTGCGCCTCTTCATCGCCGTGCACCAAAAATATTTTTTTGAGTTTGTCGGCGTCCTGACAAGCAAGGTATTCAATCATTTCTTTGTAATCACCATGTCCGCTAAAGGCGTCAATCTTAAAGATATCGGCCTTTATATGATGCGGTTGCCCGAAGATAGAGATATCTTTTTCGCCATTCAAAATACGTGCTCCTAGTGTTCGTGGGGCGCAATAACCCACAGCTAACACTGTGTTTTCTGGCTTGTCGATATTATTGGCCAGGTGATGTTTTATCCGACCGGCTTCCATCATGCCCGAAGCAGAAATGATTACACAAGGCTCTTTACTGAAATTCAGCTTTTTAGATTCGTTCACGTCTTTGATATACTTGAGCGTGCCGAAGCCAAAAGGATCTGAGTCGGTTTCCATCACCCGCTGCACCTCCTGGTTAAACTGGTCGGTATGCATCCTGAAAATCTCGGTAGCGTTTACGGCAAGCGGACTGTCAACATATATAGGAATGCGTGGAAGTATGCCTTCGTTATAAAAATTGTTAAGCAGGTAAACCACTTCCTGGGTGCGGCCAATGGCGAAAGAGGGGATGATGAGCTTGCCTTTTTTCTCCACGCAGGTGTATTTCACGATGCGTAACAGCTCGGCTTCAGCACCTTTTTTGTCCTGATGCAGCCGGTCGCCATATGTAGATTCGGTGATCAGGTAGTCACACTGTGGAAAGGCATTTGGTGGACTTAGTAAATAACTATCCGGCCTGCCAATATCACCGGTGTAACCAATACGTGTTATGCTGCCCATTTCATCAATTTCGATGGTTGCAACAGCACTGCCAAGCATGTGACCTGAGTTGGTAAACTTTACCCGGATATTGTTGTCGATATAAAACTTGCGATTATGTGCCACGCCAATAAACAGTTCCATACATTTGGCGGCATCTTTCTGGGTGTAAATCGGCTCAACCGGTGGCAAACCTTTGCGTGCTCTTTTTTTGTTAAACCACTTTGTATCATGTTCTTGTATGAAGCCGCTGTCGGCCAGCATGATGGCGCATAAATCGCGGGTGGCGTGGGTGCAAATTACCGATCCGCGAAAGCCTCTTTTATAGAAGTAGGGGATAAGGCCCGAATGGTCGATATGCGCGTGTGTGAGTATGATATGGTCTAAATCTTCCGGCTTGATGCCGGTGTCGCGGTTCATTTGGTCGGTTTCGAGGCCTTTGCCCTGAAACGCACCGCAATCTAACAGTATTTTCTTACCGTGTTCTGTTGTTATCAGGTGTTTGCTTCCGGTTACTTCGCGCGCTGCGCCGATAAATTGAATTTTCATAGTGTTGAGATTTAGGAAAATGAGCTAATTCAGCCTCCTAAATTACGATAATTCTATACCGAAATCGACCGTAAGGCGAAGCTTTAATTTGTTTTATTTCAGAAAGCCCTAAAAACTTGACTATTCATGTTCTAAGTGGTACAAAAAAAAAGGCCACCCATAAGGGCAGCCTTTTTTATAAGTTACAATCAATGTGATTATTGAAAATAGGATTGGTTAACTATTTGGGGACGTATCCAACTATCTTTTGCAACCAAAAACCATCAGGGCCTGTACTGTAATATCTACCATTACCAAACTCTAGCCTGTTTGTCGAATAAGTATATTGATATGTGCTAGAATTATAAAACTCATATAAAGGAATTACTGAACTGTTGATTGCACTAGGATATACTTTACCTTCGGTTCTAACTAAAGTGAAACTGCCATTTCCAAAATTTGAATTTGTAGAAAGTACATATTGAGAATAAGCGTTCGGGCCATTTACGTTCCAGCGATAAAATTGATAAAGAGGGATTACACTTTCTCTAAGTGAATTTACTGCAAAAAGATTACTGACTTTACCATTAGAAACCCAATTTTCATGTAAACTAGCTGTAACTGTTGAATATTGATATTGAGTTGGACTGTAGGGTGGTGTTCTCTTAAATTCCATAATATCACTTGCATAGGTTATTGTATTACCACTTATATAATCTTCAACTGCAGCTTTTACAGCAAGTTTCTTTGTTGGATCTGTTATAAGGTCATAGATATAAATCATTTTACCGGGGGCTACATTGACTAAAACAGCATTTGATAACTCAATAGAATTAGTCCAATTTGATATGTTAATGGTTGGTGTTGAAGGGCTTGATAAATCAATAGATCCAACTAAACCAGCTGCTCCCCCCCCAGATGTACTCCATGATAAACTCGCACTTGTATTGTTACTTACTAAACTATTATTATAAGAAACATCACCACCTACGGAAAAAATACTTCCAACTGATGCTGCCATACCGGCAGTAACAGATTCTTTTCTTTGATTTCCAGTGGTTATAGATTGATAATAAATCTGGAGTCTTGCACCTAATTCAACACTAAGCAAAACGTGAGTACCGTAATTTAATACTATCCAATCTGCAGTTTTTGTATTCAGATCATAAATAAATTGATCAGAAAGATAATTTGAAAGATTATCAACTGAGGAATTAAATTGTATTCGTTTTAGCTTAGAAATCCAATAATAATTTGCATAAGAAAACTCCGACGAATTGGTGTTTTCAATACCATAACCTCCTTTTACTTCTAAGGAAAACAATGGATTGTCTGAAGATATATTCGCATTCAAAGTCAGATCAGCTGCAAATTGCTCAGAATTTTCACCTGCTGAATAGTATCCGGTTGTTCCTGATGCCAATGTAGTTTCAACATTATTTGGTTCTTGAGCTAAAAATTTACCTACATCAACTACTGGAAATGATGTAGAGTATACATCCATGTATAAACCAGTTGCATCATATGCATATCCTAAAACATCATATATTCCATCACCGCCACTTGCAGTTTTTTTTAATTTCGGGTTATTTTCTAGATCAGATTCAATTATTTTATCAAAATCTTTTTTACAACCAGATAAAATAAATAAGCATAATACTAATATTTTTAGTTTGTTTTTCATTTTAGATTTTTTTTAATATAAATTATACACGTGATTTTTTTTTAAATCGTTAAACATTGTGCAAAAGTTATTTGCGCAATGTTTAACGATTTTGGAAGTAACTTCTTGATGATGTAGTTATTACACTAAATCCTTCAAATTACTTTGCAGCAATTGTATAGGTCATGTCATTGATATTCGCGGTAATCACGTATTCGCCAGCTACATCAGGGGCAGGAATGCTTGCTGGGTCAGGATCGCTTTCGGTTTCACGGTAAACAAGGTTTCCACTTGTGCTGGTTCCGTTATCGTCCGTACCGTACATTGGTGCCCATTGACCTAATGTTGTGATAAATTTGACTGATGTTCCTGCGCCATTCAGCGTAGTCGTAATAGTATGAACACCATCAGAAACCTTTGTTAATGGCAAGGCGGCTCCATTGTCCCAGCCTGCTGCTGAGCCATCACCAAGAATATACAATTCAGGTGCTGCACCTGCAGGATTTACTGTGAATGTATAGCTGTCAGCAACTGCATCAATTTCAAATTTGATGTCAAACACTCCGTTTTCAAGTGGAACAAAGTTACCATCATTATTAGTTTCAAAGTTGTCAGCTGCTAAACCAGCCATTGTAACTTGAGGGTGACCAAAGGAGAGGCCATCCCAATTTTGTCCTTCTCTTATTTTGAAGCTGCCATCAGTTGAAACTTCAACACCTTCATACATCCATATATACTTGGTTTCATTTTCAATAGTTGGTGTTTGAACCATAATTGTCGTCTCCCAGTTATGAGGAGCACCGTCAACGATAAGACCATCACCAACCAAACCTAGTTCGGTATTTGAGTAATCAACCACCTCTAGGTCGCCTGTTCTAGTAACAGTAGCTTTATAACCGCTTCCAAGAGTCCAAGTCATTTTAACGGTATATTTACCACCTGTTTCATTGGCAATATTTGGGCCACCAGGCACTAAGTCAGCAACAGCTCCGCCGAAATTGGTGTTAAAGTTAACACCTGTTTTTTCCGCATCTATAACAACTACAGTATCTAATACAACTTTCCAGCCACCTGAGTAGCGGAATTTAAAATCGCCTTTTGTCATTACGAGATCTGTTACTTCAAAAGACATAGAGTTTAAGTCGAAAGCACCAACAAGAGGTAGTTCGGAATCATCGCTCCATCCGCCAGGTGTAGCACCGCCAATAACTCCCCAGTATGAAACAGGGACAACGGACACTTTTCCAAGTTCGGTGTCAATTACAACATGATACAAACCATCTTGCTGAACAGTAAATGGAGTTGTTGATTCTACAAGTGAGCCAACACGGAAATCAACTTTAGGTTCATCAGCAATACGAGCATCTTCTGGCACAACAGCAAAGTCGGCACCAGGGCCCCAGCTTTTTTGAGCTGTTCCTTCAACAGTCCAAATATTGAAACCTTCAGCACCTGCTTTAACAGCTACGAAAATTTCTTGTAAACTTGGGCATTGAATATCTTGTGCAATTTCATTAGGGGTATTTTTAAACATACCCTTGATGTCAAAGTCGGCAAGTGCAGTACCTGCACCAACTACATAAATACCATCTTCAACCGGGGCTGGAGTAGGTTCTGGATCAGGGTCATCTTTTTTACAAGATACCAATACTACACTGGCGAGCATGATGATGCTCATCAGTTGTAGCATTTTTTTAATTGAGTTTTTCTTCATTAGATTAAAAATTTAAGATTAGTGAATAAACGATTTATTAAGTGAATTATTTTACGGAATTGGAACGGGCGCGTCAGCCAGTGCCGGGTTGGAATCGATAGCCCATTGTGGTACCGGGAAAGTAGTTCTGTCGGGACTTGAAGTGGGTTTTTCCCACCAGGCCTGGTTAAATTTGCCGAAACGAATTAAATCCTGACGGCGATGGCCTTCGAAAAACATTTCGCGACCACGCTCGGCAAGCAAATCATCCAAAGTAGCACCTGAATAAGGGGCTACGCCGGCTCTTGTTCTTATTGGATTGATCCATTCGTCACCATTTCCGCCTTGACGGATTACGCATTCTGCTTTCATCAATAGAATATCGGCATACCTAAACAACGGGAAATCATTGCTCAAATTGTCGGATGCACCGAGTTTAACCTCAAATTTCACAACACGTACGCCCGACATACGGATTTCTGGCAAGGTGTAGCTGGCATCCATTAATAAGGCAGGAATGTTTGGTGTAAACACGAGTTTAGCATTCCCGGCACCTATATCAATGATTTCTTCACCGGTAGAGGTGTATTGTTGTCCAACCAGGAACGAAGCTTTACGAACATCATTTTCTTCATACGAATTGTAAAAACTCTCCATTGCAGCAAATCCGTTCCATGGGCCGACAGTCATATCAAAAGTGAGGTTGCTGTTGTAGTGTAGCGTACGCATGTGCAAGTTAAAGCCTTTATAAGTGTTTTCATCGTAAGGAATAATGAAAATATTTTCGCTATTTCCACTGTTATCAGTAACAAAAGGCTTCATCGGGTCAGCATCAAGTGAATAGGTGCCTAATCCAATAACACTGTCGCAGGCTTGCTCGGCCTTAGCCCATTGTGGTGTGCCTGAATATACCTCTGCATTGAGGTAGAGCTTTGCCAGCAAAGAATAAGCCATTCCTTTTGTTACACCGGTTTTGGTGGTGATATTCAGAGGCAAAAGAACAGCGTTTTCCTCAACTTCTTTTACAAGCCTTTCAAAGATGTCGGCCCTTAGATTTCTTTTCGGGTTTCTGGGGGAGTCCAGGTAATCAGTTACATAAGGCACGTCTTTATAGTTGTCGATGAGCAGGTAGTAGTAATAAGCGCGAAGGATTTTAGCTTTTGCAATACCCATGCTTATTTCATCAGCAGGAGGAAATGCTTCCATTTCTTCGATAAACTTATTGGCTTCAACAGCTCCCGCATAGTAACGACTCCACATTGAATTAACGGTTTCTGTTTCATTATCCCATTGATGGGTATGCATTACACGCCATTTTCCACCATCATCCCAGTCGTTGCCACGGGTAGGAGGACACATGGCATCGGCAGTTAATTCTTGTGCAAACCACCAGCTGCCGTTGTCCAGAAATTCACGCATCGGAGCATAAATAGGACTCATCTTCAATACCGGATCGGCTGTATAGTCTTCCGGCAAAATTTTATCGTAAAGTTCCGTATCAAGCTTGGTACATCCAGTTTGAAAGGCCAATATTACGATGAATGCAATTAATATCTTTTTCATAAAATTTCCTTTTTTAAAGTGTAACATTAACTCCTAAAGTAAAAGTACGTGTTTTTGGATACACATTATATTGATCAAGTCCGAATGATAATCCTGTAGCTGAAATCTCGGGGTCAACACCCGAATAATCAGTAATGGTGAAAAGATTATTGGAAGTAAAATACACCCGAATATTCTTTACCACTTTCAGGTTCTTGATGTTATATCCTATAGATACGTTGTCTAAGCGAATAAAACTTCCATCTTCGAGATAATAACTACTCAGTCTTGGGTTGTCATTCAGGCCACGAGCTTTCTCATCAAGTGCACTTTGCAACACATTGATATCCGGCAACCAAATCGGGTTTCCAAAGATCAGGTTTGTTGTATTGAATATCTTGTTACCAAAAACACCTCTTACCGTGAAGCTTGCATCAAAATTTTTGTAGAAGGTAAAATAGTTTGACCAACCCAATTCAAATTTTGGCTGTGCCGAACCCACGTCCCTGCGTTCTGCTTTTTCAATATCACGTGTTACCCCACCGGCTTCGGTGTAGAAAAGGAATTTTCCATCAGCTGAAAGCCCTGCGTATTCAGGCATATACCAGGTTCCTAATGACATGCCCGGCTTCACGATTTGTGTCCAGTTTAAATCGCCCACCAAGCCACGACCTGATAACCAACCTTCATGTAGCTCGGCCATATCAAACTCATCATTAGAAAGAGTAACAACATCTTGCTTATAAGTCGAGAATACGATAGCTGTTTTCCAGTCGAAGTTTTTGTTGCGCATAGGGTAACCTTGCACGAACAATTCCAAGCCATTTACCTTAAATTCGCCCACGTTGGCCCACATAGTTGGAGCTGGGTATGGAGGCATAGGAACTGAATACAGACCTAATAAGTCGTAAGTGGTTTTTTGGAAATAGTCAATCGAGCCGGAGATTTTATCTTCAAACAAGCCGAAATCAAGACCAATATTTAACTCGGCATTTTCTTCCCATTTAATGTTTGGGTTGGCAGCGTTAGCATAGCCCATTAAGATAGATTCTTCACCCGTTTCAAAGTTGATGGTATTTCCCGATGCCTGATAGTAAGCTAATCCCTGGTAGTTACTAAATTCTTGGCTACCCGTAATTCCATATCCGACACGTAACTTCAATGCGTTAATGAAATTCACATCACTCATAAAATCTTCACCGGTGATATTCCACATTACTGAGGCCGAAGGAAACCATCCCCATTTATTATTCACACCAAATTTTGATGAACCATCACGACGAATGGTTGCAGTTACATAATACTTTGAGTTGAAATTATAGATACCACGACCGAAGAATGAAATCAAACGGTTACTCCCTTTGTAGGAACTGATGTCTCCAGGAACAACTTTTTGAAGGAATGAAAGGTCGTTAGCACCTAAAGTGTTTATAAAAGGTTTCTTGCCTTGAGCCGAAAGCCCGGTGTTGAAATCTTCCTGAAAAGAATAGCCGCCGACAAGGTTTATATTATGTAAGCCCAGATCCTTATTGTAACGTAAAGTTGTTTCTAAAATCTTAGAGCTAAAATTTTCATAAGCACGTCTGCCATATCCTTCGTGTTTTCCTAAACGAAGTGTTGTTGGTTCAAAATAAGAGCTTTCGTAATCATCGCGTGTGTAGGCCAGGTTAACGCCGGCAGATAGACCCCTGTAAATATCAAGGTCGGCCTTCAGAAATCCAAAGAACCTTTTTGCATCACGCTCATTTTGAATCAGATCTACGATGGCAACCGGGTTGTAATATTGGAACTGACGTTCGATTTCATAAAAACTTCCATCTGCGTTTCTAACCGGATCAGTAGGATTTCGTTGATAGGCCTGGTAAAGCACGTCATTTGGTCCGTTTCCACCGTAATCAATATACTCATTGGTTTCAAATGTACCTGAAATTCCGGCAGAAATCGTAAGTCTATCGTCAAAAGCTTTTTGATCAACATTGATACGTCCGATTGTTCTTTTCTTCTCCGTACCTATAACTACTCCCGAAAAATCCTGATGGGAAAGTGAGGTACGGTAGGAGGAGTTTTTATCGCCACCTGCAATTGACAGGGCGTAGTTCTGTGAAGTTCCTTGCCTGAAAATTTCATCCTGCCAATCAACATTGGCGCCACCATCATTAAAATTCAGGTTATTTTCTGCCACATAATTTCTAATCTGATCTGCAGAAAGCAAGTCTAAGCGGTTCGCTACATGGTCAGTAGAGAGGTAGGTGTTGAAGTCGATTTGAGCTTTGCCTTTGGTATCGCTTCCTCTTTTGGTGGTGATGATAATAACACCGTTGGCACCACGTGAGCCGTAAATTGCTGCTGAGGAGGCGTCTTTCAACACGTTGAACGATTCGATGTCTTCGGGGGCAATGGTGGTAGGGTCAACGCCCGGCACACCATCCACCACATACAAAGGACTTGTTGATGTTGACAAAGTTGAAGCACCCCTGATCTTTACTTCGAAGCCACTGTTAGGGTCGCCGCCTTTTTTAGAAACCACAACCCCGGCCATTTTACCTTGGATACCTTGAATAGGGTCGGTTAAAACACCTTTATTTAATTCGTCAGCATCAATGGATAAAACGGCACCCGTTCTGTCGCTCTTCTTTTGAATGCCGTAGCCAATAACCACGGTTTCTTCCAAAATCACGGCATCAACTTCAAGTTCCAGGTTTAAAGTCCTGGTTTCGCCGGCATTTACAGTTAGTTTATGTGATTTGGGCAAAAAGCCAACAAAACTGGTTTCAACTTCTATTTCTTGTCCTGCCGGAACATTTTCCAGCACATAATTACCGTCAAAGTCTGTAGAAGTTCCAATCAGTGTTCCTTTTATCAGGACGTTTGCACCGGGCATGGTTTCGCCTGTTGATTTGTCTGTAACGACCCCCCGCAAGGTAGCCGTTTGTCCGAATGCACTACTGATGACAAAAAGCAGCAACAGTAAAGGCATCATCCTTTTTGTAAACTTGTTCATATTTAATTTTTTGTGTTAATAGTGAGCTGAGAAATCAAAAAATCTTTTTAGTGTTGACTGAAATTTTAGTAGTATTAATGTGGGTTAAAACTCTCTTACAAAAATAGATATTCCTATGGTTAATATGCACAAAGATAACTAAAAACAAGGTATAATGTTTTCGCAATCGGTTGAAATTTTTGTATACATTTGGAAATAGTTATGGATCAGCATTATTTTTGTAACTTTAGTGCCGAAATCATAGCCAATAAACTGATTAAAAACCGTAGCCGTCGATGAAACGTCAAATTACAATTAAAGATATTGCTCAAAAGCTTGGACTGTCAACTTCCACTATTTCAAGGGCTTTAAAAGATCATCCTGATATAAGTCCTAAAACCCGGACAGCAGTTAAGGAGCTTGCTGCACTGCTGGGCTACCGGCCAAATCGCATTGCACTCAACCTTAGGAATAATTCCACAAACACCATCGGACTGATAATTCCGGAGATTGAACATTATTTTTTCTCCGCTATTATTAATGGTATCGAGGAAGTAGCCTATAAAAATGACTACAGCGTGATGGTTTTTCAATCCGATGAGAGCTACAAACGTGAGGTGATTAATACACAAGCGGTACTTACCAACCGTGTTGATGGTGTTTTGGTTTCGTTCTCAAAGGAAACCAAGGACTTTTCACATTTCCAAAAACTGATTGATAACGAGATTCCGGTGGTATTTTTTGATCGGGTGATTGATGCTTTGCAAGCTGACCAAGTGGTGGCCGACGACTACCAGGGAGCTTTTTTGGCTGTAAATCACTTGATAGAAAAAGGCTGTAAGCGTATCTCGCATTTTGCGGCGCCACAGCATCTTGCTATCGGAAAGCAGCGTTTATCGGGTTATCATGATGCTTTGCTGAAACACACTATTCCTTACGATCCTGATTTAGTAGTGTTGGCAGATACCTTTGACACTGCTCGGAAAGCAGCCCACGAGATTTTACGCCGCCCCGAACACCCTGACGGGTTTTTTGCGGTGAATGATATGGCTGCTATTGCGATTATAAAAGAGGCAAAAAGCTTGGGCATTAAGGTTCCTGGAGATATCCGTGTAGTGGGTTTTGAAAATAGTAAGTCGGCAGCCATCAGTGAGCCCGAACTTACAACGGTTGATCAATTTGGGTTTGAGCTGGGCCGTGAAGCCTGCCTTATGTTGCTCAAGCGTTTGAAAAGCGAGGAACGTGAGAGTCCTTTTAAGCCTGTAAAAAAAGTGATAAAAACGCGTTTGGTAGTGCGGGCTTCATCTTGATTAGGTTATTTTTGTAGACGAGCTTTGGCACTATTTTTCCAAAGTAGCTGGATCCCAGAAATGCTTTTTGAAATCGACAATGGTGTCATTTTCAATGATGATACCCTCGTTTTCTAATAAATTTTGCATCAAATCCGGATGCCCGAAATGGGCTTTGCCGGTTAGTTGTCCGTTGCGGTTTACAACCCGATGAGCCGGAATTTGCATGGCCGCCCGATGCGAATTATTCATGGCCCAACCAACCATTCTGGCTGATGATTTTGCCCCGAGATAGGCCGCAATTGCTCCATAACTTGTTACACGCCCACGTGGAATTAGTTTCGCGACTTCGTAAACCAACTCAAAAAACGACTTATTTTTTTGGCTGTAATCCAAAACGCAGGTATTTAATTTTAAGACCCTGGCCAAGCCAAATTCTTTCGTAAAAAGTCTGAATCTGTTTCACTTCTAATTCTGCTTCATCTTCATAAAGGTCGGCAGTGTTATAATAAATAGGCAGTTTTTCTGCTGCAATCAGTTCACGGGTGTAGTCGTAAAGCAGGTCGCTATCGGTTTTCAAGTGTACTACACCATCTGTTTTAAGAAATTTACGGTAGTTGTCCAAAAATCGTGGTGAGGTAAGTCGTTTTCTGATGCGTGATTTTTGTGGCTGGGGGTCGGGAAATGTAATCCAGATTTCGTCCACTTCCTGTGGGCCAAAAAAATGCTCCACCAACTCAATCTTGCTTCTAATGAAAGCCACGTTTCGTAGTTCGTTTTCTTGGGCATCCCGCAGTCCACGCCATATTCGGGCACCTTTTATATCCATGCCGATATGATTACTGCTTTTTCGGGCTTCGGCAAGTCCAATAGTATATTCGCCTTTGCCACAACCCAGCTCAAGCACAATAGGGTTTTCGTTCTGAAAAAACTTGTCACGCCACAGGCCTTTCAGCGGAAAACCGTCCTGTTGCAGTTGCTCAAAAGTATATTGAAATAAATTTGTAAAGGTTTCATTTTCAGCAAAACGCTGAAGCTTTCTCTTCTTTCCCACGGTATATTACATTTCTAAAAGCTAAATATCCAGGCTCCCGGGTTTTCTTCGTTTTGTATAACGGCTAACCGTCGAATTGCAGCACTTCTTTCCTGATGCGCTTCAAAGGCAATGCGCCAGAGCCCGGTATTGGTTTGGCCGGCATAAACGGCTTCAAAACCTTTGCCGCGTAATTGTCTAATGAGTTTGTCAGCGTTGTCCTTGTCTCTAAATGCACCTGCAATAATAAAAAAGCCGGCTTGATCTGAAGTAACTGGAGTAGTTTCGCCTATTGCCGTAACAGTCTCTTCTTCAACTGGTAATGGCTCGGCAACCACCGCTTCAACTTCATAATCATCTGCTGCTGTATTTGCTTTCGCAGTATTGGCCTCAAAAGAATTTGCGTCATTGAAATCCTGCTCTTCTGCGTAATTTTTTTCTTCAATAATATCAGCTTTCTGTGATGAAATATCAGGTATTAAGGTAGCCTCGCTGGTGCGCAGGCTTTGTTGTAAATTAGCAGCTATTTCGTTTTTTTCGTCCGGAGTATAGCGATCAAGTACAATTTTATCTGCGTGCTTGGCAACAAATTCGTTGGGACTGGCGTAGAAAAAAGGAACCCATCCGCTGTATGCTTCATAATACCTGGAAACGGTATTGATGTTCATATATGACCAACCGGCAAGCATAAAAAGCAGCAGAAATGCTATAAAAAACAGTTGTTTTTTGTAGCGATTCGGGCGGCGTGAGGCTTTAAAAACTGGCTCTGCTTTGGTATTACTTTTAGGCACTTTGCCTTTTGCGACAGGATCTGTGTGCAACTTCCGTTGTTTTTCTTCTCGCTGCTGGCGGATAGTTTGTTCGAGCTTTTGCTTAAAATCTTCCCGCATAATCATGGGCGAAACAAAACCTGTTAACCCAAAAGAATCGGCCAAGTAGTTTTGTGTAGTATCCGCATCAAAAACGACTTGTTTGTGACTGTCATAATAAATACTGCCGATGTTGCGGAATGTGATTCGGCGTCCTTGTTCCATTTCGTCAAG
>Ga0265293_10007979_pt1 | contig 15970 bp, 11 predicted proteins | sample Munlanlewell138R_FD_192505 | JGI IMG/M metagenome (GOLD analysis project Ga0265293, IMG submission 192505) | Leachate microbial communities from a municipal landfill in Southern Ontario, Canada - Leachate well 138R | ecosystem: Engineered > Solid waste > Landfill > Unclassified | place: Canada...
TGGGGACGTGCTGCTCCTCCACGAACACCCGCGAGCGAATGCCGAGGGCATCTCGCATCGCCTCGGGCGTGCGGATCACGCTGACCTCGATGTCGGTCGGTCTGTCGGGCATCGGTCTCTCCCGCCCACGAGCCGCCGGAGCAGTATGGCGACATCGTATGCTGTGCCGCGATGCCGTCCGAGCACAGTTCTAACCATCCCGCCCACGCGACCGGACTCGTCGACTGGCCTGCCGTGCAGGCCGAGGCGCTCGAGGTGCTGCGCGCGTACCTGCGCATCGACACGTCGAATCCGCCGGGGCGCGAGGAAGCTGCCGCGCGTTACCTCGCGGGGCTGCTCGAGGCTGAAGGCGTGCCGATCGAGGTGATCGAGGTCGCGCCCGAGCGCGTCGCCCTCGTCGCGAGGCTTACCGGGGACGGGTCGCGGCCCGCTCTGATGCTCTCGAACCACCTCGACGTCGTGCCGGTGCAGCGCGAGTTCTGGAGTGTCGACCCCTTCGGCGGCGAGATCCGCGGCGGTCGTATCTACGGCCGCGGCGCGATCGACATGAAGAGCGTCGGCGTCATGCACCTCTTCGCGCTGCTGCTCCTGAAGCGCCTCGGCATACCGCTCGCGCGGGACATCGTGTTCCTCGCGGCGCCCGACGAGGAAGCCGGCAGCGCGCACGGCATGGCGTGGCTCGTGGAGCATCGACGCGACCTCTTCGACCCGTCCCGGATCGCCTGCTCCCTGAACGAGGGCGCCAGCGGGATGCCGGACTTCGGCGGGCGCCCGGCCCACCTGTTCGAGATCGCGGTGTCCGAGAAGGCGATGGCCCCGCTCCGCCTGAGGGTCGTCGGCACTCCGGGTCATGGCAGCAAGCCCGCCCCCGGCAACCCGATCCTCCCCCTGCTCCGTGCCCTCGACCGGCTCACCTCGTGGGACCGCCGCGTCGAGCTCACCCCCGCCACCCGCGCCTACCTCGAACGGCTGCGCGCGGGCGGGATCGTGGAGGACCCCGACGACCTCGACGCGATCGAACGCGACGTGCGGTCGAGCCCGGACACGGAGGCGGCGTTCACGAACACCCTGAACGCGACGATGCTGCGCGCGGGCGTGAAGAACAACGTGATCCCCGCCGTCGCGGAGGCGGAGGTGGACTGCCGCCTCCTCGCCGGGACCGACCCCGAGGCGTGGCGCCGCCAGGTCGTCGAGCGCATCGACGACGCCCGTGTCGAGGTCACCTTCATCTACGAGCACGAGCCCGAGCCCTCGGTCTCCGCGTGGGACACCGAGATGTCCGCCCTCATCGAGACCGTCCTCCGCGAGGCGTTCGAGGACGCCGTCGTCGTCCCCTCGACGGCGATCGTCGGCACGGACAACCGCTTCCTGCGCCCCCTCGGTATCCCGTCCTACGGCTTCATCCCCTGCCTCCTCAGCCAGGAGGAACGCGACGGCTTCCACGCCAACGACGAGTTCCTGACCGTGGAGAACTTCAACCTCGGCCTCGAGGTCATGTTCGAAGTCGTCCGTCGCTTCTGCACCGCCGAGTAGCCACGCCCCTGACTGAAGCCCCCGCGGCGGCCTCAGCCGGTGCGGAGGCGGTAGCCGGCGCCTCGGACGGTCTCGATGGTGTCCGGGCCGAGCTTCTTGCGGAGGTAGCGGACGTAGACCTCCACGATGTTGGAGCCGGGGTCATAGTCGTAGCCCCAGACGCGGGAGAGCAGCTGCTCTCGCGAGAGCACCTGGCCCGGATGTCGCAGGAACGTCTCCGTGAGGGCGAACTCGCGGGCCGAGAGGTCGACGAGTTCGCCCCGGACAGTCGTGACCACGCGCGTGCGCAGGTTGAGGCTCACGCCACCCGCCGCGACCTCTTCTTCCTCGACGCGTCCGGGGTCACGGAGGCGAGCACGCACCCGTGCGAGGAGCTCCTCGAACTCGAAGGGCTTCGTGACGTAGTCGTCCGCGCCACCCTCGAACCCACCGACCTTGTCCGCGACGTCGTGCCGCGCGGTGAGGATGATGACGGGCAGCCGCTCGCCGCGGCCACGGATCGCCGCGAGGACCGCGTGGCCATCCATCTTCGGGAGGCCCAGGTCGAGGATCAGCAGGTCGAAGTCGGCGTCACGCGCGACCTCGGCCGCTGACTCGCCGTCCTCGACGAGGGTCGGCGTGAAGCCGGCGGCCGTGAGTCCCTTCACGAGGAACGATGCGATGCGGGGCTCGTCCTCCGCGATCAGGATGCGCGCCATCAGTAAGCCCCTGTCATCGGTGCGTCCTCGGCCACCTGCCGATCCTCGGACCATGAGTCCTCGAACATGCCGTCGTCCTCCGCGGTGTCGAGCGGCAGCTCGAGGGTGAACCGTGCGCCCTCGCCGGGGCACGAGGACAGCCGGATCGCCCCGCCGTGCGCCTCCGCGATCACCTTCGCGATGGCCAGCCCGAGGCCCGCGCCCTCCATGTGCCGGGACTCACCACGTGCGAACCGCTCGAAGATGCGCCGCTGCGCATCGAGGGCGATCCCCGGGCCATTGTCCTCGACCCACAGGAGGACGGCGTCCCCCTCGACGCGACTGCCCAGCGACACGACGGTGCCGTCAGGTGTGTGCTCCACGGCGTTCCGACTCAGGTTCATCATCGCCTGCGTCAGCCGCTGCTGGTCGACGATCGCAACGACAGGCGCGCGCTCCACCACGCGCCATCCTCGGTCGCCCAGCATCCGCGACTTCAGTGCGATGTCCTCGACGAGGTCGTCGATGTCGACGGGCTGGAGATGGAGGAAGTTCGACTGCTCGGCGCGGGCCAGAAGCAGCAGGTCCTCCACCATCCGGCTCATGCGGTCGAGCTCGTCCATCACGAGGCGGAGCGTCTCCTCGCGCTGGGCTGGACTCTCCGTCTGGGACATGAGCTCGAGGTGCCCGCGGACGACCGTGATCGGCGTGCGCAGCTCGTGGCCGGCGTCGTCGATCAGCCGGCGTTGAGCATCGAAAGCGGACTCCAGGCGGTCCAGCATCTCGTTGAACGTCCGCGCGAGGAGCGCGATCTGGTCGTCCCCCTCCACGTGGATGCGCTCACGCCAGTTGGACTCGCTCACGGTGCGTGCCGCCTCGGTCAGCTCGTTCAGCGGCTGGAGCACGCGCCCGGCCACGAACCACGCGACGACCGAGGTGAGCAGGAACGCCCCGCCGTATGTCATGGCGCCCGTACGGATGACGTCCCCCACCACGCTCACGCGTTCATCGAGGAAGATCGCAGCGACGAACGTGCCGACGATCTCGCCATCGGAGACGACCGGTACGGCGAGGTAGCGCACCGTGCCGGCCTCGGTTGATATGTCCTCCTGCGTGGGGTCACGCAACGCGGCCCAGCGCTCGACGAGCGCGCTATCCGCGAGGAGCTGGACGCCCGTGGGCGAGGCGGCATAGGGCTCACCGCGGACCAGGGTGTAGATGCCCTCGCTCCGGCTTGCGATGTTGCGGCGGAGGAACGTGTCGAAGATCCCCTCGATATCGTCGCCAAAGGGCTCCCCCGTGTCCGGGTCGCGCCCCGTCGAGAGGACCTGGAACTCGTCGACCTCCTGCCGGAGGTCTGCGTCGACGTTCTGGTGTACCTGCCGGAGGAGGACGCTCCGCTGCACCAGCAGGCCGACGACGAGCGCGACGGCCATGATCACGACGAAGAAGCCGAGGAGGCGGACTCGGGTCGTCGCTCCTCGGCGGATCCGGCTCAAGCTCGAACGAGGGCGGCTCGTGTCCCTCGGACCTTGCGGCGGAGTTGGTGTGTGCATCGCGCGTCTTCACCGGCGCGCCGGCCCCGTCCACAGGATCGCACGGAGGGTGCGCTTGTCACGTCACCCTCCGTGGTTGGTGCCTGGTCGCGCCGTCGCAGTCGGTGCGGCACTAGTCGAACGTGTTCGCCGTGTCGGCGGTGTCCGTCGTGTGGATCGAGTCCACCGTGTCCACGCTGGCGGCGGTGTCCACCGCGTCCGGCGTGGGCGCCGTGTCCAGCGTGTTCGCGGTGTCCAGCGTGTTCGCCGTGTCCAGCGTGTTCACGCTGTCGTTCGGGCTGTCGAGGTGGTCCGGGGTGTTCGACGTGTCGAGGGTGTCGTCGCCCACGTTGCTCCCGGCACTCCCCACCGCGTCCGCCGAGTGCGATGTGTCAGCCGAGTTGGCCGACAGCACCGTGAACGAACCGTCCTGGGCACGCACCACCGGCCCCTCCCGGACATCGAACAGCGCCTGCGAGGTCGCCTCCATGGTCTGGGTGGCAACGGGGACCTGGTCACGCAGGTTGATGGAGCCGGGCAGGCCGCTGTCTGTGCCGCCACCCTGCGCGAGGGCGAGCCCACCGACGCTGGTGGCCGCGATGGCCGCTGCGGTCGCGAGGATCCACTTCGGTCGGCTGTTGAGGGGCATCTGGTTCTCCTAACCTCGATTGTTCGGTTCGGGGGACTTGGTGCGTCCCTGTTGATGACTAGGTTCGGCTCCGCCGATGAGGGTCGCCTGAGACTCCGATGAGTCCTCTCTCATCTGCCTTCGGCGCCCGCCGCGGCGCCGTCGCGTGCCAGGTCATCGAGGAACACGAGTCCCTCGCCGCGCAGCCAGCGGACCGCGAGGTCCACGCGCCGGTCGGTGAGCTCCGCCCAGTCGGGCGCCATCACCGCGAACGGCCCGGTCGCGAGGCCGAGGATGACCGCGGCCACCCGCGCCTCGACCTGCGCTCGCTCGCGGTCGGTCTCGGCCTGCTCGAGCAGCACGCCGGCCACCTGCAGCGCGTACGCCGCCGTGCGCCGGCGCTCGTCGCCGGTGGCGTCGAGTGCGCGCACGTGGAGGTGCCCGAGGAACGTCGCCCAGTCATCTCGTGGGTCGCCGAGGCCGGCCGTGTCCACGTCGAGCATGGCGACGAGGCGGCCGTCCTCCACCAGTAGTTGGGACTCGTGGAGGTCGCCGTGCACGGTGACGGCCTGGGTGGACGCTCCCATCGCGGAGGCGACGTCGTAACCCTCGAGGGCGCGCGTCGCCTCGGGCGCGAGGCGCCGGACGAGGTCGATGTGGGCCACTCCAGAGGCGGCCTGCGACGCCGCAGTGCGCCCATCCTCCAGATTCGGGAGATGGGTGAGCAGGTCGCGGATTTCCCGCGGATGCGGGATCGCCTCACCACGGACGAGCGCCTCGCGGAGCGTCGCGCCACGGCGAGCTTCAAGCACCACCAGGCCGAGGTCAGACGACCAGCCATGGCTCGCCGGGACGGGCAGGATGCCCTCCAGCGCACGGTGCCGCAGTTGCAGCGCCTCGATCCGGCTCGGACGGAGCACCTTCACGAAGAACCGGTGCCCGCCCATCGTCGCCTCAACCACCGCGCGGCGCCCGGGGCGGTACGCGCGCAGTCGTAGCGCCACCGGGCCACGAGGCACCCCCAGCGGCGCGAGCATCTCGCGCACCGCCTGCGGGTCGAGCGCCACGCCGAGGCCCGGCAGGCCCGGGTCCGACGTGACGGGCCAGACGCCGACCTCACCGAGCTCGCTCCGCAGGACCGCCACACCCTCCGGCATGCGCCCGCCCGCCTGTGCGACGAACGCGCTGGCCGGGGCGTCATCGCTGGGCCGGGTCTCGTACCGCACCACCATCGAGCGACCGGGCTGCCAGCGGACCTGCACCGGGGGCGCGTCGCCCTCGAAGTCATGTCCGGCCGCACGCCAGAGGTTGCCGCCGTCGCGCAGCAACTCGCCGAGGCCCGGCACCGCCGGATCCTCGAGGGTGTGGAGTCGAGCAAGAGAGGGCGTGCCCATGAGAGCAGGATCGCGGCGCTACATGAGCGCCCCGTGAGGGTCAGATGAGAGACTTCTCATCTTCCGCCACCAGTTCGGCACCACGAGTCCCGCGCCACCAAGGTCACGACGGCCAGGAGCGGCGCCGTCGTGACCATCGACCCTCGGACCGTCAGCGTCGGCGCAGGAACTTCCCGAGGACGCTACCCAGCATCCCGCCGGCACCGCCGCCGGAGCTGGAGCCGAAGCCCGAGCCGCCACCGCCGCCGCCAGCGAGGCCACCCAGGACCGAGGCGAGTCCACCACCACTGCCACCAGAGCTCTTCCCGAGCTGCCCCATCACCAGCGTCGCCACCAGCGGAAGCATCTGCTTCAGGACGTCCGGAGAGATCCCCGTGCTCTGCGCGGCGGCACCCGCCACGCGGCGACTCTCGTCCTTGCTCCCCAGCAGGTGGCCGAGGATGGCGTTGCCGTCCTCGGTCGTCGCGGGGTCAGCCAGCGCGGCGGGGTTGTCGAGGTAACGTGCGTGGTTCCCCGTGGTCACGGCACGCTGCAGGGCATCCTGCCCGCCGGGCTTGGCCGCGTTCTGCTCCACCGCCCCGGAGAGCGCCGGAGCAAGCTGCCCGATCGCGGACCGTACCTGCTCAGGCGAAAGCCCGAACTGGCTGGCCAGTTGCCCGACCGGTCCGCCGTCACCACTCGTGATGCTGTCGAGGAAGTTGTTCACGGACGATTCACCTTCTCTGCGTCGAATTGAGACGCAGCTCCCTGCCGTAACACTCCGTCAGCTTACTTCGCCGATTCCAGCCGGTGTCACGAGTGCCCGCACCGTGCCACATCAGGCCCCGGCCGCCAGCCGCTGACAGACCCATCCCTCGGGAAGCTCGCCGCTCTCAAGCAGGTCGATAACCTGGCGCCTGACCTCCTCGTTGGGAGTCACGTCCGCCTGCGGGTAGACGATGAGCTCTTCCTTCGAGTTGTGCTCCTCCAGCACTTGCGACAGCGACGCCATCGTCCGATCGATGGCGGCCCGGTCCTCGCCACCCGCGTCGACCAGCGCCTCGAGTTCGTCCAGGCCGCGCCAGATCGCGGCATGCTCCATGAGCATCACGGTCACGGGCCCGTACATCCCCGCCGCGCGCAGCGGTGGGAACAGCACCTCTTCCTCGATATAGATGTGCCGCCGCAGCGCACGCGAGGCCCGGCGCAACGCCTCCACCCTCGACTCACCGAGGTCCAGACCCCGGTGGAACTCCTCGAGCCCCGCATCGATGTCGCGGTGTTCGCGCTCAAGCGCATCGGCAATCGTGGTCTCGGCCATGGGTGTCCTCCTCCAACGGTGTGCACCACGCTACGACATCTCGTCACGCCCTCCTCGGCAGCAACTTTCGTCACACGAGACGGATAGCCGGACGCGAACCTCGACCGTCTCTTGGAACCACCGCGGGAACGGGATATCCTCCGCAACGACCAGATCCGAGCTCGACTCCGAATCTGGCCCCGCGGGGGTAGCTCAGCTGGCAGAGCATTTGCTTCCCAAGCAGAGGGTCGCGGGTTCGAATCCCGTCCCCCGCTCCACACGGATCCAAACCTGAAGCCCGCCGGAGGCGGGCTTCTTCTTGTCCGAATTCCTGATCATGTGATTCTCGGATCGGCGCAGCTGAGCCCAGATGAGACCGACGCCGAGTGCCAGACATCCGGGCGGCAGCCGAACACCCCAGCCGGGAGCCAAAACGTTACCTAGCTCGCGCACGGCGACGCCTACCAGAGACGTACTATTCACGGATGGAATGGGCGCGACTTCGCGGGGATCTGGAGGGGCAACGCAAGGCCTTCGAGGATCTCGTCTGCCAGCTCTCGGAGCTCGACATGCCGACCGGGGCAAAGTCGTTCCGTCGGAAGGGCCCCGGGCCCGACGCAGGTGTGGAGTGTTCCTGGCTCGACGCAGACGGGGGGCGTCACGCCTGGCAAGCGAAATTCTTCACGCGAGCTTCGGAAATCGACTGGGGCCAAGTCGACGGCTCGGTGCGTGCGGCGCTGAAGGACCACGATGATCTCGTGGCCTACACCATCTGCTTCGCCGTGGATCTCTCCGATGGGCCGGCGCGACACACTCAGCAAGACGAGTGGGACAGCCGGAGCGCTAAGTGGCGAGAGGCAGCGGACGCTGCGGGCTTGAGCGTGGATTTTCGCTTCTGGGGCAACCACCAGATCGATCAGCGGCTCGCTCGTCCGGGGCACGAAGGCCTGATCTCATACTGGTTCAATGAGGCGCTGTTCTCAGCGTCATGGTTCGACACGGCGGTTCGGGCGGGGATCGCAAACGCCGACACGAGATACAGCCCCCGTGTGAACGTCTCGGTCGAAACAGGCGATCGGCTCGACGAGTTCGTCCTCGCGGACAAAGCACTTCGTCGCCTGCGTGATTCCACTCGCTACATCGAGTCGGACGCCCGCAGGAGTGACTCCGATGAGGTCGAGAAGCGACTGGAGCAGTTGAGAGGAGACATTTCCGAGCTCACGCGCCTCGTCCAACAGATACTTAGGAACAGACTTGACCAGGGGGCGATCTCTGCCGCCGAGAATGCCGCGCGTCGCGCTGCCACCCTCTGTTGGCAGCTTGAGGGAACACCTGGAGATGACGGCAAACAGGTCTACTCGCGTCAGCTCGAGAACATTCGCTTCCGACTAACCGGCGCTCAATCCGCGCTCCCGTCGGTGATGAGAGCCCATGCAGTGCTGCTCACGGGCGAAGCGGGCGCCGGCAAGTCGCACCTCCTCTGTGACTTTGCGGTCAGAAAGCTCGCGGAGGGCCATCCAGTCGTTCTCCTCCTTGGCACTTCCATGTTCCCGGGGCCTCTTTGGGATCAGATCCGAGGTGCTCTCGGACTCGGCGCGATGAGCGAGCAGGAGTTCCTGGGTGCGTTGCACTCGGCGGCGAGTGCAGCCCAGAAGCCAGCAATCTTCATTGTCGATGGGATCAACGAAGGCGGGGGGCGGGCTCTCTGGCAGTCTCAGCTCGCTGGGCTGCTCGAGCGCGGTTCATCATGGGCGAATATCAAGTTCATCCTCTCCATCCGCGATGAGTTCATCGAGCACGTCGTATCGGACGGTGCCCGTTCGAAGATGCACCGAATCACGCATCAAGGGCTAGGAGCCAGTGGCCCTGAGGCTGTCCGCATCTACTTCACGCACTACGAGTTGGACATGCCGTCCTCCCCGCTGGTTGGACCGGAATACTCGAATCCCCTGTTCTTGAGACTGCTATGCGAGGGATTGGTGGGTTCCAGCGAGAGGCGGCTTCCAGCGGGATGGACCGGTCTGAGACAGGTGCACGACTTGTACGTCCGGTCGCTCGATAGCCGGCTCCGGGATCTGCATGGCTTCACGTACGACCCGGCGTTGAAGATCGCGGAGCGGTCCGCGCGAGCGGTTGCCGCCCTCCCCGTGCGAGCGCCGCTGGTGACCGACGTTCTTAAGGCGCTGACCGATGTGGCCGCTGACAGCGGAAAGCCGCCCAGCGATCTCCTCCATGCGCTCGAGCGTGAGGGGCTGTTCTCGCGGCTACCTGCGGCCGATCCCGGTGACCAACGGGTCCGATTCGGTTTCGAGTTGGTTGAAGACTTGCTCGCGGCAGAACAGCTCATCGACGGTCTGGACCGAGGTGACCTTGAGGCGTTGGTGCCCCGCCTAAGGCAGGCATTCCCGGACGAGCGAGTGCTGCATGCGAAGGCAGGGCTCATGGCCCAGCTCGCCGTTGTACTCCCTGAGGTTCTAGGAATCGAGATATTCGAAGTCCTCAGTGGTGACCATGAGTTGGTCACGGCTGCGGCGCTTCGAAGCATGATCTGGAGAACCGCCGACAGCTTCGACGAGCGATTCACGGACTACCTGAACAGCCAGCTCCTGGATTCAGACACGTCCACAACCCTGTCCAACCTTGTTCAACTGAGCGTTCGGCCCGCCCATCCTTTCAACGCCGATGGCCTACACGAGTGGCTCTGCTCGATGGAGATGCCCGATCGAGACGAAGTGTGGTCGACGTGGACGCACTACGCCTGGCGGTACGAGGAGGCTGTGCCGCACTTCGTCGCCTGGTTCCGTACACCTCCGACAATGTCCGACGAAGAAGCTCTCCTCGCAATGACAGCGCTCGCGTGGCTATGCGCCAGTTCCGATCGCACCGTGCGCGATCAGGCCACGAAGGCGATGGCAGCCTTGATGCGGCAGTGCCCGGTTGCTGCACGCAACTTGCTCTCCCGGTTCAAGTTCGTCGACGACGCATACGTACTCGAGCGGATTCTCGGGGCGGCCTTCTCGACTGTGTTGTTCTTATCGGAGCCCGACGAAGCCGAACGACTTGGGCGTGTAGTCCTCGAAGTCGGCTTGGTCGCGCCCCCGAACGCCCTCGTTCGCGACTCGGTGGCCGGGGTGGCTCGGCGCCTTCATCGCATGGGGCGGCTCGCCGAATCAGAACTCGCGCTCGCGAGTCCGGTCCGACGCACGCTGTGGCCGGCGATCGAGGTGCGCGAGCGATCAGACCTCGAGCGGCTTTTCGCGTACGGACGAGCGGGATGGGAGGACTACTCCTCCGTCTGGGGCTCGGTCGTGTCCGGTATGGGCGACTTTCATCGTTACGTGCTCCACGCTGACAGTCCCTCAAGCGTTCCTTTCACGTCGGTGCGCCGCCACGGATCGAGACGTGAAAGCGTTCGGGAGCGGTTCCTGTTCTGGAGCCGGTTGACGCGAGTCCAGGCCCAAACCGCCCGGCGGCTGATCGCGAGAAGACGAAGGCTCTCCGAAGCGGAACTTTGGCGAATCAAGAGGGCTGGGGTCGTCGCTCCCGTCGAACAGGCAATGCTCAAGCTGCGCCGCCAGTTGCCCCCGCAGCAGGCTCGGCGATGGGATGCGCTATGGCGAGACATCTCGGATCGCGAGCGTGACTTCAACGTCGATTTCATCGCGCGATGGATATTCGAGCGCGTCCTGGCCTACGGCTGGACGCCACGATTCAAAGGATTCGACCGTACGGTCGGTCGGCACGATCCGGGGCGCGCAGCTGGGAAGCCGGAACGGATCGGCAAGAAGTACCAATGGCTCGCGTTCCATGAGCTCGGCGCACGGCTGACTGACAACTTTGCTCTCCGGCAGCGGTATCGCGACGACCCACCTTCCTTCCGAGGCATCTGGGAGACCACCTACCCAAGTCGGGACATCGATCCGACCTTCCTTGCCTCCCCTCCGGTTGTCGTCCGACAGGATTCGACGACGACGTGGTGGCACTCCGTAGCGTTCTCCGGCTGGGGAGATGGGCTCACCGACGACGAGTGGCAGAAGCGCCACCAGGAAATTCCGGATCTCGAGGCGCTGCTCCAGCCAACCGACCCGGAACATCGGCCGCAATTGGTACTTGATGGACGCTTCGAGTGGCGTCGCACAGAGCCGATTGCGGACGATTCATGGTCAGGGCCAAGTCGCTACATGTGGGCACACATCCGAGCGTTCACCATCGAGGCGACCGACCGAGACGCGCTTCGAGAGTGGGCAGCGGAGCGACATTTTGCGTGGGCACCCAGTGCGGATCGACGGGACAGCGCCACGGACGAGCTATTCCCGACACACGCTCACCTCCCGCACGACACGTACCTTCTCGAACACCCGATCGAGATGCCCGCCGAACGACGTGTTGATGGCGTTCACGCGTTCGATGATGTCGGGACCGGCGAACGCACGGAGTTGCCCTGTGTGCTTCGACCGGTCGCGGCCAACTACTACTGGGAAGGTGGACTCGATGCGTCCATCGAGGGGCATGTGAGTTCACCGATTCCTTCCCCAGAACTGTTCGACTTGCTTGGATTGCGGCATGGCGCGCGCACGGGTGACTTCGTTGCCCCGTCGGGCAAGGTCGTCTTGCGTGACCCGTCACTCAATGAGCCGGGCCCATCAGTGCTACTAGCCGACAGACAGAGCCTGCTTGATGGTCTGTCCGAGACCGGGCGCAATCTGGTCTGGTTCATCAATGGCGAACGCCTTGCGACCGATGGAACAGGGTTCTCCGCGGGTCGTGCTTACCTCAGCGGCTTCTTCTGGCTAGACGACAACAGCCAACTGAGATCTGACATCAAAACGCTGTATGAGTAGGGACTACCGCTGAGCAGCTGCCTCCTAAGCAAGACGTTCATCGCCCCTCGTGGGCCCTGACCCCGCATGCCTCCCAAGCATCACCTCTTCAGGTTCCCCTGGGCCTGCCCCCAGAGGCCCACTTCGCAAGTGACGGAAGCCCCTCGCGAGATCGGAACTTGTGGTCTAGTTTCCAGTGACCGTTACTAGCTGGCTGAGACAAGAGGGATGGGGTCATGCCGAATTACATCGTCAACCGAAACGCGCAGCCAAACGGGGACAACGAAGTACACCAATACCCGCGCTGGAATTGCACGAGCCCGGACTACCCGGCGGTCCACAATCAGGTGCAGCTCGGCTACTTCGCGGCGTGCAGCGGTGCCGTGAGCGAGGCGAAGCGCCTCGGCTATAGCAAGGCTAACGGCTGCTTCTACTGCGCCAATGCCTGCCACACGAGTTAGCAAGTACTGGCGTTACTCCGACGGTTATCGCCCTGACCCTCCGCTAGTATGCCCGTGTATGCGGGAGGCTCGATGGCGACCAAGGGGCGAGGCGGGAAGCAGACGACAGCGTCCGCCAGCGGCGGCGCAACGCTCGGGTTCGAGGCGCGGCTGTGGCAGATGGCGGATGCGCTCCGCCACAACATGGACGCCGCCGAGTACAAGCACGTCGTCCTCGGCCTCATCTTCCTCAAGTACATCTCCGACGCCTTCGAGGAGCAGCACGCGGCCCTCGAGGCGCAGCGTGACGAGGGCGCCGACCCGGAGGACCCGGACGAGTACCGCGCCGTCAGCGTGTTCTGGGTACCGCCCGAGGCGCGCTGGGCGCACATCCAGGCATGGGCGCCGCAGCCCACCATCGGCGAGACGCTGGACGCGGCGATGGTGGCCATCGAGCGCGAGAACCCCTCGCTGCAGGGCGTGCTGCCGAAGGAGTACGGACGGCCCGGCCTCGACAAGGAGGCGCTCGGCTCGCTCGTGAAGCTCGTGAGCGACATCGAGGTCGGCGGCAGCGAGGCGCGCGCGCAGGACGTGCTCGGGCGCGTCTACGAGTACTTCCTCGCCCAGTTCGCCAGCGCCGAGGGCAAGAAGGGCGGCCAGTTCTACACGCCGCAGGGCGTGGTGCGAGTGCTGGTGGAGATGCTCGCGCCCTTCAAGGGGCGCGTGTACGACCCGTGTTGTGGCTCCGGCGGCATGTTCGTGCAGAGCGAGCAGTTCATCGAGGCGCACGGCGGCCGGCTGGGCGACGTCAGCATCTACGGGCAGGAGTCCAACTACACCACGTGGCGGCTGGCGAAGATGAACCTGGCCATCCGCGGCATCGACGCGCAGATCGCGCACGGCGACACCTTCCACAACGACCAGCATCCGGACCTGCGCGCCGACTACGTGCTGGCGAATCCGCCGTTCAACGCCAGCGACTGGCGCGGCGACCTGCTGCGCGAGGACCAGCGCTGGCAGTTCGGTGTCCCACCGGCGAACAACGCGAACTTCGCCTGGGTGCAGCACTTCATCCACCACCTGGCCCCGACCGGCCTGGCCGGCTTCGTGCTGGCGAACGGGTCGATGTCCTCCAACACCTCCGGCGAGGGCGAGATCCGCAAGGCGATCATCGAGGCGGACCTGGTGGACTGCATGGTGGCCCTGCCCGGCCAGCTCTTCTACTCGACGCAGATCCCCGTCTGCCTCTGGTTCCTCGCGCGCGACAAGCGCAACGGCCGCTTCCGCGACCGGCGCCGCGAGGTGCTGTTCATCGACGCGCGCAAGCTGGGCTCGCTGGTCGACCGCACGCATCGAGAACTGAGCGACGAGGAGATCGCCCGCATCGCCGGCACGTACCACGCCTGGCGGGGTGACGACGGCGCGGTCGAGTACGCCGACGAGCCGGGCTTCTGCCGCGCCGTGAGCATCGAGGAGATCGCGGAGCACGGCTACGTGCTCACGCCCGGCCGCTACGTCGGCGCGGCGGACGCCGAGGAGGATGACGAGCCGTTCGAGGAGAAGTTCGAGCGGCTCCGCGGGGCGTTGGAGGAGCAGTTCGCGGCAGCTGCGAGTCTTGCCAACGGGATCATTGGGCAGTTGCAAGGGCTGCAGCGTGAGTAGTAGCTGGGTCGACGTGACACTCGGGGATGTGCTCACGCTTCAAAGAGGCTTCGATCTCCCGCAATCAGAACGTCGCGACGGACCATTCCCGGTCATTGCGTCAACCGGCGAAGTAGGGCGGCACAACGAAGCGAAGGTCGCTGCGCCCGGCGTCGTGATCGGCCGCTCTGGCAGCCTCGGTGGTGGCCAGTACGTCCAGGAAGACTATTGGCCACTGAACACGACGCTCTGGGTGAAGGACTTCAAGGGGAACGATCCGCGGTTCTGCTACTACCTGATCAAGTCCCTCGACTTCAGCAGCTACAACGCCGGCAGCGGCGTCCCGACGTTGAACCGCAACCACATCCACCCACTTCCGGTTCGCATCCCCTCAGACACCGAGGAGCAGCGAGCCATCGCCGAGGTCCTCGGGGTGCTGGACGACAAGATCGAGCTGAACGAGCGGATAAACACGACGCTCGATGAGATGGCGCGGACGCTGTTCAAGTCGTGGTTCGTGGACTTCGATCCCGTGCGCGCGAAGGCCGAGGGCCGGCAGCCCTCGCACATGGACGCCGCCACCGCCGCCCTCTTCCCCGCCTCATTCGAGGACTCCCCCCTCGGCCCGATCCCGGCGGGATGGCGGGTAGAAGCGATCGGGAACCTGTCCGAGGTTAACGGCTGGACTCTCGGGAAGAACGACGAACTCGAAACCATCGACTACATCGAGATATCCGAGGTCTCCCGCGGCAACATCGGTAGCATCCAGCGGTACCAGCGAGGCACGGAGCCCTCGCGTGCGCGGCGTAGGCTGCGGCACGGCGACACAGCCCTCTCGACGGTGCGCCCGGACCGCGGCGCGTACTTTCTGGCGCTCAATCCAAGTCCCACGGCCATCGCTTCAACCGGCTTCGCGGTTCTTTCACCCTCAACAGCACCATGGAGCTATGTGCATGCTGCCATGACACAGGAAGACGTCTTCGAGCGTCTCGGCCATTTGGCGGACGGCGCGGCCTATCCGGCAGTCCGCCCAGACGTGGTCGCTCAAACCCCGGTGGTATGGGGTGGCGAGGAAGTGGGTGATGCGTTCCATCGCCAAATCGCTCCGCTGTACGAGCTGGCCGCTCACAATCGGGAGGAGTCAGGCACGCTCGCTGAACTTCGCGACACTCTGCTGCCGCGGCTCATCTCTGGCGAGATCCGTGTCGAAGCCAGCACGGGCATCGGAAGGGCTTGCTGATGCCCCCCGAGATCGTCAGCAAACGGACGCGCAGCGAGTTCCGCGAATTTCTCGTAGGTTGGACGCTCCGGGAGATCGAGCGCGAGTTCGAGGACGCGAACATCGAATGCGGTCGTAATTTTGAGCCGACGGTTTCCGGTCAACGGCGCTCCCTCGTCGAGCGGTATTACCACACGCTGGACTTCACTAAATGGGCTGACGTGAGGCAGTTGCTGCTGGTGTACGAAAGCGTCATCAATCGCGCTGAAGCCGACCTGCCGACGAGTCCTGCACCTGAGGCGGTGGAACGCAGCATCGGACGTCTCAAGGATTGCCTCACGGCCGACGGCTTCGCGTACGAGGGCGGTCGCATCACTGCTGCCACCCCCGAGACTCGCGTTCTCTTCGATCAGCCGCGATCGATCTCGGAAGTCACGCGCCGTGCCATCCGCGATGAGATCACCGTCGGGCAGATCTCCTGGTCCGGTGGACTCGGGGAGTCCAAGTTCCTCGAGCGTCTGTACCCTCTCGACTCGTTGCCCTCCGACGATGGCCGGTTCACTGACATGAGAGCGGACATCTGGCAGCACCGCGAGATGAACGACGACTGGGATGATGACTGGGTCTTCTCGGACAGCCGCCTCAATCTGATGGATGGAGCCGATGAGGCTTTCCTTCAGTTCCTGTGCGAGATGGTCCATCCGGCAGTACGTCCTAACACAGCCGAAGCGACGGCACTGGTCGAGACGATCAACAAGCACCTACTCGTCGACGGCTGGGAACTGGTCGAGGCGCGCACCGTTT
>Ga0265293_10007980_pt1 | contig 15969 bp, 8 predicted proteins | sample Munlanlewell138R_FD_192505 | JGI IMG/M metagenome (GOLD analysis project Ga0265293, IMG submission 192505) | Leachate microbial communities from a municipal landfill in Southern Ontario, Canada - Leachate well 138R | ecosystem: Engineered > Solid waste > Landfill > Unclassified | place: Canada...
AACGGCTCTTAACCGTTAGGTTCAGGGTTCGAGCCCCTGTACACCCAAAGCTAGGCTTACCAAGCCCATAGCTATGTAAATATGAGGTTTATACTTTTAATAGGGCAGAAACTAAAGACAGGCTTTGGACATATAAAGGTTGTTTTCTTTAAATCCTCTCTTTCTATAATACTCTCTTGTACCTATTGCAGATATAACTGCTAGTTTGTTAAAACCTTTCCTCTTCGCTATCTCCTCTGCAATTTGTATCATCTTCTTGCCTAATCCTAAGTGTTGAGATTCACCACTACTATCGTTACCAATATTAACTAGAGAACCATATACATGTACCTCCCTTATTATTGCATGATCAATTAACTCCTCAATATATGAATCTTTCTTAGGTAATGAAAGTCTTAAGAAGGAACATATCCTATCTGTCTTCTTAGTTTTGTAAGAAATGAAATACTCTGTAGAAACAGAAGTCTGATATTTAATACTTTCAAGTTCTAAATCATCCCATGTAACACTCTCATCCTTTATCTCTCTAGCTCTAATATCTACAATCTTTTTACCTTTATCAGAAATCTCTTTCTCCGCTATCTCTCTAAAGTTAGTAGCCTTGTTCCCATCCACTATCTCATTAGAAGGAATATCTCTGACTATCCTTGTTAATCTTGTATACCTTGGTGTAGTAGGTAGTATATTTAAGAAAAGCTCTAATAGCTGCTCTCTAGTATATGGTATATATTTACCCTCTCTGTAATATCTCTCTAAAAGTGTATTTTTGATAATAGAGGTGGGATATATCTTAAGCTCATCAGGCATATACTCTCTCTTCCACAATCTAGAGTAATCCTTTATATCCATCTTTACAGTAGAACCGTACAGGTTTGGCATCCAATGAGCATGAATCTTAAAACCAGCAAGTCGAAGCAATTCAAACGCTCTCTTTGTCTCTTTGGTAGTATGCCCTCTTCTGTTTAATTCCAGTATATTATCATCAAGACTTTGCACCCCTATCTGTATCTTAGTTGCTCCTAATCTTCTTAACCTTATTACCTCCTCCTTCGTTATGTAATCAGGTCTAGTCTCTAAAACTAAGCCTACATTTCTACATACAGCACTCTCATTAATATGTTGTACTTGTTCTAACCTCTCCCATGTAATCTTGTCTATACCCTCATCAGATTCGTAACTTCTTGCACCAAAGCTATTCATAGCGTCAAAACACCTCTTAACAAACCAAATGATATATCTCTCTGGATATACAGAGCATGTACCACCAAGGATAATTAATTCAATCTTATCTGTATTATGACCAATATTCTGTAAAGCCTTAATACGAAGATATGTCTGTTTGAAAGGATCAAAATCATTCTTTAGAGCTCTCTGTGCGCCCGGCTCCGAGGCAATATATGATTTAGGCATACCAATCTCATTTGGACAGAATATACAGTGCCCAGGGCATGTGAAGGGCTTCATGAGCACTGTAACAGTAGCAACCCCAGACTGAGTTCTCCTAGGCTTCATCCTTATCCTTTCCTCAATAACCTTACTAGCTTCTATATCACCACTCTTTACCAACCCCTTATATGCAGTAACCAACTCATCATGCCTATACAAACCCTTACCTCCCTTAGGAAACTTCTTAAGAATCCTCTGCAGAGAGTTCTCCCTCCACGTTTTAACCTCTTCTATTTTCTCAAATAACCCCGGGTTAGGAAAAGACATGTGATAAAGGTATAAATTTAAAGACGTGGGTCTCTTGCTGCCACTATTGCACTACTCCAACATATTTGTAAATTGTATCCACCAGTAGGTCCATATACATCTATAATTTCACCTACAAAGTAGAGATTATCAATGATTTTAGATTTCATTGTTTTAGGATCTATCTCTTTAATACTTACACCACCACTAGTTACAATTGCTTTATCCCATGTCCCTATCTCTTTTACTGTTAATCTGAAATCTTTCAGTAAGTTTAAGATCTTCTCTCTCTCCTGCTTAGTAATATCACATGACTGTGTAGATGAAGGGATATTGCTCAACTCAATGAATATTGGTATCAGAGAGGAAGGTAGATATCCTTTTAGAAACGTTCTTAGGTTCTTTTTTGCTAAACTCTTTAAATCAGTCTGTAATCTTCTATCTAATTCTTCTCTCTCTATTGCAGGTTTAAAATCTATACTTAGAAACACATCTCCCTTCTCGAGAGCATCCCCAACCTTTCTAGACATATCTATAATAATGGGGCCACTTAAACCCTCATGTGTGAAAAGAGCCTCTCCAAAGTTACTTACAATTCTCTTTCCATCTTGATATGCAGAGATAGTGACATATTTAAGAGAGAGCCCTGCAAGCTCTTTAACCCATTTCTCTTTACATATAATCGGTACTAGTGCAGGTTTAGGTTCAACTATCGTATGCCCAACATCTTTTGCTAATATATATCCATCACCATTTGAACCTGTAGTTGGATATGATTTGCCCCCTGTAGCTAGGATAAATCTTTTTGCTTGGAACTCCCCTTTGTATGTTACAGCATGAGTTATCTTTTTACCTTTAGTTTTAAAACTCAAAACAGACGTATTAGGCAATATGTCATCTTCTATCTCTTCTACTAATGCATATATTATATCAATAGCCCTGTCACTCTTAGGAAAGACTCTTTGTCCTCTCTCAATCTTAAGCGGTACATGAAGTGTCTCCTCAAAGTATTTAAGAGTATCTTGTACTGTAAACCTAGAGAATGCACCGTAAAGAAATTTACCATTCCTTTGATACTTGGATATTAGATCATCTAGATTTAGATTATATGTAGTAATATTACACCTACCTTTACCCGTAAGCGCAATCTTTTTCCCTACCCTTAAATTCCTTTCAATGACAAGTACAGAGTGTCCAAGCCTCTTACTCTCTACTGCAGCCATTAAGCCTGCAGCACCACCACCAATTACTATTGTGTCATATATCATCGTGCATTATACCAATTGATAGCGAAAGAGATATATATTAGAATGAAGAATTAATTTAAGGTCCAGAGACATGCTTTCAGAGAATAAAGAGAAATCATTAGTAATATTTAAACCTGACATTTTACAAAGACAGATTGTTGGAGAGATAGTGAGTAGATTTGAAAGAAAAGGTTTTAAGATTGTAGCTATGAAGATGTTAATTCCAAGTAGAGAATTGGTAGGTAAGCACTATGAAGATAAGGAGGAGTATCTAAGAGAGACTGGAGAGAAAGCAAAAAAGGGAGCAATAGCTAGAGGAGAAGATGTAAGCAAGTGGGATAGCCTAGCTAGAGGTCAATGGATTAGAGAATCAAATATCAACTATCTTACCTGTGGTCCAGTAATCGCTCTTGTACTTCAGGGCTTTGGAGTCATTGCAGGAGTAAGAAAGATGTTAGGTAGTACTAGTCCAGCAGATGGTGATGTAGGTACAATACGTGCAGATTTCTCTCTTGATTCTTTTGCACTTGCTGATGAGCAGGGTAGAGTGACAAGGAGTATGGTTCATGCATCAGACAGTGTAGAGAGTGCAGAGAGAGAAATAGGGCTATGGTTTAATCCTACAGAGATATCAGAGTATGAGACTGCAGCAGAGAAAATCTTTTACGATGTAGGTTGGAGTAATTAAAGTTTTAGCAAATCATCTACTAAACTCCTTTTCTCATTACTAAGTACATTCTCTTGTATTTCTAGATTCTCATACTTAAGTAATGGAGTTTTTCCTTCTAAGAATAGCTTTAATTTTTTAAAGTCTTGCTCTAAGGTAGCTTTTAATGTTGGGTTATAAAGTGCTACTGCAGGATGATACATAGCAAAGATTGGAATCTGTGTACTGTGTTCATATGCCTGTCCGTGAGCAAGAGATATCTTTAGGTTTGGAATAAATCTTTCTAATGCATGCTTACCAAGAGGAATTATTACCTTAGGTTTAAGAAAGAGTAACTCAGCATTTATCCATACTCTACATGCATCTTTCTCTTCAGGTAGTGGCTCTCTATTATTTGGAGGCCTATATTTAACAACATTTGTTACATATACATCCTCTCTACTGTAACCAACAATACCGAGAAGCTCATTGAGAAGTTTCCCTGCAGAGCCTACAAAGGGTCTCCCCTGTTTATCTTCATTCATACCGGGAGCTTCTCCAATGAACACAATTCCTGATTTAGGTTTAACTATTTCATATACAGGCTGGGTAGCAGTTGCTTTAAGAGCACATTTATTATGTACTGCAAAATATTCATGAATTTCTTTAAGTGATTTAAAATCTCCTATTTTCATATATATGTATTATACCAATTAAGATTGAGTAAGTTTTGTAGTATAATGGCTCAGTTAGTTTTATACTATTTATTATGAAAAAAGCGCAGTACAAGGTAGAGGTGTTTACAGGAATCAGACCATCTGCTGGTCTTACTATTGCCAATGCTATTGGTGCTGTTCACCCTATCGTGAAATTACAAAGTGAGAAAGAGATTACCTCCACTATGGTCTTTGTTGCAGATTTACATGCTATTACTGATGCAGAACCGAAAGAGGTTGAAGAGAATGTTTTAGATGTAGTAAAAGACTATATTGCATTAGGATTGGATATAGAAAAAAGCATTATCTTTGTACAATCATTCCTTATACAAGAAATTGCAGAATTAAATATATATCTTTCTAGATTAATTACTCTTGCAGAGCTTATGAGAGTACCAACATTAAAAGAGAAGCTTAAGAGTGGGCAGAGTGAGAGTAATGCAAATGCGTTACTTGCAATGTACCCAATTATGATGGCTTCAGATATTCTTTTACAAAAGTCTGAGTATGTTCCAGTTGGTGAAGATCAGGTAGCACATATTGAGATAACTAGGGTATTGGCACAGAAGTTTAACAAGAAGTATGGAGAGGTATTTCCACTACCAAAGGTACTTTCTTTAGGTAAACCAGTTAGGATTAAATCTTTAAACGGTAATGGAAAGATGAGTAAGACAGATCCTAGTGGAGCTATACTTCTTGATGATCCAATAGAGATATCATTAAACAAGATTAAGAGAGCACAGAGTGCATTTGCAGGAGAGAAATCAGATACATTAGATACTTTGGTATTAATAGGGGAGTTTGTAGGCAATGAGAAAGAGGTAGAGCAGATAAAGGCTATTATGAAGAGACATTATGATGGGGAGAATGTAATGGGTGAGTTAAAGAGTGTAATTATGATTGCCTTAAAGAGATATTTAGAGGATTTTCAAGAGAGAAAGGCAGTAATAAGGGAGGAAGATATTCTTAAGAAGATACAAATAGATAATGAGATTGCAAAAAGGAGTGCCCAAGAGGTTATTAAAGAAGTTAGAGAATCAATGGGTATGCCGTATATCTAATTGTTGGCAAATTTTATTATATATCTCTGTCCTACTCCAAAAATTTCTTCTATATTACTATCATTAACAGTAAATATTTTAATCCTTCCATCATTATGCCTATTGGAATCTGCAACTAATAGAACTACATCTCCGTTCTCCTTCACAATCTTATCCATTATTAATCCAATATGACCAGTTGGCTTATTTGTAGAAGCTGCTTTCCCACCATCTGTTCGAACAAATAGATCACCAGGTTCATACATATCGATTGTTAAAGGTCCGGAAAGAGCAAAGGAATCACCCAATCCAGTAGGATATGAATTTATCTTACCGTATTGTGGTTCTCTTAAATGAGGGGGTATTAACTCTCTTGCAGTAGATGCAGTACCACTTCCAACATACGGTATTGAGAGCTCAGGATATATCCAAGATGCAATCATTACAAAACCAACACATTGAAGGGGTTGTCCAGGAACTCTACTAGTCGTTGCTAACTGGAGTATTCTATTTGCATTTTTTTGACTTTCTTCATCTTTAAACTGCTTATACCAATCAGTTCCTTTTAGATATATATCTAAAGGTATTTCAGAGTCATCAGGATAGGTATTAACAGCCTCTTGTAACTTTAATATATCTTGGAACTCTTCTTTCTCCTCTACTACAGATTTAAATTCGTAAAGATTCTCTATATCGTACAGTAGACTCACAGAGTTATGTATCTCAGGTGTAATAGGGTAGTTAAGTACATTGATATCCATTTGTGATGGGCTTAACTTTGTAGCATGATTAGAGTCTCTATACTCTTTATACTGTCTTAATTTCTCAGTTATATACTCTGTTTGATTCTCTCTAGGCTGATCTTCAAAGGAGAGTGAGATAATCATCATTACATCTGAAGTTCCTCCGACACCATCCTGTGCAGTTTCTTCAAAAGGTATATCTGAAGGAGATATAAGGATATTTACATTAAGATATTTATCTTCTCCCTGTATCCATCTTAAATCATATGTATTACTATCGTTATAATCGACACTAGAATCTACGATATATTTAGAAGGACTAAATGGGCCCTGGATATATCTTTCTGCTTCTGCCCATCTCTCTAGAACTTTGTAATCATCAGAATCTTGTACATGTATCAGAGAAGACATTCCAGTAGACATTGCACATACACCACCGCCTCTTACAATTCCTCCTGTAGTAGTAAATCCACTCTTGTAGTCATAGCTTCTGCTTTTTAACTCGATAATATTTATATATGAATACTCCTCTCCTTTTTTAAATCCATCGTTCTCTTCCTGAAAAGAGGAGATTTTCTTTAGTGAAGTTAATATATTCTCTACCTTGTTAGGATATATGAGATCTTCGGTAGCAACATATGAGACGATCTTAGTATCTCTCTCTTTCTCTTCTGTAAAGATATTTTTAACACCATTACTATCCTCTGCCTCTAAGATTATAGTAGAAACGATATTTGCACCATATGTATTTGCTATATGTCCAACCTTTATTTTCTCTCCATTAGGACCAACAAGAATTCTAGTTTGTGCTATTTCAAAAGTACTTCCAGTAGGTATTAGAATTACTTTAACCTCTTCTTTCTCATTCAGAAATGTATCTTTCTTAAGAGGAGTCATAAGTAGGGGAGCTTCTTTAGTAACATTTATTCCATATCCTGCCTCTTTATCTTCTACTTCATCTAATTCAAAATCACTCCAATCAGTAATATTTAGAATTTCATAATTAAATTCAAAGATCTCTGGTGTTACAACTGGAGTTTCTTCTCTTGTAGAGGGATATATAGTGGTTTCTTTTGGAAGAACGGTAGGAGTTGCTTCTACTCTATCTAAGTAACCCTCTCTATGAGCAACAGTGTCGTAAGCGATCTCTGTTGATTCTACTATTGGCGATTCACTTGTATTAGGGATATCCCTTTCAGGAGCTTTCTGTGGACTTGTACAACCTGATACAGAGGAGGCCAGTAGTGATGCAGCTGTTAGAAACTCTACTGTTTTACTACCTTTTTCATTCATACAATTATTTTTATTACATTATTGTTACTATTCTTTCTTATCATATCATAATTAGTTCCAGAAAAATCTTTAGATTCTTGTAACCTTATAATTCCTATTTATTAATGCTCTCCCTTTTGTTAAAACATCAACCTTACCCTCTACAATTTTTATCCCTGTATCTGCACTCTCTATTACATACTTACCCTTCTCAGAGATATTAAAGGAGTATCTACCTTTATCATCTGTTACTCTTTTTGAGATTACTTTATCAAAATCCTTGTCCTTAAGTATTAGAGTAACATTAGAAGCAGGAGTACCATCTGTAAATACTACTTTACCTGTCTTTCTACCCCTCCCAATTAAATTCTTAAGTAATATATATGTAGTAGGAATGTAAAGAAGTAGTATTAACATATTCGTAATATTTTGATTCTTAATATATACATACGATGAAAGGGTAACACCTACTACAAAGAGAGTTAAGTTAAGAAGAGGAAGTAGGGATGAGAACAAACTTTTAAATAGGGTAAGGAGCTTCATTTGAGTAGACTCTTCGAGAGGATCAAGAGGTATTACAATATTAGTTTCATTCTCTTTAAGTATAATCTTCTCTCCATGGTATATATCTGACATAGGGAAGTCTTCTTTGCCAAGAATTAATTTCGAAGGGAATGAGAAATCTCTCTTCTTAGCTTCTAAGGTATACTCTCCTGCTTTAACAGCTGTTCTAAATAGGCCGTAACCATCTGTTACAGCTGTATCTACTAACTTACCTGAAAGGTCATAAACCCTTATAATGGCCTGTTGTATAGGTTTCTTAGTAATTGAATCATATACATATCCTAATGGATATCTCTTTCTTCTTAAGCCTATTAAGCTAAAGAGATTAATAAAGATTTGTGATATAGAGTATCCTAATTGACCAATACTACCTATTATTGATGTTAAACCTACCGAAACTGTAACAGCAGTAGCAGTAGCTGATACTGTTGTTAATTTCTCTTTTTCAATATTACCAATAGCAGTACCATCTATACTCTCTACAGTTTGTGTAATTATATTATCAACTGTATTAAAGAATGTATCTTTAATGCTACCTACAGAAGGAGTAAGTGCTTTCTCAATATACTCTCCCTGTGCTCCTGTACCTGTTAGACCATCTGCAATCCAATATGTTACTCCTGAGATTGCTGCTTGTGAGACTGTAATATCTTCACCTGCAATTTTCTGTTTCTTAGGGAATGTACCTGTAAAGAGTACTCCTTTGTTACATCTTTCATTTACTTCTTCTAAACTTCTAGCCTCTGGACATACTCTTAATGCATTATCATTTTCTCTTTTAACAATATACATTGTAAATTTATTTGTTAACCCATGAATACTCTCTAATTTAATTACTGTTTTACTACTTTCAGGAGAGCTTTGTACTATGGCACTACTCCAATCTCTATTTGTTTCAAATGAGATAGGTAGGTCTGCCACTATATATTCATTATCCAATATTCTTACCTTTTGAGTACCAGTTTGGGCTCCATTGACATTGCTTACATCAACATTTTGATTATCTACAAGTACAGTACTAATATTATCTGGTTTATTTATAATGATGGAGTATGTTTTACCTGTATTACTCTCTACATAGCTAGTTTCTATATTTGCACTGTTAATAGCTTTTACTCTGAAAGAGTATGTTAAGCCAGGATCTAAGGATTTAATCTGTAATCCTGCATTAGCACCCCATGAGCTGTATGTACCCCATACAACTCCATCTACAAATTGTAAGGTAGAGTAATCTAGGTATTTACCACTATTCTTTTCCTGTACTGCATATCTAGTAGAGTTAGGATTTCCATTCCTATCAAACTTAATCCTTCCACTACTACCACCAATAGTTTCAAAGGTTAGATCTTTAGGAGTATTTGCCCATGTTGTAATGGAGAGAGTATCTGACCATGCAGAGAACAGACCATCAGAGTTTACAGATCTTACTTTAAAGGAGTAGGTAGTATCAGGAGGTAGATTTGTAAGTAAGAAGTTACTACTTACTCTTGTATTATCATGTAGTACTGTTGCACTAGTTAATTTATTCTCATCATCTACATTTCCATTAGTACCACTCTCCACTATTTGATATCTTGTATTAGTAGGGTTAGAGTTTTTGTTAACTACAATCTCAACAGAAGAAGCACCTATGGCTTTTAGTGAAATTGAAGAGCTGTTTGCATATGTGTATGCACTTACACTCTGTGAACACTCTGTTGTAAAGTTCTGACTATTTTTTGCAACTGCACAGAATGTATACTGAGTATTTGGTTGTAAATTAGTAACTGTAATACCATCGTGTGAACCAAAATCACTGTATGTTTTCCATATCGTTTGGTTATCAAGTACCTTAGAAGTTGTATTTATACCTGTATTACTTCTTGTTTCAAGAATTCTAAATAGGGTAGATGGATTGTTGTTTCCATTACTAAGTAGAACCTTAAGAGAGCTATTACTTAGAGCATTAACAGAAACAATACTTGGCTTACTTGCCAGTGTTATTACAGCTTTCTGATCGCTATATGCACTCTCTATAGAATCATTATTAAAGGCTTTTACTCTAAACTTATACTCTGTATTTGGAGTAAGACCATATACTGTACTACCTTGCTCAGAGCCAAGCTGTGTAAATGTAGAGAGAGCTATTTCACTTTGTAGTAGTTGAGTGTTTGGATTAAAGTATTTACCTGTTGTAACTTCTTGGATAGCGTAGCGAGTACTTACAGAGTTACCATTTATATCTACTTTTATATTTACACTCTCATCACTGTACTGCCCAGAAACAATGTTATTTAAAGATGGAATATTTGCATAGGTTGTTGCAGATACTACATTTGTAAATTCACTTTCAGACAGGTTGTTGTATATCTTCATCTTCCTTGTATATGTAATGTTTGGAAGAAGAGAGCCTTCACTACAGCTATATATATCACTTCCTAAGCATGTCTTTATTAACTCCCCTCCCTCGCTGTACAGCTTTATACCTAAGATATCACTTGTGTCCCCAGCTATCCTCCAAGTTATCTGTGTAGAAGAATCAACTGTAGGAGATATCGCAGATACCGTTGCTAGTAATGTTGTAGCGGATGAAGTTCCGGAGTATTCTGTTTCAATGTTATCTCCATTTCTAGCCTTTACTTTAAATGTATATGTAGTGCTAGGATTAAGGCCTGTGATGTTAATAAATTCACCACTGTTTACTCCCCAGTATGGATTTATTTCTAACTGTCCTGTTGATATGTTTACATATTTACCGGTTAATGTTTCTTGTATGGAGATTTCGGTATTAGAGGGGTTTAATCCGTTTAATACTTTAAGAGATATACCAGAGTCACTTACTGCGTGTACATCTGTAAGAGTTGGGACAGTGGCTAATGTAAAGGCAGGAAGAGTTGTAGAGAAAGAGCTCTCTTCTCCATCAAAGTTTCTAGCTTTAGCTCTAAAGGAGTACTGAGTATTTGGTTGTAAACCAATTGCTACATCTGTAGTACTTTTTAACCAATCTTTAAGACCTGTATTACAGTTAGAATCTATACATTCAAAGAATATACCAGAATTACCAGTAGAAAGATTATTTATACCTGAAGCAGAGAGAGATATAGAGGTTGTAGAGAGAGGTCCAAGAGAGAGTATTGGTATACCTGCATGTGTATATACAGAGATACTGGATGAGTATGCGGTTTCAATACTGTCTCCATTTCTAGCCTTTACCTTAAAAGTATATGAGGTATTGTTTTCAAGATTTTCTACTGTAGCACTATTTACTGTTGTCCACTGATTAATATTACTATCACAATTACCTTCACAATCGAAGTAAAGCTCACCTCCATTAGTTGGTGTTGTGGAAGAGATTGTTACAGTACTATGACTTTTACCAAGGTAGGAAACTGTAGGTACAGAGAGTAGGGTGTATCTTTGTGCAGTATCGGAAGGAGAACTTTGCGCTTCACTGTTATATACAATTGCATATCTTGTATACTGAGTATTTTCATCTAATCCATCTTCGTCACAGTATGTAAGATTTTCTCCAATACAGGTTTTAACAAGGGAGTTATTTTGGTTATACAACCTTATCCCACTCTCCCCATTACTGTTATCTACAAATGACCATCGTATTGATGATGTAGAGAGAGCTGCACCGGTGAAGTTACTTACAGCGTTTGGTACATCAAGCATTTTAAAACTATTTACACTCGACCATCCACTTACAGCACCCTTACTATCCCAAAGCCTAATCCTCCAGTAATATGTATTACCGTTTGTAACAAGAGCTGTACCTGAGTATGTAATATCTGCGGTACGTGAACCATTTGCTACAGCTGAGGGGAATGTAACTTGTCCACTATCCCACATCACTGTACCAGTGAAAGAAGAATTGCTATTAACTTCTACCTGATACTGTGTAGAGCTATCTCCATCTGGATCAGAAAAGAGAGCAGTAAACAGAGGAGTTAAAGTTGTTACCTGTTCAGGATTACTCTGTCCATTTGTTTGTAATACTGAAGGAGTATTAGGAAGAGTGTTCATTTTAAAGGAGTTAGTTACAGACCATCCACTTGGGGTTAGATTACTATCCCAAAGACGTACTCTCCAGTAATATGTACTCCCATTATTTACTAATGCTAAGCCATCGTATGTAATTTCAGAAGTTCGTGAACCACTAGCAATAGCTGAGGGGAATACCACCTGCCCGCTATCCCACATTACAGTGCCTGTAAAAGAGGAGTTGGTATTAACTTCTACCTGATACTGTGTAGAGCTATCTCCATCTGGATCTGTAAAGAGGGCAGTAAATTTTGGTAAAGTATTTGATACTCCTGTTGGATTAGTAGAGCCATCCGTTTGTAAAGCTGACGGGGTTAAAGGTGGTGTATTCATTTTAAAGTTTGCACTTTCTGACCATGGGCTTGCAAGTCCGTAGTTGTCCCAGAAACGTACTCTCCAGTAGTAAGTAGCACCGTTAAGAGCTAAAGTAGATCCATTGTATGAAATTTGCGGTGATCTTGATCCATTAGAAATTGCAGAGACAGCGGTTTTTGTACTATTCCACATTACGGTTCCTGTAAAAGAAGAGTTACTATTAACATTTATTTCATAATGTACTCCACTATCTGAATCAGGATCATTAAAGATAGCACTAAACTCAGGAGTAAGATCTGTCACTCCTGTAGGATTATTCAATCCTTCAGTTTGTAAAGATGTTGGCTGAGTAGGTAAGGTATTAATTGTAAAACTTCCAATCTCAGATGTTGCCCCTATACTTCCATGGTTATCTGCAAAAGTAATTCTCCAGTAATATTTACCAGGTGTTAATGTTGCCCCTGCATATGAAAAATCTGGGCTTCTTTGCCCTATTGCTAGTGGACTCATTGCTGTCTGTCCAGAATTCCACATTACTGTACCCAAGAAGTTGGAGTAAGTATTAACTTGTATAGAGAAGGCTGTTGCAGTATCTCCACTATCAGGATCATTAAAGATTGCACTAAACTTTGGTGTTATACCTGTAGAAAGGACTGGATTTACTGCCCCATTTACAAGTAATTGGGTAGGTGGAGCTGGTACACTATTCATGGTAAAGGAGTTTGTTCCTGTAGACCAAGCTCCAACAGTGCCATAGTTATCTGTAAACCTAATTCTCCAGTAGTAGGTAGTTCCATTAAGAGATAGTGGGGTTCCAGCATATGATATATCAGCGCTTCTAACACCAATTGCTGTAGAGCTCATTGGCTGTTGTCCACTATTCCACATTCTAGTACCATTAAAGGAAGCACTCGTATCTACAGTTATTTCATAGTAAGCACCTGTATCTCCCACATTGGGATCATTAAATATTGCACTAAATTCTGGTGTTGTATCTGTAACCCCTGTTGGATTAGTTGCTCCCTCTGTAAGTAATACTGTAGGTGCTGTAGGGATACCGTTCATTGTGAAGTTAGCTGCAGAGGACCATGCTCCCTCTGCACCCATGTTATCCCAAAACTTAATTCTCCAGTAATATGTTGTACTGTTTAAGGTAAGGGTAGTACCAGCGTATGGAATCTCTGGAGAGAAAGAATTAATAGCTGTAGGGGTCATAGCGGTTTTTACACTATTCCACATAACAGTGCCTGTGAAAGAGGAATTAGTATTTACCTGTATTTGATAGTGGACTCCAGTATTACCAGAGTCTGGATCTTGGAAACGTGCTCTAAACTCAGGTGTAGTATCAGTAATGCCTGTAGGATTAGTCAATCGTTTTGTTTCTAAATAGTTGGGTGCAGTTGGTGGTTGATTACTTTGTACAAAGTTAGCAGTAACTGTTTTAGGTTCAATTACATTGGTATCTGTTCTTGAAGCTGTAGACACACCATCATTCCAGTTAACGAAGGTATATCCCGTATTAGCAACAGCAGTAACTTGAGTACCACTACTTGCTCTACATACTTTCTGTGTAGTTGTTCCAGATATATATCCTCCAGCACCAGCGTTATATTTTAGTTCATAGTCAACAAGGTAGCACTTTCTAGTTTGAGTACCACATCCAGATCCATCACATCGCTGATTATTACACGTCTTATCCTTTTGTCCACAGGTAGTAACAGTTTCAGAGTAGTTGGCATCGCATTGATCTGCAGTACATATTATACACGGGCCTTGGTCACAACAGATAAAGCCGGAGTAGCAGTAAAGACCTCCCGAGCAAGGACAGGATCCTGCACAGCCATTAGAACCAGTGCAAGCACCATTAGCCTGTTCACTACATCCTGTAGGACATGCAGCATATGATATCGGTATACTATCTTTCTGAAGGAACAGAAAAAAAACAAAGAAAAAGAGAGCAAAGGTCAGTATACCTAATACTTTTACTATCTCCTTACCTTTTATATTTCTACTATCTATCCTAATCATTTGCATCTTTTTCTTTTAATTTTGAAGATTTCTTCTCAAACAAAACTCTTAAGATCCATCCTAAAATTAAAGAAAGAGGGACAAATATTGCTACTAGGAGATATAGGTTTAAATCAATATTTTTCCCTTTAGAGATACTCTCTACTTGAGCTACAGGCTCTATATCACCATCCTCTATCTTTAATACTGTTAGTTTTTCAGCTTTAGAATCATCATTAAATTGTAATTCAACAGGATAGCTACCTTGCTCAATATCTTGTACAGAGAAAAGCACAAACCAATTACCATTCTCATCAACTGTAGTACTGTATTCGTGACTATTAAATGTAATCTTTACAGCATCATTTGGTATACCTATTCCCGCTATCTTTACAGCATCTCCTACCTTTACACTTACTACGGCTTCTTTCTTCTTCTCTATAACATCGTTATTAACTGCAACGAAGTCTAAATTAGGATGAGAGATATTCTCTAACTCAACGGCAGTGCTTTTAGAGATATTTATAAAAGCAAAAGAGAGAATGATTAGAGGTATAAGGGGGTATTTTAAAAGAGAAAATTTTCTTTTTTTATGGGTAGTTTTCATTCGCTATATTTAACCAGAAAAGAGCTAAGCTATCAAGACATCCTTACATTGTTAGTAGTAACGGGTATGATAGTTGCAATTAAACCTCTTTCTTGGTCTAATTCATTCAAGATGGGAAAGATATTAATAGTAATTGGAGATGCAGGAGGGGGACATATTGCTTGTGCGAAAGCTATTGAGAGTGCACTATACAAAAGGGAGAAGGATCTTGATGTACGTAGAGTAGATCTGTTCAAACTTTCTAAATTTACAGGAAAGTATGATTTTTTCTACTACCTTGTTAGTAGGTTTAGATTCGTAGAGAAGATTTATAACATTGGGTATTGGATGATAAATAGGTCATATATTTTTAGCGAGGTAGCATCTTTCTTTACAACATCATATCTATATAGGCCTACATTGAAATATTTAAAGGAGTTTAATCCAGATATCGTTATATGTAACAATGGCCCTACAGCAAGGGTATTAAGTAGGTGTAAAAAAGTCTTAGGTTTTAAATATGTAATTACAGTACCAGACCTTCTCTCTGTATCTAGATGGTGGGCTGATAAGGAGGCAGATATAATATTCTGTCCTACTAAAGAGGTAGAAGATATTCTTAAGGGGTACTGTCCAGAGTGTAAATGTGTAAGCCCTTTTTACCCATTAAGAGAGGTTGTAAGGTATTCTAAAGAGGAGATTGATACTAAGAGAAGGAAACTATTTAAGGAGTTTTCTTTTAAGGAAGATATTGCAACTATATTAATCACAGGGTGTGGGTTAGCTACTAGGGATATTGTAAAAAACCTTATGTCTTTTATGAAATCTAAAGATTATCAATTTATTATTCTTACTGGTAAAGATGAAAGGTTGTACAAAAGATTAACAGAGAAGTTCTCTTGTTGTAGTAATGTAGTAGTGAAAGGGTACACTACATCCATACTAGACCTTTTCTCTATCTCTGATTTAATTATAGCTAAACCTGGTCCTGCTACACTGCTTGAGATAGAGAGGTTGGGTAAGAAAGCTATATTTACACGTCCTGTTGGATATCAGGAGTGGGGGAATGTAGAATATCTTTTACAAAATCCTAACTTTATATATATTTGTAATGA
>Ga0265293_10007981_pt1 | contig 15969 bp, 18 predicted proteins | sample Munlanlewell138R_FD_192505 | JGI IMG/M metagenome (GOLD analysis project Ga0265293, IMG submission 192505) | Leachate microbial communities from a municipal landfill in Southern Ontario, Canada - Leachate well 138R | ecosystem: Engineered > Solid waste > Landfill > Unclassified | place: Canada...
TAACCTTCCAATCCACGACGTTGACCTCTATGAAGAGATTGTCGATGAAGTTGTCAGTCACATTCAAGAGCCAGATCTTGCAATCTACGGGTGGGACGTGAGTCCAAAAGCGATTCGAATCGCCGAAGAAGCAGCGAAGGCGGCAGGTGTTGACCACCTCATCACCTTTGAGGTGAAAGACTTCACCACAATCACCGCTGAAGACATCCCCCCTGGGCGGGGTGTGATCGTCACCGATCCTCCGTATGGAATGCGGATGGGCCAGTGGGAGGAGACGCGCCACCTCTACCGCAGTATCGGCGATTCCTTAAGTGAATTCTTTGGTGGGTGGAACGTCAGCCTCTTAACGGCGGATGACCGCCTCTTAGGCCAGATCGATTTAAAGCCCGATCGGACCAACGCCTTTAATAATGGAGGCATCCCCTGCACCCTCGCCCACTACTACATCTACACCGCTGAGGAAAAAGCTGAGCTCCGTAAAGAAGCAGAAGAGCGGAAAAAAGAGCGCCTCAGCCAACCGCTAAATAGTGGGGCTCAAATGGCGTACAACCGCCTGATTAAGAATTTAAAAGAACTTACCCCGATGATGGAAAAAGAAGGGGTAACGAACTACCGAATCTACGATGCCGATATGATCGAGTACAACGCGGCGATCGACCTCTATGAGAATCGGTGGATTAGTCTAGCGGAGTACGCAGCTCCGCCAACTGTTGATCCTGAGGATGCCGCCCGAAGACTCGGTGAGTTGATCGACGCCACTGAGCGGGCTACTGGGGTAGATCGGGAGAACATCTTCGTTAAACAACGGACGATTCAAAAAGGCCTCGATCAGTATGAGCGCCAAGCGTACACCGACCAATTCTACATCATCAACGAAAACGACGCCCGTTACTTAGTAAACTTCACTGACTACCTCGATACGGGAATCTTCCTCGATCACCGACCAATTAGAAAGTACATCAGTGAACTCACCGATCATAAACGGTTCTTAAACCTCTTCTGCTACACTGCAACGGCAACCGTCCAAGCGGCAAAAGGTGGAGCCTTATCAACAGTCAGTGTTGATACTTCGGCAACGTACCTCGATTGGGCGAAGAAGAATATGGAGTTAAACGGCTTTGGTGGGATGAACCACTTCTACTACCAAAGCGATTCGATCTCTTTCCTCTGGGAGACGTACGACCGCTACGATGTAATCTTCTGCGATCCGCCGACGTACTCCAACTCCAAGAGCCGCGCCCCCTTTGAGGTGCAGCGCGACCACCGCTCTTTGATCAAAGCGTGTATGATGCACCTCGACCCTGGTGGAGTCTTAATCTTCTCATGTAACTACCGCTCCTTTAGAATGGATGATGCAATCTACGATGAGTTTGATGTAGAAGAAATCACCCCCCAAACGATTGGAACGGACTACGCTCGTGATCCAAAGATCCACCACGCCTTTTTAATCCGGGAACGCGCCCACGTCGCGATTCCCGTTCCGAAACAAAGGAGAGTCATCCGACGAAAACCGATCGACTAAATAACAAGGTTGTATTCATTACTGGCGGCTCAAGCGGTATTGGCAAAGCTACTGCCCTTGCCCTGAGCAAAACAGGTGCTCGCCTCGTCCTTCTTGGGCGAAGAGGTGAAGCCTTAGCAGAAGTTGCACAAATGGTAGAGGGCGAAGTGCTCCCCATCGCCTGCGACGTTGCTGACCGAGAAGCGGTCAATGGGGCTGTTAAGAAAGCCCTCGAGCACTTTGGACAGATCGACATCGTTATCAATTCTGCCGGTCAAGCGGCGTTTGGCTCAGTTGCGGAGTTAGATCCAAAGACGCTTCAAGATGTATTCTCGGTTCACGTCTTTGGGACACTGAATGTCATCCAAGCGGCCCTTCCCGCTTTAAAGCAGCAAAAGGGCCTCATCGTTAATGTTTCTTCATTCCTTGGATACTACTCCCTTCCGTACCTTGGTGCCCTCGGTGCGGCAAAAGGGGCGCTAAACGCCCTCACAACGAGCCTCAGAACCGAGCTCAAAGGAACAGGGGTTGATGTCCTCCTCTTTGGCCCGCCTCAGACAGACACCCCGTTTCAAGGGGGAGAATCAAAAAGAAAGCTCGCCTCCGCCGATGATGTTGCTGCTTCCCTCATTAAAGCGATGAGCAGGCGCAAGCGCGAAGTTGTGAAAGGAACGTTCTTTAAGGTGATGAATCTCTTTGCTCCACAGCGCCTCGATTCCCTCTTCTTTAACGCAATGGTAAAAAACAAGGACCCCCGAAGGGGCCCGAATACGCATTAATAGTTTTCGCTCTTAGAGCACGAAGCCAAGTACTAAGCTCGCATCACCAAAGCGGTGTCCGCCATTCTTAAAACCATCGAGGTCGTGGCCGTATTTGGCGTTCACCCCAAGGCGGAAGTGATCAGTTACGCGGTAGGCAATGCCTGCTTTCGCGAAGACACCGTAGCGGTAGGCGTCACCACTGGCGAGGAAAGTATCATCCAAGCTGTATGTGAAGAAACCACCAGCACCGAGGCTGAGGCTGAGGCGCTTGCCTTCGACGTTCAACATTACCGCTGGGCTTGCAGTGAAGGAGTGCTCAAGATCACCAAAGTAGGTAGAGATGCCATCAAACTTAAACTTCACGAGATCAGCAAGAAGGTCTTCATAGGTAGAGGTACCACCGAGGTACGGGGTGTAGTCGAGGTCAAGATCAACACCGAGGCCGAAGACCTTTCCAAAGGAGACGATGTTGTGGAACTCAAGGGCGATTCCTGTTTTGATGTTGTTGTTGTCGTAGGCTGCGTTAAAGAGCTCGCGCTGGTAGTTATACCCAAGGTTAATTCCTAACGTGGTGTAGAAGCGGCTCGCCTTAATCGCTTTTGGTGCCATTGGGGCAACTGCCACTGGCTTTGGTGCTTCCTGAACTGGGGCTGGGGCGACAACGGGTTCGGGGGCCGCTTGGGCGACGACCTCAACTTCAGGAGTATCGAACGCTTCAGCAACGGAACGGGTACTTTCACTAAAGTTAATCCCATCATATGACTGTTGAAGGTAGAGGGTGTGATCCAGTGTCCCATCGAGACCGCGCTCGGTGTAGCTGGTAACGGTCGAATCGACAGTAATCCATCCAGCCGGATCCTCGGCATCTACCTGAAAGCGGAAGGTCGTAACCTCAGGGTCTTCCAAAAGCCATTCCCACGTCACCACTACAGGAAGGGCAAAGAGGACAGCTGGAAGAAGGATTAAAACTGCCAACAACGCTGTGAATTTCAACTTCATGATTCATTACTCCTATGTATAGCCCCCAAAAGGCTACACGCTTTTATCGTAGAACGGTACTATAATAATACACGCGACTCATTAATATAACAAGTAAATATGGCGCATGGGTACAGAATAGGAGAAGATTCATCGATGAATGATCGAATACGAGCGCTCGCAGTCTTCTGCGGCTCTTCAAATGGGCACAATCCCCTCTACACAGAGACGGCGGAGGCTATTGCTGAAACAATGGCCGCTAAACACATCGGCCTCGTCTATGGTGGGGGTAATAGGGGGTTAATGGGCATCATTGCTGAGAAAGTCCATACCCAAGGCGGGTACGTGATCGGGGTAATCCCCCAACTGCTGAATCGCCCTGACGTCGTGATGCACAAGGTTCAAGACGAATTAATCATTGCAACCGACATGCACGAACGCAAAGCGCTGATGTATGAAAAAAGCGATGGCTTTGTTGCTCTGCCCGGAGGAATTGGGACACTGGAAGAAATCTTAGAAGTGTACACGTGGCTCCAACTTGGCTACCACAAGAAACCCGTAGCCCTTTTGAACATTGGTGGCTTCTATGATCATCTGATCGAGCTCTTCCACCACGCCCACACTGAAGGGTTTGTAAAGGCTGATATTCTTAACTCGTTAATCATCGCTGATGACGTTCCAACGCTCTTTGAACGCCTTGAAATGTGGGAAGCTCACCTAGGAGATAAACTGTCACCATGAAGATAAACCGCTACACCTTCGTCGAGGTCACGAATTTAGTAATCGGCTCCTACCTCACCGCCTTGGGTATCGCCCTCTTTAGCGCCCCAAGTAAAATTGTAAACGGTGGGGTCAGTGGCTTAGCCATTATCACCCACCACCAACTTGGCTGGGATACGGGCTTCTCGATCTTACTCTTTTCGATTCCTCTCTTTTTATTAGGCTTCGCAGTCTTTGGGAAACGCTACGCCCTTAAGAGCTTGGCGGGAACGCTCTTACTCAGTGGCTTTACTACGCTAAATAACATCCTCTTTGGGTATGGTGGGGTCCTTGATCCGGCAAATGTCTTAACGACCCTTTTGAGTTCGATCAGTGCTGGGGCGTTAATGGGTCTTGGCTTAGGCTTAGTAGTACGCAGTGGTTCAAACACTGGGGGAACGGATATCCTCGCCCAAGTCGTTGCCCGCTTCACCCCCCTGTCGATGGGAACATCCTTTCTCATCGTTGATGGATTAATCATCCTTGTTGGGGCGTTGATCTTCGGTCTTGAGATGGCGCTCTACGCCCTCATTACCGTCTTCATCACCAGTATGGCGATCGATAAAGCGGTCGTAAGCTTTGGCCGCCGATCAGCAAAGACCGTCTTCATCATTTCAAATGAACTCGAATCGATTCAAGAAGCGATCCTTACTGAACTCGGTCACGGAGGGACAATCCTTGCGGGTAAGGGGATGTTCACCCAACTCGACCGGCCCGTCATCATGACGGTTGTTGCCAATACAAAGCTTGCTGCATTAACCCACATCGTCCACCAAAACGACAAAAACGCCTTCATGGTTGTCCAAGAGGCGTTTAATGTATTAGGTGAGGGCTTTACCTCGATTGAAGAGGGAGCGTGGGTGTCGCGCCTCGACCTCACTCAATCAAAGAAGTAATTACTGAACCCAGAGCTGCTCAGGATAAAGGCCGTCTTCGGTCTTCTGAGCAAGCTGGGCTTTGACGTGCTCGCGGTCTTCAGCGTACGTCATTCCAAACCAGTGTTCAGTTGTCGTGTAGAAGCGAACCTTTCCTTCACCGTTGGAGACGAGATTTCCCACCCCGTTGGGAAGGTAGCACTCATCCTTTTCACTGGTGATGTGCTCATCAATGAAGGTGTGCCAGTAGCGCTCAAAGGAATCGAAGGCGCTGGGGGCGAAGCCAAAGAAGTTCATCGAGACCCACTCTTTTCCTGTTAGTCGAAGATCTCCGTCTTCACGCTGGCTGAAAAGGGCATCGCCTTGGTAGCCGATTTTCGTATGCTCGACCATGCTTTGAAGGTAGCCACCCTCCTCCGAGCAAATCGCCCGGCTAACGGTTCCGATCCGGCTGGTGGTGTTTTCTAAGATGTATCCAACCATCGCGTGCTCTTTGGCATCGGGGCCTAAGGTCGCTAAATGGTTGTAGAGGGTGACGTACGGAGTCTTGCCGTAATAGTCGTCGGCGTTAATCACCGCGAAGCTGCCAGGAATCTCCTCGCGGGCACAGAGGACGGCGTGAATTGTTCCCCACGGCTTAATCCGCGCAGCTGAGAGTTCACGTTGCTCTTCGCTTAATAAAGAGTCTTGGTGTTGAAAGACGTATGATGCGTCCATGTTTCGAGCAACGCGATCAAAGAGGTGATGGCGGAACTCTTTTTCAATTGACTTGCGAATGACAAAGACAACTTTTTCAAACCCCGCCTCTTTGGCGTCAAAGATTCCATAATCTAAAAGAGTCTGCCCATAAGCACCGACACTATCGATCTGCTTAATCCCGCCGTAGCGACTACCCATTCCAGCAGCCAAAATCAGAAGCGTTGGTTTCATCGTCTTCCTCCTCTGTAACCAAATCGAACCCATTTTACCCTCTCTGCTTAAAAAGAGTCAAATACTTCACCTCACGAAACTATCTGGTACTGGAAGCAAAAGTACAGTATTCTCTTTCCATGGATAACTACGAACGTTTTACCAACGCCTTGAATTTTTGCAGCCTGAGCGCTGTGTGCAAAACCTGCCCGTATTCCCTGATCACCACCCTTCACCAGGATTCACCGACAAAAGCGTGCTTTGAATCAAAGGAAGCCCTCCTCGCCCTTGAAGCGTGGCTCCACGATGAAGAGGATGAAGGTATCAGTGAAGAGTTCCACGCCGATGATCACACGTGGCTTCAAGATTTAATTAAGCTTCAGTTCAACGAGGATGATGAGGATATCTTTTAATCGGTGGTAACGGTGAATTGAATTGCGGCGCTGTACGTGCCCGTTGCATAGTTAGTGGGATCGAAGTTCGGAATCTTTGCAAAGATCTCCCCACTCTCTTGAACCCCAAAGCTCCCCGAATCCCGACTCCGTGAGTCAACAGATTTTGCAATCACTCCACTGCCTTCGGAGGTAGTCACCCGCGATCCTTCACTGTAGGAGAGCGTTACGATAAAGGGGATTTCCGTTTCTAAGCCAGGGGCGTGCGGTGTCCCTGGATCTAAGGCGAGCTTAAACGCCGCTTCTGATCCATCTTCACCAGGGCGAACGATGATCTGAAAGCTTGCTTTTCCTTCGTTCGAGAAGAGGCGGTAGCGCCCGATAGCGATATCACTTCCCCGCGCTTTCGTTAAGTCAACATTTTCCGCTTCACCTGACGATTCAACCCGGAAGTACTGGTCTTTGGGCATCTCGCCTCGAAGGGTAAAGGAGCTAATGATCGGCTCGGCACTAAAAAGCAAGCCGGCACAGCTAATAAGTAGGAGGAGTAAAAGCCATTTTTTCTGCATAAAAACCATCATTTCTTCGCGCTTCCTGAGTGAAAGTGTACTGAGGTGATGAACCGGTGTCAAGAGTTTCTAACCCTTGGAGGAGCAACTCACTCACCATATATAGTGATTATAGTAATATATTATTATATATACAATTATTTCTATTATTGTTCTGTCACAGGACTTTCTACTGCGCTACTTGACAGAGATTTTCCCTTGCCGTACTATGAGCGAGTTCTTGGGTCCGTAGCTCAGTTGGATAGAGCGTCTCCCTCCGGAGGAGAAGGTCGTGCGTTCGAATCGCGTCGGACTCAATCAAGGAGACTCATCTGGGTCTCCTTTTTCATGGGCGTATACTTTTTTTGTAATCTTCAGTATCCTGCTTCTATGAGTATGCGCGTCCTCTTCTTAGGAGAAATTGTTGGCAAAGCGGGAATCCAAGCGGTTCGCCAAAACCTCAAAGATCTCCGAGCAGAGAAAAAAATAGATTTAGTCATCGCTAACGGTGAAGGTGCCACCGGAGGCTTCGGCCTCGGGAAGGCGCACTCAATGCAGCTCCTTAAAGGTGGCATCGATGTCCTTACCGGTGGTGAGAAGATCTACTACAAACTTGATATGGTTGAATTCATAGACCAAAACCCCGCAATACTTCGCCCAGCAAACTACCCCCAGCAAAACCCAGGCCGGGGAATGAAGTACCTTACTGTTGGCGAGACGAAGGTGTGCGTCATTGTCATTCTTGGGAATGCCGATTTCCCCCGGACTCACCTCAATAACGCCTTTAGCCTTGCTGAGCACTTAGTCACCAAAGCCCAAGAGGAAGGGGCAGTTGCCCTCGTCCAATTCCACGCCTCCCCCACTGCGGAGAAGCAGGCGATGGGTTTTCACCTCGCAGGCAAAGCCGCGGCAGTCATCGGGACTCACTCCAAAGTGCTAACAGCCGATTATCAAATCCTCGATGGTGGAACTGCCTACATCACCGATAATGGGCGATGTGGCAGCCAAAGTAGTGTTGGGGGCTTTGAGCCCGAAAGTGAAATTGAAAAGCAGATTACCCAGCTGCCCCTGCGCAGTAAAGAGTATTGGGCGGATGTCGAACTCGTTGGGGTAATCGTAGATATCGATGATTCTGGCAAGGCGACGGCGATCGAGCCGCTTCGACTTGCTGTTAAGGAGGACTAACCATGTTAGAAGTGGTTACCGTTCAAAATATAAACGCAAAAGACCGTATTGAAGTCTCGTGCTCTTCCGCTGCGTGTGAAGGGTGTAAGGGAGGTCTTTTCTGTAATACGAAGAAGCGAATCTTTGAAGTTGCGAACACCGAAGGATTGGCGATTGAAAAAGGCGACTCCGTAGAGATTCACCTCCAAACAGGCCGCACGATTGGGGGCACCCTCTTAACCCTCATCGCTCCACTTCTCCTCTTTCCAGTAGGATACTACCTCGCCAAGAGCTCAGGCCTTGGGGAAGGAATCTCCACCCTCATCGCACTTGGGGCGATCGCCGTTGGCTTTGTAGGGGTGTGGCTCTACTTCAAAGTCCACGAGCATAAGTACCTTCCGACCGTCGAGCGGATCATTACATCCAATGATTGAACCATTGACACCTAAAAATCACTCGGTATACTTGTAGACAGGAGCCACCACTAAACGGGTTTCGACTCCAGTTAAAGCGAATTAATCGCCCGAAGTCGGTAAACTAAGCGGGCGATTATTTTATGGTGCTTCACCATCATTTCAAACATCGATTGCGCCAGCATCATCGGCCTTTCACTGTAAGGCGAACAATCGTATTCGCTCTTTACTCTGCTAAACCATTGACACCTAAAATTCACTCGGTATACTTATAGATAGGAGCCACCATTAAACGGGTTTCGACTCCAGTTAATGCGAATTAATCGCCCGAAGTCTTCCAACTGTGCGGGCGATTATTTCTTTTTACTTCGGAACTCTCGAATTACTTCAAGAATCAGTCGTGCTAAGGTCAGTAAAACCATAATGGCCTCATATTCACTCATACGCACACCTCCTTGAACAAAGTCTTGGAGGCCAAAGCCCCCAGATCGATCGATCTGGAGTCGAAACATCTACGCACCGTTTAGGGTGGCTCCTAGTACATATGAGCAATACTTTGGCGTTTCGCTTTAAAGAGGATGATTCATCATCGTTTGAGGGGAGAGGGATGATCAAATCTACCTATTCCGATTGCCCAATAGAGATGAGGAAGGTATACTCAACCCATGACGAAGCGAATCCTTGGCATGGTTCTTGCTTCACTCCTGCTTCTTTCCTGTGCATTAGAACCAACTATTCAAGGCCCCAGTGAAGAAAGCAAGCGAGCAGCGGACCTCACTCTCTATAACGCAACGTACACCTTTGGTACGACCAACGGTGGACCTCTTACGGTCACCGCGTTACGCCTCGCCTTTCGTGATGAAGAAGAGATCGCTGAAATTACCGACTTTACCTTCATCGCCTACGATGAAGAAGGAACAGCGTATCTTGAAGGGTCCGCTGATGAAGGGACGATCGATAGCCGTTCCTACAACGCCACACTCAAGGGCAATGTTGAAATCTACCACCTTGATGAAGATATCCGAGTCTTTAGTGAAGAGCTTTCATGGGATGATGAAGAGCAGATCCTCACCTCCCCCGCTTCTGAGCGTTCAACGATTATCGTTGATGGGGATATCACCCTTACCGGTGAAGGTGTGACAGTCGATTTCATTACTCGCGACGTCACCTTTGACCGCATCGTAGAAGGGGTGGTCCAGCGATGAAGCGCCTACTTCTAATACCCATTCTTGTTGTTCTCTTCATTGGTTCATTGTTTGCAAATAATATTACCTTCACCGGCGGGAGGACCTCCCTCCAAAGTCAAGGAGATCTTCAAGTCATCACCCTCAGCCAAGGCGCCCGGGTAACCAGTGATGCGATCGTCCTCTCCTCCGATACGATCGTTCTCTCGGGTGAAGAGTTTCGCTACGTACGCTGCACCGGTAATGTTCGCTTGATCGATGAAGAGCGCAACTTGAGTCTTGAAACAACCCGACTCTTTTATGATCGAGAAAAAGAAGAAGTTCTCATCGATGGATACTTTGAACTCGATGATCCCCTTAACGAACTCATCGCTCGGGGCTTTGGCCTCGAGTACCTCATCGACAGTGAAGAGATTACCCTCAGTGCTGAAGCGCACTTAGAAAAGCACACCTCTAAAGGGGTGATGATGTGCAGGGCCGATTTAATGAACTTTGATCGGAAGGCGATGAAGCTGATCCTCAGTGGAAACGCTCAAGTGCGCTGGGCAAACGACGTCTATGAAGCTCAATCGATTAGTGTCGATTTAGATAAAGAAGCGATTAGCGCCGAAGGCTCAATCCGGGGGGTGATCAATGGCTAATAACTCCTTGATCGTCTCCAACCTCTCCAAGCGCTACGGTCGTCGTCTAGTTGTAAAGGACCTCTCCTTTGCAATGAGCTCGGGGGAGATCGTTGGCCTCTTAGGCCCCAATGGGGCGGGTAAGACCACGACGTTTTACATGATCGTCGGCTTTTTAAAAGCCCGAAGGGGCTCAATTGTTCTCAACGGCGAAGATGTAACGGACCTACCGATGCACGAGCGCGCCCTTAAGGGCCTCTCCTACCTCCCCCAGGAACCGTCAATTTTCCGCAAGCTCAGCGTCCATGATAATATCCTCCTCGTCGTCCAAAGCCGCAATGATTTAAGCCGAAGGGAAAAAGCTTCGTTAGTTGATGAATTGATCGTTGAGTTTGGCCTTGGCAATGTTGCCCGCCAAAAAGGGTACACCCTCAGTGGCGGGGAGCGCAGACGGTGCGAAATAGCCCGTGCCCTTGGCTCGAACCCCGCGTTCCTTCTCCTCGATGAACCGTTTGCTGGAATAGACCCAAAGGCGGTTTATGAGATTAAGCTCCTCATTAAGAAACTCGCTAACCAAGGAATTGGAATCCTCCTCACCGATCACAACGTCCGTGACACTCTTTCAGTAACAACGAGCTCGCACATCATCCATGAAGGCTCAATCCTCGTCTCCGGAGCTAAAGAAGAGCTCCTCGCCCACGAGTTAGCACGGAAGATATATTTTGGCGAGGAGTTTGAGGGGGGCGTCTAATGGCATTAACCCCATCACTCACCCTTACCCAGAAGCAACAACTGAAGCTCACCCCTCAGCTCATCCAATCCTTTGAGCTGATGACCCTCCCCCTCGCTGAACTTCAGCAAAGAATTAAAGAGGAGATCGCGACAAACCCCGCCTTGGAAATCCCATCAACGAGGGAGCTCTCCTACGAAAACGTCGCCGATCGGAAAGCGGAGAGTGAACGGCTCCGAGTCGATGACTCGTACAGTGACTCCCCTTCTTACGGCTACGATGAGGAAGCAACCGAGCGGGCCCACCGCGCCTTAGAGCAAGTCTTTCAAACAGAGGAGACCCTCACCGACCATCTGATCGCCCAACTGCGCCTAGAAAAGCTCAGTGAAGAGGAGTTTGAAATGGGGATGCGGATTATCACCAACCTTGATTCCAACGGCTTCTTTATCCACGACCCCACCTTCCTCATCGCCGATGAGCAACAAGAACTCCACGATAAAATGCTCAGTATAATTCACACCTTTGACCCAATCGGAGTTGGGGTGTCATCGTGGCGGGAGTCGCTGATTGTCCAGGGGCGCTACCAAGGCCTTAAGGATGACGAGCTTGAACACTTTAGTGAACTCGTTCGGGATAACCTTGAGTTGATGAGGGCCAATAAGAGCGAGCAAGTGGCGAAACGGATCGGAATCAGCATAGAGGAGCTTGATGAGCTCTATGCGTTCTTAAAGACCCTCACCCCCTTCCCCGGCCAAGGCTTCGCCTCAGGGCCTCAGCATTACGTCATTCCCGATCTCTCAATCCGGGTTGAAGATGGGGCCCTTGCGTTAACGATGAATGAGCTCGCCCTCCCTGACTTGCGGATCAACCCCGAGTTTGAAGCACTTAAAGGTGACAAGGAGGCGAAGGCATACATCCAAGAACAGATTAAAAAAGCAAATGATTTAATCTTCCAGCTGGATATTCGTAATAAGACCCTCTACAAAGTCGCCCTCGTCCTCCTTCGCGAGCAGCGCGAATTCTTCATTCTCGGTCCGCAGTACATTAAACCGCTGACTCAAAAAGCCGTCGCTGCTGAGATCGGGGTTCATGAGACAACGGTGAGCCGCATCGCTACGGCGAAGTGGATTGATACTGACTTTGGAATTATTCCCTTAAAGCGCCTCTTCTCCAGTGCGATGGGTGATCTCTCCAAGGAAGCGGTGAAAGAAACGATCCGACAAATCTTAGAAGAACAGGAGGGGCAAAAGGCCCTTAGTGATCAGAAGATTGCTGATCTTCTCGGTGAACGAGGGATTAAAATCGCCCGCCGTACCGTTGCCAAGTACCGCAATGAACTGAATATCGATCCCTCATTTATTCGTGGAACCGACTAAAGACAAAGAGGGACGCCTTCGCGTCCCCCGTAGTGATTCAAGGTCACACTATTATCCGTGATTCTTTACTTTGCTTTTCTCCTTCCGAGCGGTCGCTTCGATTTTATCAACGAGCAATTCGATTCCCTCGTATAGCTCGTAACAATCGGTGCTGACCATTTTGACGGTACCCCATGAAAAGTGGATTTTCGCATCGAGATGGAATCCTTGACCGGCGGTTTCCCGCGTCATTACGATATCCAAATCATGCAAATACCCTTCGGCAAACTGCAACTTCTGCAGTTTCTTGTCCAGGAATTCCCGGGTCTCGTCGCTTGGATTATACCGGATGCCTCTGACTGTTAAATTCATAAGCCCTCCTTGGGTAGTCATACTCTAAGAATACGACCTGACCTCTTCCACGTCAATGGAAAGCGACCCTTCAACACCGAGTGAACACAAAAACCTCAACGGTGTGCATCGGTCTTCTACATCCGAATCCTTGGGGAACGGGAAAGCGATTCGCTTCAAAGCCCTGAAGGAGATTGCTCATCTCCTAAAGATTTCCCTTCCACTATCCCTTGCATGCGCCTACTAACACCTGTATAGTAGTATTCGTAATGCAAGAATTTACCGTCTTCGATTTACTTGATTTAGATATCAAAGAGCGAAACCACCTTCACATCACGTGTAGCGCTGGGCGCTCTGGTCTTTCACGGCCCATTAAGACGAGTAAAATTAGCCGCCCAGGCTTACCGCTAAGTGGCTTCTTTGAAGAGTTTAGCGCCCAGGCAATTCAAATCTTTGGTCGGGGGGAGCAGGCGTATTTACACATGCTTGAAGAGACTGACCAGATGGCCCACGTTGAAAAACTCTTCTCCTACCCAATTCCGGCGTGTGTCTTCACCGACCACGGCCAACCAAGTAAGAAGATCATCGAACTTGCCGAAAGCTCCGCTGTTCCCCTCCTACTCACTGACCTTCCTTCGGGGGACTTCTCGAGGATTCTCTACCAAAGCCTCGATGAAATCTTCAGCCCCACCCAAACGATCCACGGCGTCTTCGTTGAAGTCTATGGAATCGGGGTATTAATCATTGGTGATAGTGGCGTTGGTAAGAGTGAGACCGCTCTTGATTTAATGGAGCGGGGGCATCGGATTATCAGCGATGATGCGGTAAGGCTGAAGAACATCAGCGATACCTTTTTAATTGGAACCGGGGAAAACCCCGCCCTCGCCCACCACATGGAGATTCGCGGCCTTGGAATCATTAACCTCGCCAACCTCTACGGTGTTGCTGCGATCCGCGACCGCAAACAAGTTCAGCTGGTGATCCAGCTTGAAGATTGGGATGCTGCCAAGGAGTACGACCGAGTCGGTACCGAACTGACAACGACGTACTTAGGAATCTCGATTCCCTTAGTCGTCCTTCCAGTAAAGCCAGGGCGAAACATCCCCATCATTATTGAAACTGCCGCTCGAAATGAGCGCTTAAAGAAGCTTGGCTATTATTCAGCCAAGGAGTTTGACCAAAACGTGAAGAAGTGGCTCGAAAGCGAATCTGCCCGCAAGATCTACTACGACGCTGAGGAGGGATTTTGATGGTTCAGCGCGAGCTTGTCGTCACAACTCGGGCTGGTATTCATACCCGCCCCGCTTCAACGATAGTTACCGTAGCAAGTCGTTTTGCGAGTGATTTATTTTTTGAACGAGGAACGATGAAGATTAATGGGAAATCCATTATGGGAATCATCACCCTTGGAGCAACACACCAAACGACGTTGACGATGACGTGTATCGGTCCCGATGAGGAGGAGCTTGCTGATGCAGTGGAGCACCTCTTCCTCAACCGCTTTGAGGAGCAGACCAATGATTCGACCCCTAACTGATCGCCAGCGCGATGTCGCGACATTTATCACAGACTTCATTAAGCAAAACAGCTACCCACCATCAGTACGGGAAGTCGCCGAGTACTTTGCCTTCTCGGTAAAGGCGGCCCACGACCACCTCAAAGCCCTTGAGGCGAAGCGGGTGATTCGCACCACCCCCGGCCTCAGTCGCTCAATTGAAATCATCGCTGAAGAGTTCTTAGAACCCGAAGAAGTCATTGAAATTCCCGTCATCGGAACGATCGCAGCAGGATCTCCCCTCCTAAGTGAAGAGAACACTGACTACCTCTTAAAAGTTCCCGTCTCGATGCTCAAAGGAGCGAGGGGGACGTACTTCGCCTTGAAGGTTCGCGGTGAATCGATGATCGAGAAAGGCATCTTTGATGGGGATATTGCGATCATCAAGAAAGCTCAAAGCGCCCACAGTGGCTCGATCGTAGCAGCCACCGTTGAAGATGGGGAGGAAGGAATCACCCTTAAAGGATACTACCCCGGCGATGATATGATCGAACTGCGACCAGCCAACTCGGCGATGGGCCCGATCTTTACCCGCTCGTGCCGCGTCCACGGGACGCTGCAGCTTTTGATCAGGGACTTCTCATGAGTAGTTATCTCTTCCTTGGTCCCGAAGCGGGAGCAAAGCAAGAGGAAGTGAAGCGAATTCGTAGTGAACTTGTTGAGGCCTACGGCGAGGGGTTGGAATTTGAGCGCTTCTACCCCTTTGAAGGGGAGCAGAGTGAACTCTTCGCCTCTTTAAGCAACGATTCGCTCTTCAGCGACCACCGCTTAGTCCTTATCAGTCAGCTTGAAAACGCCAATGCAGCATTCTTTAACGACCTTGCGACGTACCTTCAGAACCCAAGTCCCAGTGCAACGGTGATCCTCGTCTCAAGTGAGCTTTCGATCAACCGCAAGGTGATGAACCTCATCCCCAAAGAGCGGACAAAGACATTCTACGACCTCTTAGAAGGGGAAAAGTCGGCGTGGATTCGCACCCACTTCCGCCGTCTTGGCCTTACGATCACCAGTGAAGCCGTTGAGCTTCTTATCGCGATGACTGAGGATAATACCCAAGAGCTTCGAACCGTCAGCAACCAACTTGGGTTTTTCTGGCAAACCACCACTCCAAGTGACCCAATCGATGAAGAAGCGGTTCAAACGTACTTACAACACTCCCGTGTTGAAGATGCCTTTACCCTCTTTCCTCATCTTACCAGTGGTGATTTAAAGAAAGCACTCGCGAGCCTCCACGCCCTCTTAGGCAGTGGGGATTATCAAACCCCGATTCTCCTCGTCAGTGGCCTGCTGTGGCAATTTCGCCGCCTCCTCTCAGTGGCAGAGGCGTTTGAAACGAATACAAATGAGTATGAAGCCTTCAACAACGCCCACGTTCAATTAAAGAACAGTGCGATTCGCCGTCCGAAGGATAAAACTACCTACCGCGATGGGATCAAGCGCTACAATAGCGCTGATATTCGCCGAATCATCGCCGCCCTCGCCCAAGCAGACCTCGATGTAAAGCAGAGTCGCAGTGAAGAACTCACCCTCACCTTCGAGCGATTAATCTATCAAATTATCATGAAAAAAGGGAGTGCCTTAAGTCAGGCGGAGTTCGCTACCCTCCTATAGGGAGAGTTGCTTGATCAGGCGCTGGGCAACAGCAAGGGGAAGAGCCGCTTCTTTACTGAGATCTTCAGGATCCTTTGCTAAGAGCGCCTCTAATGAGCCGTACTGAGCCATCAACGCTTCACTGCGCTTCTTTCCAATACCATCAACGGATTGGAGGAGTTGGAAGCTTGCACTGCGCGAGCGCGCCGCTTGGTTCGAAGCGTTGGCAAAGCGGTGACACTCATCACGAACAGCAATTAATAGCCTCAGGCCTTCATCACTGT
>Ga0265293_10007982_pt1 | contig 15966 bp, 12 predicted proteins | sample Munlanlewell138R_FD_192505 | JGI IMG/M metagenome (GOLD analysis project Ga0265293, IMG submission 192505) | Leachate microbial communities from a municipal landfill in Southern Ontario, Canada - Leachate well 138R | ecosystem: Engineered > Solid waste > Landfill > Unclassified | place: Canada...
TAAATGTTACAACGGCGCTCTCTGGCGTTGGTTCATCTGCGAATGCCGCTGGTACTGGTGCGATAAATGTTACAACGGCGCTCTCTGGCGTTGGTTCATCTGCGAATGCCGCTGGTACTGGTGCGATAAATGTTACAACGGCGCTCTCTGGCGTTGGTTCATCTGCGAATGCCGCTGGTACTGGTGCGATGAGTGTGGCAGCGGCGCTCTCCGGCGCTAGTGAGGGCAACAACGCTATAAGCGTCGGGGCTCTATCTACGTCGTTTCCGATTCGCACATTAGCAGGGAGGGGTGTCGGGCAGCCAGCAACGGGCCAAGGCGCGCTTTCAACTATGCTCTCTTTGAGTGGCGGTGCAGCGGGACAGTCTGCCACTAGTCAAGGCGAAATATCAAATAATATACTACTAAAGGGATTTGGTGCGGGACAGTCTGCCACGGGTCAGGGTGCACTATCCACAGCATTGTTGGTTGGTGGCGGTGGCGTGGGACAATCTGCAACTAGTCAAGGCGCATTGTCAATAGCGCTGTTAGTCGGTGGCGGTGGCGTTGGTCAAGTGGCGGCCAGCCAAGGCGAAATATCAAACAATATACTATTAAATGGATTGGGCGCGGGCCAAAATGGCGTTAGTGATGGCGCGATACACACTGGTGTTGTGGTGGGCGGCGCTGGTTCGTCTGAGAACAGTGTCGGTGTTGGCGCACTCGATGTTGGTGTGACGGTGAGTGGCGTCGGCGTATCCAATAACGGCGTGGGCGTTGGCGCTCTCTCATCAGAATTTCCTGTTAGAAGTCTTAGCGGTACTGGCAGTTCTGACAACGGTATTGGTGTTGGCGCGATAAACACGCGCGCTACACTAAGCGGTGCTAGTATATCAGATAATGGTGTTGGTGTTGGTGGAATAACAACAGGGATTAAAGTAAGTGGCTCTGGCAACTCTAATAACGGAGAAGGCGTCGGTGTACTACGTACTTCTACTCCACTAAGTGGTAAGGGTATCGCTAACAACGGCACTGGCACTGGAGCACTCCGTACTTCTACTACATTAAGTGGTAAGGGCACCGCCCATAACGGTACTTCGTCAGGCTACGCCAGCATTCAATCTCATCTTTCTGGTTCAGCAAACGCAAACAACGCTCATACATCAGGACAAGCACTAGTTAACGTCCGCGCCTTTGGCTCCGGTACTGCTAATAACGGTGTAAGTAGTAGTGTGGCGAAGACTGTGGTCGGATTGAGCGGACACGGTACGTCACAGAACGCCGTCAGTATTGGACAACTGAACGTATTCACTGCCGCCAGAGTCATTTCTGGTGGTGGTGTAGCCAATAATGGCGAGAGTGATGGGGCGCTACTGGCGCGAATACGACTTGATGGCGCGGGCGTTGGTGGGTTGGCCCGTACTGTTGGTGCGGCTAGGGTTGGGCTGGTCCTTACGGGGCAGGCCGCCGGGGGCAACGCCAAAGGCTTTGGTACACTAGAGAATCGTCTGGTTGTGTCGGGCGTTGGTAGGGGCGGCAACGGAGTGGGCGTCGGCACTTTACATCGAACATACGCCGCACGAATCTTCAACTCACCCGTTTTTAATTCAAAAGTTTTTGTTTAATGAAATAAGGAGCAAAACATGGCTATTTCACATTCACTAGCAGTAGCACAAGCTGCGACAAACGCCGTAGTGGACCTGATTGATGGGGGTGCTGGCGATAACGGAACACTGGAAATCCTAGATGGTGCCACGGTGCTGGTGACCATTGACTTGGAAGTCCCGGCGTTTGGCGCTGCGGACGGTTCTGCTGATGCCGCGCTAGAGCTTGGTACTGGGCTGAGCGCCGTTGCTGGCGAAACAGGAGTTGCCGATGGCTTTAAGTTTAAGGACAAAGCAGGCACAGAAATACTTCGTGGTGTTGTTGCGACAAGCGGTGCAGACATGGACATTGACAATACCTCTATCAACGCTGGTCAAATAGTTAGTGTTGACAGTTACAAGTACAACGCCGGTCAGGCCATCATAGCATAGGCTTCCCTGCTTATACGCATTGGAGCATTGCAACATGCTATATCCTGGTGATGTCTTCACTACAGAAATAACTACGCACGATGCCGTGACTGGTGCTGCGTCGGATGCCGACTCGCTGCCGACAGCCGTGTTAGTACGCAATGCCGTAGATACGGTTGTGGTGGTTACGGTCGAAAAGAAAGCCGATACAACGGGTGTGTATTCGTTGACGGCTACCATACCAGAAGACTGGGATAGGGGTGACTCTATTCATTTTCTTGCTACTGCCGCCGTTAACTCAATCACAGCCAATGCTGTTGTGTTACCAAACATATTGGGTGATGAGGCCACCCGAGAAGAAATCATTATTCCTCCAAGTCCACCCGGATTCATCACCGGCTACCTACAGTGCTATGATGAGGTCGGATTGTTCGCAGTGGGGGTGCCAGTCCAAATACAAATGACTCAAGTACCCGATGTTGGGGGACTAAGCTTCAATACTAACGTGCGTACTGAGACCGCCGACGAAGATGGAATGGTTTACTTCACCAAGTTAGTACCTGGGGCTACCTATAATATAAGACGCGGCACTAGTACATTTTGGCAGTCGTTCTCCATTGCGGCAGGCACCACCGACAATATTGCCATAGACGATTTGCTGGGGCGCGACACATGACAGTTGACGTGGAATTCGTAACTGGCACCCTGAAGTGCTATGATGAGGATGGCGAATTGGCGTCGGGGATTCCGGTCGAGATGCAGATTACAGCGTTGCCCGGTAACGGCGGCCTGTCATTTAGCACTGCGTCTCGTTTTGAGACTTCCGACGAGAATGGTGGGATAGAGTTTGAGAGGCTTGTGCGTGGAGCATCCTACAAAGTTAGGCGGGGTGCTAGCGTATATTGGACCAGTTTTACTGTACCGCTTGGCACCGACGACCCCATCGCCATCGACGATTTACTGGGGCATGACGTTCATTAGTCTTATTTTCTTAGAACAAAGAGGTGAAAAATGTCAGTTATCGCAACAAAAGCCATAGACGAAAACGACTACCGCATCGGCACTATCGTTGTGGGAGTAACTAAGCAGGGAAGTATGCATAGTTATGGTGGGGCGGTTGCCAACGATGGGGTGGCGTTGCTCAATACCCGATGGGGTTCCCGCTTTACCACACCCGCACCCGACGAAGAATGACGCGGTGAGTCATGGCCGATAGACTTCCAGCACTTGGCGACTATGTGATTCCATCTGATGTGATTGACCGTCATGAGTGGATGACGGACTCGCTGATTGATGGTGAGTTGGGTTCGACATGCACCCTCACCTTCCCTGCTAAATCGCAAGAATGCGATAATTGCGTGTATGACACTTATGCGCGTAGGTCGTCCAATATATACAAAACTGGTGGTCCTATCCCCTTCACTTCTCACAATCTTTGTCCACGTTGTCAAGGTCGCGGCCTCCTATCGTTGCCTGTCACCCAAACTATTCGCCTTAGAGTGTATTGGGAGCCGAGAGCATGGCGCGAAATAGGCGTGACGATTGCCGACCCACAGGGCTTGTGTATGGTGTTGGGGTATATGGCGGATTTGCCAGACCTAGAGAAAGCGCACACCATTCTTGTGAATGACGAGTTGCGTGGCATCCGCAACTATGAGTGCGTTAGGTCGGGTGAAGCGCAACCTTGGGGATTTAGACGTAACAGATACTTTAGGCAAATGCTGAAGAGGAATGCTGGTGGCTAATGTAGGTGGTCTATATCTAGGTCTTGAAATGGTAACGTCTGCTGATGAATTTGCAGACAAAATCATTAAAGAAATGTATGGTGTTCTGAACAAGAAATTGAAGAGCGCGTCGTTTCGCACATCATTGACCAGAGGCACTAAGACTATCTTAGAGGAAAATCTACGTAAGCAAGACACGTTTGTTGATATGGTCGCCGAAGATGGTAAGTTACGAAATCAGTTAGGTGTCGTAGATAGCGTGTCGGCTATGGAATCTTTAGTCAATACTTGGGTAGCTTCTACTCAAGTTACGTTTGGCGCTCCGAGAATAGTCGGACATGAAATTCGTGGAAGTATTTTCACTATTCGTGCGATTGACGCCAGCTATAAGGATGTGTTGAGTGAGACTTGGGCTTGGTACACAACAGAAAAAGACAAAGTGATACCGTGGTTAGACTGGTTGTTGTTGCACGGACAAGAGATTTTGGTTATGGGGTATGTATCAAAGAAGGTGAAGCGATACACGCCCGCCTCTCGTACCGACACAAACGTGATTATGGTGCAGACCAAAGGGCTAGGATGGGGTATTCCTGAGCAATACGCTGGCGTTAGTGGAAACAACTTTGCAACCAAAGCCGTGGCAAGCGCCGCACCTGAGATTTTGGACATGATGGAGTCTGAGGCGCGTCGTAGAATATAGCGTCATCACCACATGATGACACCCTTTCCCTGCTTATTTTTGAGACATAACATGGCATTACAACCTTATGAAAAGTTTAAGGGCGTCACTGATTGGCGTAAAGACGGCTTCAATGATAACTTGCAGTATGGTATTACGGAGTGGGTGCGCTGGGCAATGCTGCAAGTCGGTGGATTTGAGAACGTTGAGCGTAGTCAAGCCAGTGGATTGTACGGCGGTCATCCTGCAATTCTTCATGTAGTTGATGACCCAAACTACCAAGCGGGACAGGTATGGGAAGCCTTGCGTTCGGACTGGGTGTGGGAAACAGGCATATCGTATGGGGTGCAGCCGCGTGCATGTAGCGGAGTAGCAGTGAACAACACGTTCTATGATACTGAAACCACCATTGGTGACTATGCGCACTATGTTGATTTTCCGCGTGGTCGTGTAGTGTTTGATGCGCCTATCAGTAGCGCGAGTGACGTGCGATGCGACTATGCCTTCAGAGCCCCGACGATTGGACCCGCAAAAGAACCGTGGCTACAAGAGCTGATGTATGGTTCACTGGATGTGCATCAAGCGGAATACTTGAATACTAATCGGTTGTCGGAGGCTCGTCGTAGAATGCCCACGGTTGCTGTTGAGTTGTCTCAGCGCTCTGGATATCGCCCCTATCAATTAGGCGGTGGACAATTCGTCTTTCAAGACATCATTTTTTATATCCTTTCTGAGACTAAAGACGAGCGCGATAAACTAGTAAACATCTTAGGTAACCAAAGTGATAAGGTTATTGTGTTGCCGAATAGAGGTGCGATGAAATCCAGCGGTGCTTTCCCTGTAGATATTGATGTGATGGGTCGGCCAGTTACAAATCCAATGCAATACCCTCAGATAGTTGCTGATACAAATGACGGCGGTTTTGCATGGACACGAGTGATGTTAAAACGTGCACACACACAGAACATGCAAACAACCAACAATTGGTTGTATAGAGGTACGTTGCGTTTAACGTGTGAGGCTATCTTCGAGAACATCTAGGTTTTGGTGTATAGGTTGGTAGTCCACGATTTAAGACTATAACTATTTAGGAGGCTATACAGTGGCTAAAAATAAAAGAATTTTCTATGCTTGCCAGCGTGTCGGTGTTGCGCCGGTAACATCCAATAACTTTGAAGTCATTCGTGGTCTACAGACCTTGGGTATGACCACCAGCTTTAATCTTGAGCAAATCTTTGAGATTGGTCAGTTGGCCCTGTATGAGAACGTCGAAGGTATGCCGGAGGTAGAAGTTACCACGGAGAAGGCGTTGGACGGGTATTGTCCTGTGTATTTGATGGCCACCGCTTTTGACGAAGAGGGTGGTGAACCGACTGGTTCTACTTTGGTTGAGCGCTCTCAAGGTATCTGCAAAATGGCGTTGGCAGTCTACGATGAAACCAATGATTATGCAGAAGGGACGCCCGGCGCTGAAGTCCATATGAGTGGTCTTTATGTGTCGTCCGTTGGTTATAGCGTGGGCGTGGACGGCAATGCGTATGAATCAGTATCTTTGGTTGGTCAAAACAAAGTGTGGGTGATTGGTGGCGATACTGGCAACTTTGTTGGCTATGACTTGACTCCGGCGACGTGGATTCCTGCGACACCGTGGTCTGATGGCGATGTAGACCCGAAGTCCATCACTGGCTCTGGTGGTGTTAACCGACGTGAGGACGTGATGTTTGGTAGTGGCGCGAATGTGTCGTTGCTGCCGTTGAATATTCCCGGCGTTGTGGATGCTGGAGGCGGCTCTGGTATTAACTTGATGGTGGGCGGTGAGTTTGGTGTTCACGTTCAGAACTGGAGCATCAACACTGACTTTAATCGTGAAGAGCTTTTCGAGCTTGGTCGTCGTGGTACTTATTACCGCTTTATTAACTTCCCTGTTGAAGTTACGAACGAAATCACCGTTATTAGCGTATCGGGCGACATGATTTCCTCGACAGAAGACGGTATCTACGACGATGGTACTGGCGGCCCGTGCGGTACTCGCTATAACTTGACAGACCAATGGATTAAGCTAGTGCTCTGTGAAGGTCTGCAAGTAGATTGTGGTACTAAGAACAAGCTGTCGAGCGTTGGCCATAGTGGTGGTGACGCTGATGGCGGCAACGTCGAGGTGACGTATAGCTATAGCAATTTCAACGATTTTGACGTTAAGCACCCCAATGACAAGGTCGTTGCGTTGCGTCCGTGAGTTTGGTTTTGTAGGTGGACGGTGAGCGTGCGGGCAATCGTGCCCGCACCTTCATCTTTAGGACTTTTTTTTGATTAGGAGCTTGATTATGGAACACGCTATTCCCGTACAATCTGTTGACGCCGACCAAATGCCTCGCGAAAGAGGCTGGTCATACGATGAGATTGCTACCATAGTAGGTAGCCTCTATCTAGACTCTCATCACTCTATGCGTACCCGTGAAGAACAATTTCGCGCCGTAAGCGAAGAATATCAGAGGGAGATTCTGCGCCTACAAAACGACGCCGATGGTATGCGCAAACAAATCGACACCTTGAATAAAGAGCTAGGAACCGTGAGGAGAGAGTTGGATGGACGAGCAAGAACTGCTGTTACATCAGGTAGTGAGCGGCAGGGTGCGCTGTCAGATAATGACTGACGTGTACTATGTATGCCCCCCTTCCCCTGCTAATAAGCTTGAGGCTGCGTTTGTATATCGCGATACCCTACAAGAATGCTCGTTTCTTGGCGTCGTGACTTCCGACGAAATGCTGGAGCTAATCATTGGTAATGGCTTGTGGTCGATGGATGAAGAGAATGAATTGACGACAATGCCGTCTCGATTAGATACATTGAAGGTTGAGATGTACCATAATTATGCGGCGTACAAAAGTAAACGAGTGGACCAGCTACGTAAGCTGTTGGCTAAGGCGCGGGAACGTCAGTATGAGTTGTCGTCGCGGCGTCACACTTACGACCTGTATACAGCCGAAGGGTTAGCAGAAAGCGCCAAACTACAATATTTGTTGGCACGGAATACAGTAGATGAAAGAGAACAGCCGGTGAACCTAGAAGAACTCTCCGAGTCTTTAATGCGTTCTCTTATTGACGCCTATATTAGACTCAAACCCACTGAATCAGCACTGCGTTCTCTATCACAAAACCATCACTGGCGTATGATATGGTCGAGTGGCCGGCAAGAAGGCCGAGTATTTGGCGTGCCCTCGATATGGTTGACGGATGAACAGCAAGCCCTCATTGCTTGGTCGAAGCTCTACGACAGCATACACGAGCATCCAGAACCGCCGCCCAAGGAAGTCATTGAGGACGACGACCTTTTGGACGGTTGGGTCATTATTGAGCAGAAAAAGCGCGACAAAAGTAAGCAGGAAGTGCAGGGGCACAAGACTGGTATGGGTGGTGCGCAAGAAGTGTTTATTCCTGTGGAGTCCGCAGAAGACGCACGGCGAGTAGATGGCATGAATGAGGCTGGGTCTCGTTTCACTAAGCGTCAACGGATGGCAGTGCTACAAAAACGGAAAGTTGTGGGTGAGCAAAACATGCCTGACTCTCAACAGAAGATGTCTGTTCAGGCGGCGCAGCAGTTTAGAGATAGGATGAAGCAGCAGCGTAGTAGATAAAGTAAGGGTTTTACATAAAGGAGAACAAAGTGGATGACAGACAAGGGGAAACGCCCGTTCTGAGTCACGGGCAAATGAAGACTTTGGTCGAGCGAATGCGCCAGGCTAAAGAGGAGCGGTTTGTTGAGCAGTCTCGGAAGAGGCTAGATAAAATCGTTTCTACTAAAATTCGCACCGCGTTTATCGGTGCTTTGGCGGCGTTTGAAGAAGAGTTTGGATTTTTGTGGGGGCATGAACTTCCAGAGGAAAAGTTAACCACAGAACATCAGCGCATGTTTGATTTATGGGAACGAGTGCGTACTGCGGTCTTAAACAACGGCAACACGCAATTAAGGTCAGTTAGAAATGAAATTGCCAATCATGTTGTCAAGTGGAATCGACATCATGTGGAGTTTCAGGTACAAGAACAGGAGAAAGAATCATGAGTGAGAAGAAGAAGGAAACGTTTACAGTAAATGAGAAAGAGTATGCCGTGCTAAAGCCCATGCCGAAGGACCAGCGTACAGCTCAGCGTGTCTATAACGCCACATTTGCTGAAGCCTTGAAGGCTGGCGGCCTCTTGCGTCAGCGTCTCGGTGACTATATGCGCGAGCAAGGTTTGTGGAACGATGAGAAAGAGGCACAGCAGCGAGACCTGCTGAACCAGCTCAATGAACAAGAATTGAAGCTACAGCGTGGTGGCATCAAGTTGTCTGAGGCACGTAAGTTGGCGCTCGATATCCGAAGAGCCCGTTTTCAACTGCGTAACCTCATTGCGCAGCGTAACGAACTGGATGTGAACACCGTCGAGGGGCAGGCTGAGAACGCTCGCTTCAACGCTCTCGTGGCGGCATGTTTGGTGTATAATGATACGGGTAAGCCCGTGTACAGCGACATGGATGACTATCTTGCGCACGCCGATAGCGAAGAGGCATTTACAGGTGCTCAAACGCTGGCTCAGATGATGTATGCGCTTGATAAGAATCATGAGGCATCACTACCAGAGAATAAGTTCCTTGCTAAGTGGAAGTTTGTTGATGAAGAACTACGCTTAGTTAACAAAGATGGACACTTAATTGATACAGAAGGCCGTCTGCTTAACGACAAAGGTCATTATGTGGACGAACAAGGTAACTTGGTAGATGTCAATGGTAATCCGGTCGATGAAAGCGGTAATTATCAGGTAGAGTCGCAGCCGTTCTTGGATGATGACGGCCAACCTTTGTCTGACCCTGAGTAAGACATACGCGGATAGGGCAATGTTGTCGGTAGGGCGAGGTGTGAATCTCGGCGCTGACAATATTGTCCTTTTTCTTTTATATATAGGGGTATAGCATGGCTTTTGACTTAGTGGCGCGACTAAAGCTACAGGGACCGACGGATATAGACCAGACTGTTAGGCGTATCCAGTCTAAGCTACAGAGTGTGAGCGTCAACGTGGCTTTGAACGTTCCGTCTGGTACTGACACCGCCCTCAAAAACTTTAATGCTTCCTTATCTGCGACAGACGAGCAGTTACGGGCGATTGCAGCTAGCGGTGGCGCTGCTGCCAAAGCTCTGGCGGCTGTTAAGTCGAGTGTGTCTGGTGCTCAAAACAGCGTGAAGAAGGCGGCGTCGTCTACCAAGGGCGTATCTGATGGCCTGTATGCTACTGCTAAGAACGCCGAAATGGCGACGACCGAGATTGGAGAGTTTGGTCGCATCTCAGCTTTAGCCTTGAGACGATTTGCCGGTTTTAGCTTAACTGCGGGTTTGATGATAGGGTTGGTGGTGCAAATACGTCGTGGTATCAGCGCCGCTACAGACTTTGAACGAGAGATGGTGCGAGTTCAGCAGGTTACGGGTAAGACTGTATCAGGATTGCACAGTCTAACCGACGCCATAGGCGCTGCGAGTACCGCATATGGAGTGTCGTCCAGTGAACTCGCTGAGGTAACACGTGTGTTGTCTCAGGCTGGTTTGACGGCCAAGCAGACGCAAACGGCTATGGAAGCCATCGCCAAGTCTGACCTTTCCCCAACTTTTGAGAACATGAAGCAGACGACCGAAGGTGTTATTGCGGCGATGCGTCAGTTCAAGATTGAGGGCAAAGAAATTGAGGCAGCCCTCGGTTCAATCAATGCTGTAGCTAGTAGCTTTGCGGTGGAGAGTTCCGACATCATCTCTGCGATACGTCGTACTGGTGGTGCGTTTCAGGCTGCTGGTGGTGACTTGAACGAACTCATCGCACTCTTTACATCTGTGCGGGCTACGACGCGCGAAAGCGCCGATTCTATCGCCACTGGTTTCCGTACCATCTTTACTCGTATGCAAAGACCACGCACGATTCAGTTCTTGAAAGAGTTTGGTATTGAGCTGCAAAACGTAGAAGGACACTTCGTTGGGCCTTACGAGGCGGTGCGTAAACTGCATCTAGCACTGAAGGATTTAGACCCGCGTGATATTAGGTTCTCTCGCATTATCGAGGAATTGGGTGGATTTCGTCAGGTGTCGAAGGCCATCCCTCTAATCCAACAGTTTACTACGGCTCAACAAGCCATGGTGGCGTCGTTAGCGGGCTCTGAATCTGTGACGGAAGACGCGGAGATAGCTCAGCGTTCATTAGCGGTGCAAATCGGTAAAGTTGCCGAAGAGTATAACAAGCTGTTTCGTGAGATTGGCGAGAGCAAACTATTCAAAGACCTGGCTGAATATGCGCTGAAGTTTGCCACGAATCTTACTGATGTAATTCGGCAAATACGTCCTTTAATCCCATTATTGGGTGTCATCGGCGCTATACAGGGCATGAGAATGGCGTCACAATTCGGACGTGGATTCTCTCAAGGTCTTTTTCCTGTTTCACACAAAGAGTCTGAGGCATTGGCCCAACAGCAGGTAGCGGCCCAGACTCAAAATACGCAAGCTGTTGAGAAGAATACTGTGGCGCAACAAAGCGAGGCGACCACTGCCAAAGTTTATACCGATGCACTGGACCTGAATACTGCGGCGTTGTCTAAGCTCACTGCTGGCATCATGGCTTTGAGTAAAGTGATTCCGATGATGCCGGGTGCCTCAAAGGAGATGGCGGCTGGTGGTTCGGTGCCAGGCGCAGGAAATCGCGATACCGTACCCGCCCTACTAACACCGGGCGAGTTTGTGGTGAATAAGCACGCTGCGCGTCAATTCGGTTATGGTAATCTGCGCGAAATAAATCAGATGAGCAGTGGTGGCAGAGTTATGGGCTCATCTTTAGCTAGGCGCGGTGGTTCATCTGTGCTTGGTCGCACTCTCTTGTCTGGTCAACAGCGCAGCCCGTCTAGAACCTCCATTTCTCCTACCAACGTCGCTCGTAGCGCTTTGGGCGTATGGAATCAAGACCAAGGTGAGTTTTGGCGTCGTATGACTGAGATTCACGGCGTCGATAAAGTGCGGTTCAATAAAAACAGAATCCAGATGATGTTTGATGATATGCGGCGGTATCCACACCAGCATATCAAACCCGAGTTGTACGGATTGCAGAACATTTTTGGCCATCAATCCATAGGGCCTCGTGACCTACGACCTGCGAATTACGATGCGTTTAGGGATTCGGCGAATGTGATGTATGATGAGAGGTTGGAGCATGTGTTGGGGTATGCGCGGGGAGGGGTGGTCCAAGGATATGGGCCTGGAGGCCGTGTACACCCAGACATTAAATATGCCTTTGGTGCAGCACAGCGATTCCGTAAACACTATCGTTTGAATTTGCCTCGTATACCACGCTATAGAGAAATTACTTCACAGGAATTAGAAGAGTTTGGTGGGTCTACCGAGGGAATATTTTTTCCTCATGGTGACCGTCTTAGTGTTGGTCGCCATACATCTCGTGGTCATATTGCTATTACTCCTGGTTTAGGTATAGCCTCGACAGCTAGAGTGTCAAGACATGAAATTGGACACGCTTTAGATGTTCGTAGACAAGGAATTATTGATTCTTCTTATTTAAGTGAGAATCCACAATCCAAACTATATCATTGGATAGCATCATATAAGAGCAAGATACAATCAGCAATGATTCAACATTCACTCATGGATGTGAAGCGATATCTAGCATCACCTCGTGCTGGATTTATGTATGAGGTTGATAAGAGTGAGTATTTGCAGAAATGGTCGGACATTATTTCTAATAGCGTACATAAATATCCTCATAGCGAATTATTTGCAGAAGTAATGGGGGGAGGTTCTCCTGAATTACGTCGCTTGAGACGCATAATGATGTCAGAAGGTGTTTTAGGCGAAGGACCACAGCAAGTCGCGCAACAGCAACAGGCCCGCATCGACAAAATCATGGCGGGGCGCAGTCAAGCGCAAGGGTATGCCAGAGGTGGTGTCGTTCCCGGCGTCGGGAGCGGCGATACTGTGCCTGCGTTGTTGGAGCCTGGGGAATTCGTCATTAGAAAGAGCGCTGCCGAGGCTTTTGGTATTGAGAATTTACGTAGAATCAATCGCTATAAAGATGGTGATATTGTTCGTCCAGATGGTCTAGTGCTCCCCCCACACCTACCACAAGAAGCAGCATATGCTATGCCGCACAGCGTGGCAAAACCAATAGCTGATGCCTATGCAAAGTCATTACAACGTGAGGCGGCTGGAGTGTCACCTACGACGTGGTCCCAACAGACAAGACGGCGTGGACGACACCTCAAGCACGGTACGCTTGGTAATGTTGTGCGTCCAGAAGTAGTAGATGCTATACCTGTTAATACTTCCTTTCCGGCTGCTTGGTCTTCGCGTGCTGCTTTATCAAATGCTTCTGTACAACCAGCATATCCGTCTATTCCCACTGGGGCCGGACAAACCCCACCATCATCCGCGCACGCTGGTCAAGCCGCCCAACAAGCCATGTTCACGACTATGATGTTGGGGAATTTTGCGAGTACGTTAGTAGATGCAGATAGCGCAGCCCAGTCATGGATTCAGGGCGCAACCCAAATGATTATTACTTTCAATGCCATGCGTCTAGCTATGGGTATGGTACAGGGCTTGTCTGGCGACCTACAAAAGTTTGGTAAGGTTATTACATCCGGTGCTGCTAGTGCTGGACCAACAATGACACACTTGCGTGGTATATTTTCTCCAGGTAGTGCTGGAACATTAGCTTCTCCTCATGCATATCGTCAAGTGCCCACGGTGTGGGGAATGGGCATACAGCGCATTACTACTACTGGTGGACATGTAGACGCTCTGTCTCGACATCTTACAGGATTAAGCGCTGCCGCTTTTGGTACTATGACCCTCATAGGTGCGCTGTCGGCTGCTCTTATATATTTGGGTGAGCAAGCCCGCAAAGAGTCGCATGAGATGGCTAAAGACGCTCGGACAAGCGCGGAAATGCAGGCCGCCATAGATAGGCGCAGAGGTGGGCGTGCATTGTCTAGTGCTGGATGGGGTGCCGCTACTGGTGCTGGGATAGGTTTTATTGTCGGTTCCATTGTGCCTGTTATAGGCAATGCCGTGGGTACTGCCGTTGGCGCTGGCGTTGGCGGCGCGTTGGGTTGGACGCACGGTATGTTCGGCAACATGGAAGCCGAAATCAAAGAGTTGCGGAAGCTCAATCGTGAGTCTCGCGTGCAAGAAGCCTCTGAGTCTATGCGTCATGCATTAGACCGCCTCACATCCGGCAACATCGAAATTGTTGGGTCGAACGAACTTCGTGCATTAGGCACTGACCTTCAGACGATACGCACTGCTCAGTTTCAGGCCGAAATGGCAGGCGACAAAGACGCCGCCCTGTCTTATGCGCGTGACTTGCGTGGAATGGCGACGCAAGTTCAGAATGTCAGAGACCAGCTTGTTAGTGGTGCGTCTAGTCTTGAGGATTTTGAAAGTCGAACTTCCGCCAGTGCGCAAATCATTCAGTACATGGCGGCGATGCAGCGCACCAGTACGTATGCCATCCGTGAGCAAATAAAAGAAGAGATTGCCGAACGTAATAAGGCCAGAGAGACCATGGAAAAAGAGACGCACGCCAGAGAACGTGCCGTATCTTTGATATCCACTTTGAATCAGTTTAATGCGGCGATGGTTGAGACTGTACAACGACTACAGCGCGCTGGTGACACGTTGGAGGGTATTGCTGGGTTGGCGCGTGGTGACGTAGTCATGCCTGAGTTTAGAGGCAAGCCGGGGTTTGGCGAGTTTTCTCGCATAACGCAGGGCGGCGTCTTTGATATCAAGCAGTTTGAAGATGCGATGAGGCAAGTTGGTGGTGGGTTTGAGTCGCAGACGGGCGACTACATGCTGAGAAGTAGCGTAGAACTTGCTAGAACCATAGACCAGTTGCCGCAAGTCATCAGAAATGTCGTTGGGGTTGGTGCTACGGCGTTAGACCCTGACCAACTTTCAGGTAAATTCCGCGATGAATTTAAGGCATTGCTTGGCGTGAAGGATGACGAGGGTAAGCCGCAAATTACTCGCGGCCAAGAAATGGTGATGAACACCATTATGAGTGGGATTGAGAAGATGATAGGGGCGCAAGGAGGCGAAGGTGGTATCGGTCCTATTATACAGAGAATGCGCACCGACCCAGCGGGTGTGTTGCGTGAGCTAGGACTCCAAGATTACGAGCCTATCTTCAAGCAATGGGACGACATTGCTCAGGGCCAATTGCAGGCGATGCAAGCACTAGACAAAGTTATAGGAACACGCATCCAACTAGAAACGGATATGGCGCGTAAGCGTATAGACCTAGCTAGACAAGAGCTTAGCAACAGGCAAGAAATTTTCGAGCTGACGAAGGCGTGGCCCACAGATGAGTTTGGGGCGGATAGAGTGCGTGAGTCGAGAGGCGCGCAAATCGCGGGTGTGCTTCAGGGCACTAGAGCGGCGGGTGCCGACCCATTCGATGTCGAACGTATTGGCGGGGCGCTGTCAAGCGTCAATGATGAGATTGCGCGCTTGAGTAAGGAACGACAGGAGATGAAAGTCGTAGACGAAGCATCTCGTAAGTCTGCGATGGAGGCGGCCGTGGAATTGGGGTCGCTCAATACCGAGGCTCAAAAGCTGAGGATGGCGTTGGGCGTCTTAGCAGACACTACGGATGAAGCGGCTCAAATTCGTCAGACTCTCAATCGACTTGAGGAAGAAAAGAAGGGGCAGTTCGGCCTATTAGAACGATACATGTTCGCCGGACGAGAGGAACAACAGAAGATACTTACTAGTATTCATGATACGATTGCGGTCGCGTATGATGGCGTGGATATCCGACAATTACCCGATGACCGTCGTCAAGCGCTGGGTTCTTTGGCGATGGGCGAGTTTCGTAACATCCGGGCAATGATGTTTGGCATAGACGAACAAGGCCAAGGATTAACTGGTGGTCATTTTAGCAGAGATGTGGCTTTGGGCGGCGCTGCTGGTATGAAAGTTCCCCCACAGTGGCAATGGTTGTTTGGAGCCGATTTAAGTGGACCAGCCGGTAGAGTTGCCCCAGGAGTTATCACCGACGAACAAGTACCACTGATTGACAAGATGAAGCAGTTGCACGAGGAGAAGCACAAAGCAGAGTTGTTGGCTCTAAAATTGACGCAGGACGCACACACTAAGTTCATTGGTGAGATGGGCGATGAGTTCAAGAAGTTTACCACCACGCTCACTGATAGCTTGAGACAGGCTGAGCGTGACGCACTAGGACGAGAGGCGTCGGTGCTTCAAGTGCGTATTGATGAGATGCAGACCCAGACTAAGAGCTTGGATGCAATCGTACAGTTGGCCAAGGGTGCTGGGTTGGGTGAATTAAGCGGAGCGGGGGCGCTTACATTGGGTCAGGAGATGGTTCGGCGAGAGAAAGACTTAGAAGGGGCCAGAAGTCGCATGGGTCGTCTACGTGAGCTTACTATGGTAAGTCAGCGATATGGTCAGGGCTTAGCGACTAGTGAGGGTGCGGTTGTTGACCCACAGAAGTTCATGTCGGCATTTCGCGGGGCTATCGAACAAG